>Ga0126378_10001175_pt1 | contig 19533 bp, 15 predicted proteins | sample PanSoiMetPlot_23_FD_92587 | JGI IMG/M metagenome (GOLD analysis project Ga0126378, IMG submission 92587) | Tropical forest soil microbial communities from Panama - MetaG Plot_23 | ecosystem: Environmental > Terrestrial > Soil > Tropical forest > Bulk soil | place: Panama | collected 2016-02-17
ATATCGGAAACATCGGCCCGTCGACCATAACAAATGGATATACTGCCTGAACCGAAGGTTTGGACCACCCCATGACGCGGCAGCAGCTGCACCCGCGACCGGAACAATAAGACCAGCACCGACCAGACTAGGCTGTAAGCTTCTCTCATGAGACAGAAGCATTGCGCGATTCGGACTCACGCACCAGCCAGATTAGGTTTCTGACAGGGACAGGTGGCCCACCAGATGAGCTCGCTCGATCGAGAGATTGCGCATGACAGCCGCGATGTCGTCCACGGAGATTCCCAGCCAGCGCCGCGTGCTGAAGTTTTGACCAGGTCATTTTCTAGGGATTATTCCAGAAAAATCAACTTTAGAGGCCGAACGAAACCTGATGCATCCGCGGGATAAGCGTTAAATACGCTATCATTTGGCATAGTTCAGCTTGCCGCAACCGGCATTGCCGTATTGCGATACTCAGAATCCGAATAGGCTCGCGGGGTAGTTCGCCAAGCCTAGCGATGCCCAATCAATGGCGCCGATGCATGTTCGCCGCTTAGTCGGCCGAAGACGGTTGCGGTCAGCAGTCCGTTTCCGGAGAGATAGCCCCTGGCGGAACTGCCGGACACGCCGACGGCGGCACCACCGGCAGCGAACAGATTTGCAAAACGAACTCCACCCGATCGCACAACCCGCGTCTCGGGCGTGATCATCAAGCCGCCCTGCGTATGAAACAGAGCACCAGTGATCTTGATCGCACGATATGGCGGCTTGAGCTCCGACTGTGCGGAGAAAGCGCGGCCGAAGCGATCCGGCGCTCGCGACTGCCGTACCCGAGCGACATGGTCGAACTCGGAGGCCAAGGCAGGCTCAGGAGCATTCAGAAGAACGGCCAATTCCCCGATCGTGTTCGCCCTTAACAGAGCGCCAGCCTTTTCGGCCTCGCGGAAGTCCGGAAACTGCCGCGCAATGTCGGCAATCCGATTGTCGAATATCTCGTAAGCGATGCCGCCAGGCTGCCGCATCACTTCGGCGGCGTGCTCGGAATAGCCGACAGATTCATTGCTAAAGCGACGTCCCTCGCGATTGACCTGAAATCCGCCCTCGCTGATACAGGCCCAGGTGATGAGCGCATTGTGCGGGGTCGCGACCGAGCCGTGTCCCTGATAGCCCGAAAGGCAACGGACCTCCGCGCCGAGCTGCTGACCCCAGAGGATGGCGTCGCCCTGGTTGCCGGCATGGCCGAAATAAATCGCCCCGGCGATTTCGGGGATGTAGCGGTCGACAAGCGGCCGGTTGCCGCCGAAGCCGTTGCAGGCGAGGATCAAGGCGTCGCACCCGATCAATTCTTCTGAGTCGCCGCGATCGCAGCCGACCCCAACTATTCCACCATCGGCTTCAGCAAACAGTGTGGTCACAACTGTATTGACCAGAATGGGAATGTCGGCCTGCTCGGCCGCGGTCCGCAACCGGTCGATCAGTTCGTTTCCGCTGCGTGTCGGCAGACCGTGCATCCGGAATGCCGAATGGCCGGGGTAGTTGAAGTTGTCGATCACCTCGAACGGAAATTCGTAGCGATCGGCCAACCACTCGATCGTGAGAGCCGCACCTTCACTTACCGTTCGCACCAGAGCAGGATCGGCCTCGCCGTGCGCCTTGGCTTGAATATCGCTGGCAAATAGTTCGGCGCTGTCATTAATTCCTTTCGCCCGCTGCAACCTTGTTCCCGCCGCCGGTATCAATCCGGCCGAAAGCGCGGTCGATCCCGCCGGCAGCTTGTCACGCTCGATCACGACCACGGGAACGCCGGCCTCGGCCACGCGCAAGGCCGCACACAGGCCGGCAGCGCCGGCGCCGACGATCACAACGCCAGCATTTTCGAACTGCCGCCCTTCAGCGGGTTTGATCGTCGCCGGCGCACTCATGCCGAAGCGATTTCCTGGGCGACTTGCGCAACTGTCGAAATCGCGGCAACCGGACGCAAACCCTCGATTGCAGCATGGTGGACTTCGGGAGAGAACGCCGCACAGCCGTCTTCCAGAACGGTGAGTTCAAACTCGCGAACATGCGCATCCCGCACGGTCGAAGCAACGCCGCCATTGGTAACGATTCCGCCGATACAGATGTGCTCAACGGCCATTTTGCGTAAGATCCATTCGAGCCGGGTCATGTAGAAGGCCGAATAGGCGAGCTTCTCGACGGTGAAATCGGCCGGTGAAAGTTCGTCGACGAGTTGCTGGCCCCACGACCCCGGCGCGAAATCACCCGCTGCAAGGAAGGGCCGCAAGGCTTTCAGGTGGGGTGATATAATGGGTTCGCCACCTCGCTTTGGTACCAGCGTGAACAATGTCGCGATGACAATGCCGCCAGCACCTCGCACGCGCTGGACGAGCGGCTTCAGCTTGCCAGGCAATGCGGCAATCGCTGCGTTGCCCTGTCCGGCGCGCCCATAAGCGCCGTTGGCGTGGATAAAATCGTTCTGCAAATCGACCAGCAGCAGCGCCGTGTTCTTCATGGCAACCTCTCGAGGATGATGTTCCCGAGCTGATCGACACGGCCCTGCAGGCCGGGCTCCACGACAATCGTGGCATCGGGCTGCTCGAGGATCGCGGGAGCCGCAATGACAGCCCCGGCGGGCAGGTCTCGCCGCGACCAGACCGTAACATCGCGCCAACCGTCACCAAACCAGACCGGGCGGGTACCACGCGAAGCTTTTTCGAGGGAATTGTCAGGCGCCGGGGTGAATACCGAGACATCGAACGGCGGCCGCTTGCCGATCGCGGCCGTTCGCAAGGACACGACACGGACCGGAATCGCGCCGAGCAGACGGCTGAACGAGGCGGAATAGGCCTTCTCAAATGCCAATCGGACGACATCCCGGCCGATGCCGGTCCCGCCCTCGTCAAAAGTCACGGGCAGCGGAACCGCGACAGTGTGAGTTTGACCGAGATAGTGCATGTCGAGCTCGTAAACGACCTCGATGCTGGTCACGGACACTCCGGCCTGCTCAACGACACGGCGCGCGGCACGACCCGCTTCGATCATGCGCAGATCGAGCGCAGCGACATCGAGATCATCAAGCAGATAATTCAAGGTCTGCACCTGATCATGCCTGATGTCGGCAATGACGCAGCCAAACGCAGAGGTCACTCCCGGAAATGGAGGCACGATGGCGCAGCGAAGACCGACGTCGCGGACCAGCGCGCCGGCATGGAGCGCCCCTCCCCCGCCAAACGGCATCGCGGCGAACTTCGCAGGATCGTGCCCACGTTCGATGGAAACCAGCCTGATCGCGCCGGCCATGCGCGCGTCGGCGACACGAATGATTGCCTCGGCGGCTGCCATGACGTTCAGCCCGAGAGGCTCGCCGACATCAGCCAAAATCGCCTTCTTCGCCGCCTCGACGTCAAGCTTTGCCAGCTTTCCACCGATCGGCCGCGCGGCGTTGATCCGCCCGAGCATGACATGCGCGTCGGTCAGCGTCGGACGGTTGTTGCCTTGGCCATAGCATACCGGCCCCGGGATTGAGCCGGCGCTCTCCGGGCCGACCTGCAGCAAGCCACCGCGATCAACCCACGCTATTGAACCGCCACCTGCTCCGATCGTCGTAATCTCGATCATGGGCGTCCTGATAACCAGCCCGAAATCGACAGTCGTCTGCGCCGCAAGCGAAGCCTTGCCACTGGCAATGACTGAGACATCAAACGATGTGCCCCCGAGATCGCAGGTGATCACGTCCTCGTAGCCTGCGGCGGTGGCGATCGCCGCAGCGGCGATCACACCAGCCGCGGGTCCGGACAGCGCAGTGCGCACGGGCAAACGCCTTGCGGTCGTAGTCGACATGATGCCGCCGTTGGACTGCACGATCTGGAACTGGCCGCGGAAGCCACCATCCGCAAGGGCCCGCTCGAGGCGGGCAAGATAGTCGCCGACGACGGGCTGAAGATAGGCGTTCAATGCCGTGGTCGAGGAACGCTCGAACTCGCGGATCTCCGGCAGCACCTGGTGCGACACGCAAATGTTCTGGTTCGGCCATACCTGCATCGCGGCCGCAAGCGCTTCCTGTTCATTGGTGGCGTTCGCATAGGCGTTGATGAAGATGATGGCCAAGGCCTGCGCGCCCCGGCGCTGAAGCTCGCGTGCGGCGGCGCGCACGGCAGCCGTATCAACCGCAGCGTGGATCGTGCCGTCAGCCAACGTTCGTTCGTCCACCTCAAGCCGAAGATCGCGATCGGCGATCGGCACGAAATCGCCCCACAGACCCCAGGTCCGGCGGCGATCACGGCGGCGCATTTCCAGTACGTCGCGGAAGCCGCGGGTCGTGATCACGCCGATGCAAGGGCCACGGCGCTCCAGCAATGTGTTGGTGCCGACGGTAGTGCCGTGAATGATCGAACCGATGTCCCGGACGCCGCCGAGCGCGGTCAATCCATTCATGAAGCCCGCCGCCTCATTTCCACGCTCGGAGGGAACCTTTTCGGTTCGGAAACTACGACGTTCCTCGTCGAAGAAGAACAGATCGGTGAATGTTCCGCCGACGTCGACGCCGGTCAGAGTGCGTGGAGCCATCAAGTCGTCCCCCGCAGATCAGCCGTGGCGGCCTCGTCGACACCTCCATCGGCGCGAAGAGCGACGCCGTAGTCCCGCCGCGCGCTGTCGGCCGACACATATCCGAAGCGAACGTCGCGCGCGACCAGAGCGGCGTCGCGTTGCAGCGGATCTCCGAAGCCACCGCCACCTGGTGACTCCAATCGAACGACATCGGCATTCGTGACCCGCACATCAGTCGTCTTCGTGACCAGGGGCACCTGGTGTTCGCCAGCACTGTCTCGAAACACAAAGCGATTGAGCGCGGCGGCCTTGCCGCCATTGACGCCAAACGGCGGGAATTTACCACGCTCGCCGAGAAGGAAGACGTCGGTGTCGCCGTCGGACAATGGCGCAATCTCATAGATGGCGCCAAGTCCACCGCGATGCTTGCCGGGGCCGCCGGAATCGGGACGCAACGCCCACTGCGTAAAGCGGACGGGATAGAGCGATTCCAGGATTTCCAGCGGCGGGATTGTCGCCGTCGAAATCGGGTTGTTGCCGTGGTTGAGGCCGTCGGTCTCGGGATTGCCGCCAAGGCCGCCCCCGAAGAAGCAGAACATGACCCAGCGCTGGCCATTGGTTCGCCATCCGGCGAGCGACAACGCGTTAATGGTCGCGAACGGGCTTCCATTGGCGCGTTCGGGTGCCGCCCTTGAGAAGGCTCCGAACACCACGTCGATCACGCGCAGGATCGTCTCGGTATAGCCGCCGACCGGCTTTGGCGCGGAAACCCCGAGCAGCGTCGACTCCGGAATCACAAATTCGACGGGCACCAGACAGCCGGCATTGGCAGGAACGTCAACAAACAAATGCTTCAGCGCGACATAGCAGCAGGCCACGGCTGTCGAGCGCGAGATGTTGAGCGGCCCGTCACAGGGCGGTGCTGAGCGCGAAAAGTCGAGCTTCATACGATCGCCGGCAACTGTCAGATCGAGGGCGATACGGAGCGGCTTGTCGATGATCCCGTCATTATCGAGAAAATCGTCATAAGGATAGACGCCGTCGGGGAGCGCGCTGATGTTGGCGCGCATCAATGCCTCGGCGCGGTCGGTCAGCGCGACCAGCGCCGCTCTGATCGTATCGTCGCCATGTTCATCGAGCAGCGCATGGAAACGTTTCTCGCCGAGATCCAGCGCGTTCAACTGTCCATTCAAATCGCCCCAATTCGACTGGGGAACACGAGAATTGGCGGCAAGGATGTCAACCACGTCCTGCTGCAGTCGGCCATCGCGCACGATCTTGACGGGTGGCACGCGAAATCCCTCCTGAAAGGACTCGGTCGCGCGCGCATTGAAATTGCCGGGAACATTGCCGCCGACGTCGAGCCAATGACCGACCGACGCCAGCCATGCGAAAATCCTGCCATCGCGCAACAGCGGTCTTACCAGGCGGAAATCGTTGAGATGCGTTCCACCGTCATAGGGGTCGTTGAAGATGTAGGTATCGCCCGGGGCGGGCGCGCCATCGAGCCGCACCTTGTCGATGACGGCTTTCACGGCAAACGCCATTGCACCGACGAAGATCGGCAGGCCGGACGTACCCTGGACCAGCGTCGCGCCGGTCTCGGCATGATAGAGACCGTGGCAGGCATCGTGCGCTTCGGCGATGATCGGATTGAACGCCGATCGATAGAGCGTCGCATCCATTTCATCGGCAATCTGCACCAGCCGTCCGTTGAGGACGGCAAGCGTGACGGGATCCAGGACTTTCATCTTCGGCCCTTCCTCGAGGGCGCGTCGCCCTCTGGCGCGTAACACCGGCCGCGCTCGAGCATTTCGGGCGTTCCGAGCAATTCGTTGATCTCGGAAAAATTGTACATCCGCGAACGGAACGGTTCGGTGCTCCGGTGAGCAGCCAGACTCGCGTAGTAGTCGACGGCCGTGCGGGCGAGCGCCCGTACAATTCCGCCGGGGAAAATGGCAAGCGAAAATCCGAGCTCTTCCAGTTCATTGGCCGGCAGATTTGGCGTCTTACCCCCTTCGACGAGGTTGACCATGAGTGGAATCGATCCACCGATCGCTGTTGTCACCTGAGCGAGCTGCTCTTTCGCGGTCGGCGCCTCGACGAACAGCATGTCGGCCCCGGCATCGCGATAACACGCTGCGCGCTCGAGCGCCGCGCCGAGCCCTTCGACCGCCACAGCATCCGTCCGGGCGATGATCAGCGTCCGCTCCGAATGCCGCGCGTCGACCGCGGCATGGATTTTGCCGACCATTTCGTTCAACGAGACGATTGCCTTGTCTTCCAGATGACCGCAGCGTTTGGGAAACGCCTGATCTTCAAGCTGTATGGCGGTCGCGCCGGCGCGTTCGAACGAGCGGACCGTGCGCTGCACGTTCAGCGCGTTACCATAGCCAGTATCCGCGTCGACGATGAGGTTCGCTTCAACGCGATCGCGGATCAAGGCGAGCGTATCGACCACCTCGCTGACGCTGACAAGGCCGATGTCGGGGCTCCCGAGCCGGGTATAAGCGATGCCGCCTCCGGTCACGTAGAGCGAGCCAAAGCCTGCCTTCTCGGCTATCATTGCGGTCAGCGGATCGTAAACGCCGGGCGCAATCACGATCGGCTTGCGACGCAGACGTTGGTGCAGGTCTTCGGTCTCAGCCATCTTTCACATTCCCAAATAGGCTCGTTTAAGGGCAGGATTATCACGCAGCTCGGACGCGATACCCGAGAGGACGATCTCGCCCTGCTCGAGGATATACGCCCTTGCCGCCAGCATCAGGCTTTGCACCACGTTCTGTTCGACGAGCAGAATTGCCAGGCCATTCGAACGAATGCGCGAAATCAGCGCAAACAGATCTTCGACAAGGCGGGGCGACAGGCCGAGCGAAGGCTCGTCGAGGATCAATAACCTCGGCTCGGCCATCAGGCCACGACCGATGGCCAACATCTGCTGCTCGCCGCCCGACAATGTTCCGGCATTCTGGTGGCGGCGCTCGGCAAGACGTGGAAAAGTTGAGAATACCCGCTCCCTGTTCTGCGTTCGTCGCGTCGAAGCACGGCGATAGCTTCCCAGATCGAGATTTTCGAGAACGGACATGTTCGGGAAAATCTTCCGGCCTTCAGGAACATGGATCAAACCGAGTTCGACGATCTCCGACGGCTTGGCCCGATCAATTGATCGGCCTTCAAAGGAGATTGATCCGGCACGCGGTCGCAAGAGTCCGGAAATCGTGCGATTGAGGGTCGATTTGCCGGCGCCATTAGAACCGAGCAATGCAATGATCTCACCCGGTGCGATCGCCAAGTCGATATTGCGTAGCACCTCCGTGTCACCATAGCCGGCGCAGACGTCGCGAATGTCGAGAAGGCTGGCGGTGGTCATGGTGGACGCCCACCCTTGCCATAGTGCGCCGCGGCCCCCTCACCGAGATACGCCTCGATCACCTGCTCATTTTCAACGACACTCTCAGGGGTTCCCGACGCGATGATCTTGCCCTCGGCAAGCACATAGACCTGGTCGGATAAATTCATCACCGCCTGCATGACATGTTCGATCAGCAGGATCGTGGTGCCTTGCGTCCGAAGCTCCTGGATAGCGGGTAACAGGTCCCGCACTTCCGATGGGTTGAGGCCCGCCATGACTTCATCGAGCAGCAGCAAGCGAGGTGATGTCGCCAGCGCGCGCGCAAGCTCGAGACGTTTGCGCGCACCCACGGTGAGAGCACCGGCGGACTGATCGACGTATTTTCCGAGCGCAAGCCGCTGGGCGATGTCCTCCGCGGCATCCAACGCCCTCGCGCGTTCGCGATGCCGAAGATAAGCCCCGACCGCGATGTTCTCACGCACGGTCAGTCCTGCGAAGGGTTGGACGATCTGGAACGTGCGCGCGAGGCCCAGGCGGGCCAGCTCATGGGGCGCCCTGCCAGTGATGTCCTGACCATCGAAACGGACACGGCCCTCCACAGGCCTTTGAAAACCTGAGATGATCGCAAACAGCGTCGTCTTTCCAGCGCCATTCGGTCCAATGAGCGCGGTAATACTTCCCGCACCGACATCGAAGGAAGCCGAATCGACGGCAAGCAGCCCGCCGAAGCGCTGCGAGATATGATCGACCTTCAGCAGCGGCTCAGCCATGCTTGCCACTCCCGTCCGCTGCACTGACGATGTTCGCCCGTAGCCGCGCGGAAAGCGCCGCCATTAGGCCGACGATGCCACGCGGCGCAAAGGCGATGACGCCCACAAGCACGGCGCCATAGATCGCCAGATCGATTCCTGGTGCATCACCGGCGACAAGCTTGGCCGCCTCTCCAAGCAGGCGCACAATCAGAGCGCCCGCCAGAGGGCCGAAGACAGTACCACTCCCGCCCACAATCGGCGCCAACAGGGCCTCGACCGAAATCCATGAACCGAACGCGATCGACGAATCCACAAACAGGAAGTACTGCGCGTAAAAGCACCCTGCGGCAGCCGTCATCGCGGACGAGAGAATCATCGCCCGCAGCTTGATCGCGAACACATCGACGCCAAGCGCGCGCGCACTGTCTTCGTTCTCTCGAATGGCCACGAGCCAGGCGCCAAACCGTGTTTGCTCCAGCCGTCCCGCAATCAGCAATGAAACGAACACCAGAAAGAGGATGATCCAATAAAACACAGCGCGGCTTTGGAACTGAAACGCCTCGGGCCTCATATCAAGTTTGATCAGTGTGCCGACGCCAGCACCGGTTATCGGTGTCACGCTCGCAACAATCCTGAGCACCTCCGCAAACGCCAGGGTGACCAGGGCAAAATAGGAACCCCTCAATCCCGAGCGAAATGCGAGGAAACCGATGATGGCGCCAACCAGCGCGCCGGCCGCGATGCCCACCGCAATGGCAAACCAGGCGTTCAAACCGTATTTGACCTGCAGGACAGCGGTTACGTACGCGCCGGAGCCAAAGAAAGCTGCATGGCCAAAGGAATACTGCCCGCCATATCCGCCAAGAATGTTCCATCCCTGACCTACCAGCGCGACGACGAGTGCAACAACCAGAAAGTTGAGCGTGACGTTCGAAGCGCCGAACAGCGGTATGGACGCAAGGACCGCGCAGGCTGCGATTGTCGATTTCATGCCCGCACTCCGAACAGACCCGTTGGACGAACAAGCAGCACAAGAATAAAGACGACGAAGATGCCGAGCTGGCCCAATGACTCGCCAAACAGGAGACCACCGAGGCTCTCGATGACACCGATGAGGATTCCGCCGACCAGCGCTCCGGTGATCGAGCCCATGCCGCCGAGCACGACAATGGTGAAGGCGACCAGCACAAATCCTTGCCCGACATACGGGTTGACGTAAAAGGTCGGGATCAGCAGACAGGCCGCGATCGCAAGGCAGGCAGTGCCCAGCCCGAATGTCACTCCATAAATATGAACGACATCGATGCCCGCGAGTTGCGCACCCAATTGCTCCTTTGCCACGGCCCGGATTGCCTTGCCGGTGTCGGTCAACCGCATGAAGGCCCAGAGCACAAGCGTAAGGACGAGCACTGCAAAAAAGCCGACAACCCGCGAAACCCCGAGCAAGGCGACACCGACATCGATGACATCAAAGCCGGCGGGCACGTCGATGGTGCGCGTGTCGGCATGAAAGGCGTAGAGCGCCAGGTTCTCGATCACGATCGCGATCCCCAACGTCACCAGCAAGACGTTGCGCTCGTCGCCGTGGGAGGCCGGACCAATCACAAAGCGTTGGAGCGCGTACCCGAATGCGAAAAACAGCGGTGCGATCGCAACGACCGCAATGTAGGGATCGAGCCCAAGGACTTTGAAAGCGAAGTAAGCGGCAAATAGCGCCGCCGTCAGCAGCGCGCCATGCGCGAAATTGATGATGTGCAGTACGCCGTAGATCAGCGTCAATCCCAATGCGATCAGCGCGTAAACGGCGCCCGTGAGGACACCGTTCAGGATTGCCGGGATCAGGATGGCAGGTGAAAGCATTCGCCCGCCTCCGAACCAGCCAGTATCCCGTCCCAATGTTGCAAGGCCTGCTCTTCAAGCCTGCCGCGGAAACACCGGCTTGGCGGTCGCGAACGCCGCCGGAAAAATCACCTGAATGTCGTTGTCGAGCACCTGCGTATTGACCGGTGCCGCGCCCTGGTTCTGTCCGTTGACGAACTTCGTTGGCCCATAGGGCATGATGTGGTCCGAGAACGTCGAGGATTCCAGAGCCGCCGTAACCTTGGCGTGTTCGACTGAGCCAGCGTGCGCCAGGGCATCGGCCGCCAGCAACACGCTGCAGTAGTTCAGATAGACTTCGTAGGTGAAGAACTGCCCGGCCCCCTCGACCTTCTTCCTCAAGGCAAGAGCCTTTTCCTTGCGCGGATCGAACCAGTGATTGCAGTCCATGATATCCTGGGCCGCCTCCGGGAATTCCTTGACGAATTTGTAGGACGAGGCGGCGCCGCCAAGCACGGAGTAGACCCCCTTGGGCCGCAGCTTCTGCTGCTGCATGGTGCGGGCGAGCAGCACATACTCGTTGTAGTAATTCGCCGGGATCACGAGGTCCGGATTCTGCGATTTGATCTTCAGGACGATGTTGTTGAAGTCGCGCGTCGGCGTCGGATGCGGAATGGTTTCGAGAACCTGGAAACCCTTCTGCGGCAGCTGCTCGTTGAGCAACTTTGCGAGACCCGACCCAAACAACGAGTCTTCGTTGACGATCATGACCGTCTTGGCCGGCTTGCCGGCCTGTTCGTTGAGCGTTACGAGGTTCTCCAGCGCCGCTTTTGCAATCACACCAAAGCCGGGCCCAAATCGGAATGTATTCTTCAAGCCGCGCGTCACAATGTTGTCAGCGACGCCGACATCGACGAGATATGGCAGGTCATACCGGGCGGCAGCCTGGCTTGCCGCCAGGCAGATCGAGCTGGCGTAGCCGCCCACGATCGCGGCCACCCCGGCCGCATTCATCTTCTCAACCTCCGCGGTGCCGCCTTCGGGCGTCGATTGCGCGTCGCCGAACACGACGTCGATCTTTCCCAGCCCCTTGATCCCCCCGACCGCGTTGATTTCATCGATGGCGAACTGCGCGCCAAGCTTGCCTTGCTGGCCTGAATAGGACAGCGCGCCCGTCACCGGTTGCAGGATGCCCAGCTTGACGCCAGCGCCCTGCGCGCGAAGTATCGAGGGTGCTGCAAAGGTCCCTACGCCGACAGCGGCGCCCAACGCGGACGTCTGCAGAAAATTCCGGCGGCTCAATCCTTGTTTGCGATCACGTGACATCGATTGACACCCTTTCTCAATTAACCCTTTGACGCGTTCGACCCCGAACACGGGCGGCCGGCTTCCACCCGCCGCGCTCAGACGAGCCGGACCGGATCAGATCGATTGCGATGTTGTAGCGATCCGGTCGATAGAGTGCGTGCAGATGTTCGACACCCCGGCCCGTTCGATCAAACACGACCCGCACAAGTTCGATCAGCGGTGATCCGGTCTTGACGCCCAGGACTTTGGCAACCGCCGGGGTTGCGAGACCTGCCCCGATCCGCTGGGTCGCATGCTCGACTTTCGCACCTGCTCGTTCGAGCAGCTTGAGCATCGGTTGAGACGCGAGCTCGGAACGCACAAAGGTTCGCCCGATCGAGGCCGGCACATGTGTCGTCAGATAGGAGAACGGGTCGCGCAGGATGGAGCGTACACGAACCGAACGTTGCAGCTCGGACCCATCCTGCAAGCCAAGCGCTTTGGTAATTGGGGCACTGCCGGCGATGTAATCAAAGTCGAGCAGCTTGACGTTGGTCTGCCGTCCCATCTCGGTTAGATTTGTCAGAACACCCCCTATATCGGCAACGATTGGCGCACTGCTCGGCCGGTAGATCACGCGAGTTCCAGCGCTTGGGCGCCGCTCTATAAGTTCCTCCTGTTCAAGCTCAGCAAGGGCACGGCGCACCGTGACGCGAGAAACTCCGTGCGCCTCAGCGAGATCGTTCTCGGTGGGAAGCCGTGTCCCATTGGCAAAGCTGCCGGTCAGAATCCGGTCGCGCAACACCAGATAGACCTGCCGGGCTTTGGCTTCGCCCAATCCGGTCGCCACGCGACACTCCGCTTGCTAACGCTTCGATGAAACGCTAGCTTGGTATTAAATAAAATACAATATGCGGAAACGAGAACTTGGCCCCGATCGCGAATCGCACGGCAACGCCCACAACACTGTTCGACAAGCTCTGGTCGGCGCACCAAATCGTGCAGCGCGAAAACGGCGACACCCTCCTTTGGGTTGACCGCCTGTATCTTCACGAAGGATCTTTTCACGCCTTCGAGCAGTTGAAGCAACGCAGCAGCTCACTGGCTGAACCCGGCCTCGTGTTCGGATTTGCAGACCACTACGTCCCCACACATTCGCGCGACAAGGCCATCGCCAATCCGGAAATTGCGCGGATGGTGCAGATACTGAACGAGAATGCCAATCGTCATGGCTTCAAGTTGTTCGATCTGCAGGACCCACGCCAGGGAATCGTTCACGTCGTGGGCCCCGAGCAGGGCCTGACCTTGCCCGGGATGCTCATTGTTTGCGGCGATAGCCACACGTCTACGCACGGTGCGCTGGGCTCTTATGCATTCGGCATTGGCGCTTCCGAAGTCGCGCACGTCTTGATGACCCAAACGATCTGGCAGAAGAAGCCGGCGACCATGCGCATCAACGTCGAAGGAAGGCTTGGTCCGGGCATCGGCGCCAAGGACATTGCGCTGGCGATCATTTCCAGGATCGGCGCGAACGGCGCACAGGGCCACGCCATCGAATATGCCGGCTCGGCTATACGCGGCCTTTCAGTCGAAGCGCGGCTTACGCTCTGCAACATGTCAATCGAGGCGGGCGCCAGATGCGGCATTGTCGCCCCCGATGAAAAGGTCTTCGCCTACATCAAGGATCGTCCATACGCTCCGAAGCCTGATCAATTCGATGCTGCAGTTGCGTGCTGGTCTCGCCTTGTATCGGATTCAAACGTCGTGTTTGGTTGCGAACATTCGCTGTCGGCCGACAACATCGCCCCTATCGTCACATGGGGCACGAGTCCTGAAGATGCGCTGCCGATCGACGCCGTGGTCCCTGATCCAGCCAACCAGGCAGATGAAGGCCGCGTTAAATACGTCCGCGAGGTACTCCAGTATATGGGTCTATCTCCTGGCCAGAAGCTGACAGATATCAGCGTCGACCAGGTATTCATCGGTTCTTGCACGAACGCGCGCATCGAAGATTTGCGAGTTGCTGCCGCGGTCCTTGCCGGACGGAGAGCGAAGGTGCCGGGAAAGGTCTCGCCGGGTTCGTCGGCGGTCAAACTGCAAGCAGAGCAGGAAGGCCTCGACCGCATCTTTCGGGATGCCGGCCTCGAATGGGTCGAATCCGCATGTTCGATGTGTGTCGGGATCAATGGCGATCTCGTTCCATCCGGTAGTCGATGCGCCTCCACAACAAATCGCAATTTCAAGGGACGGCAGGGACCCGGGGCCCGCACGCACCTCATGTCACCGGCAATGGTCGCGGCCGCTGCCGTTGCCGGTTATCTTACAGATGCGCGCCCGCTCCTGGCTGGCCGCGCGATCTAGGAGGCGGACTTGAACAGGTTCACGCGACTGACTGCGACCGCCTGCCCGCTCAATGTTGCCAACATTGACACGGACCAGTTGTTACCAGCGCGCTTTCTCAAGGTTTCCCGATCGGCCGGCCTGGGAAAGTTATTGCTGCACGACCTCCGCCTGGACTCTGACGGCAACGAGCGTCCGAATTTTCCACTCAATCGGCCGCCATGGCGCAAAGCGCGCATCGTTATTGGTGGGTCGAATTTTGGAGGCGGATCATCACGCGAAGCAGCCGTGTATGCCCTTTACGACTACGGCGTTCGATGTGTCATTGCTCCATCGTTTGGCGACATCTTCGCGCAAAACAGCATCAAAAACGGATTACTGCCAGCCGTTGCCAGCCCAGCCGATGTCACAGAGCTCGCAGCGATGATCGAACGACATCCAGATCTTGACGTGACTGTCGATCTCGAAGCCCAAAGCGTCACATGCGGAAATTACGCGTTCCAGTTTTCGATTCCCGCATCCTGGCGCGATCAGTTATTGAACGGTTGGGATGAAATTGATCTGACGCGCTCCTACAAGCGACAGATCGATGGATTCAGGCAGGCAAGACGACAGTTCGAGCCTTGGATTTTCGGCCGCGGCTAACTGACTGTAAAACGATCGCCGCTTTGAGTGTCGATCGTTTAAGTGTCCGAGTTGTGGTAGCGAGGGGAGCGACTCGAACCCCCGACACCATTCTTTGTCTTCGCTGCAATCAGCAGAGTCTTTCTCGGTAACGTAAGCCCAGAGCGCTGCTCGTGACGACACGGTCAGCTTCCAAATCCGCACGCCGATACGCTCATGCGCGCCCCACTCCCCGGGCCGTTCCGTTTTGTGTGGACCCCCTACGTCACTCCAAAGAACGGCCGCGCATGCCTACGATAGATTTTTCTTGATCTTCCGGTGCACACGTCGTGCACACGCGGCCTTCTAAGCGATTGAAAGACTTGAACTCTCGCTCCAATCCATCATGGACCAATTTGAGCTAGCTAGAGCATTTCAAAAACAGCGCCATCAAAGGTCGTCTGCGTTGCGCTAACCGCTTTCGCTCGTGACCTTTGCCCTCCCACTGTTCATGTCCGCTAGGCCTCAATACAGAAGCGGCGCTCCGCCGGCCGCGTCACCGTTGAGCAACGCGAGCTGGCGCCGAAGCTCGTCTGCCTGTTGGTCGCGCGCGAAACCGGGTTGGTCAGAAAATCCTCAAGCTAACAGCACGAAAAGTCCGCCAGCAGGTCGCGCCGACCCTCGCGCAGCGCTTCCACAATGGCCCGGCCGCGGAAAAAGGGATCGGCAAGTTTTCAGCTGCCTGTGCGCATCTAGCATGACAGTGCCTGGCCGAATGTCCGAACCGCCCCAGAGTCGATATCGGCGTCCGCCTATGGCGAGCAATTGATCCAGGCGGGCGAGAAGAAGGTGATCAGTCCGATACTCATGACGAGCATCAAGGTGAGCGATAAGGTAATTTACGCCACACAATTCAATCCCGTGTCTGCATAGTGTAATTGCCGATTTGGATCACTGGCTGCGAGGCTGGACCGACGGACACCAGTCTAACCACTGAAAGCCGGCCAGCGATGGCCTTGAAAGTCGTTACGCCAATTCAGGATGCTCAAAGCAACATCCAAATTGCCAGCAACAACACTCCGACTGCTGCCGACACGGCTATCGCTCCGGCGGCTATGATCGCTACTAAAGCTCTGGCCACGACTTTCCTCCTTCACGTAAGGCCCCCGCCCGATGGTCGACTTCCACGGGAGGGGCTCTTCCGGGCTGGCAAGATGCTACGCTACCTGAGCGCGGTCTGATGCTAGAGGAGTCAGATTACGCCAGCCTTACACGATCGAAAGGAGATCGGCGGCTTAACGACGCGCCTCGGCCGACCGTTCTTGCTTAGCAAGCTGCAGTTCATTGATGAGCAGATGGCGAAAACGCAAAGCGCAATAACCACAAGCTTACTTGCTACGCTGTAAATCTCTGTATCCGCGGCGCGTTCGCTGGAGGTGCTGTTGCGCCGAGTTGGTATCGGTACAACAATAATCGACCGACCAGTATGTAACGGTCAGTATAAGACGCAGGGACAAAACAGGATGATCAGAGCAACCAGCAAAATACTTCTCGTCAGCATGCTGTGTATCCCGTGTATCCCGTCATGCCCTGCGCAATCTGCACTTGGAGGTGCGACGAAGAGCCACAATTTTATTGGAGGCCCAATATCTCCGACGAATCCAGTCGTGCCGGCCGGGCGTGGGGAAAAGACAAAGATTGGTCAAGCAGTACCAAGACCAGCGAAGCGATGATCGCTTTAGCGGCGTGCCCTTCGGCGCTGCTTGGCGGCGTTCCGATGATGCTTGACATGACGTACGCCAACCGGTCCAGGCTGTGGCAATATTCCATCTGGCCAACCAATGCAGGTCCGTGTTCGAATCACTCGTTCGAAAAGAGACCTTGCAAACGCTTTGGCCAAAGGGTGTCGTCGGTCGCACGGCAAATCACTCCTATGGGTGCTTCATTGTTGGCACTGATGGTTCTCAGCGTCGCTTTGGGACTATGCTTGGCACGCTTCAACGTGCTCGCCGTCCTGATGGCCGCCGCGGTGCTCATCATCGGCATCTTCATCTACGGTATTGTCCGCGAGACGCCACTCACACACTCCGTTCTGGCAGCCATCGTCGTCGTCTTTTTCCTGCCAGTCGGCTATCTTGTTATCCAGCTATTGCCGCCGTCGCGAAAATAGCCGGTCCGCAGGCCGCCGAAAGGCACTCGCTAGCAGGCGTTCTCGTACGACTTCTTCGAAAAAATTGTCATCAGCAGTATCTTCAGGTCGAACCAGAACGACCAATTGTCGATGTAATAAAGGTCATGCTCGACGCGTGCCCGCATTTTCTCGAGCGTATCGGTCTCGCCCCGGAGACCGTTGACCTGCGCCCACCCGGTAATGCCCGGCTTGACATTGTGCCGTCGCGACATGCGCGCGATCTGGCCGTCATACATTTCGTTGTGCAAGACCGCGTGAGGCCTCGGTCCAATGATTGACATGTCGCCACGGATGACATTCACAAGTTGGGGGAGTTCGTCGATGTTGGTCCGCCGCAAGATCCTTCCGAGGCGCGTGACGCGAGGGTCGTCTCGCGTCGTCTGACGAAACCCTTTCTCCACGTCCGCGATCATGGTGCGAAATTTCAGTACATTGATCCGCCTGTTGTTATAACCGTGCCGGACCTGCCGAAACAGAATCGGACCGGGCGAGTCCAGCTTAATCAGGGCTCCCACCGTCAACATGAGCGGCAAAAGCAGCAGGCCCGCGGTGTACGCCACGATCAGATCGAAACTTCGTTTCAGCAGGCGGTCCATGGCCCAGTCGGGGCCCGACGCGATCTCGAAGACGCGCCCGCGACCGTAGTATCCAATGCGGCTGCAATTCATCAAGTCGAGCAAGCCGATCGGCAGCAATTGAACCTTGATGGGCATTTCCGAAAGCGTGTCCACGGCGCGCGTGACCGCATCCATACCATCGGAACCAAAGAGAAGGAGCACGGACTCGCATTGAAGGGCGCGACTTTCAAGCGGGATCGCTTTTAGCTGGGCGTCGGACCTTTCAGGATCGAGATAGTAAATCCGGCGTATCTCCTCCTGTCGTGAGGACAATTGCTCGAGCAATCTCATCGGCTTTTCGACGCCGGGAAACACCAGGACCAGTATACCAGGTGAAGTCCAATAACCACGCCTGCGGGCCGCCTCCACGGCGCGCCATGACAGGACTCGAACGGCAATCTGAACGGGCAAACCAAGCGCCAGCTGCGCGACCAGCGTTCCCCGCGAATAGACGGTGACCATGCCTGTCATAAACATGAAAGTAAGTAGGAAGACAAAGGCAAGCGCGAGAGCAAGCGCTCCTCGATGGAGGAACGCTTGCTGGTTCCATTCCGCGCCGAGAAAATCATATTGTCTGTCGGCCAGACAAATGAGGCCATACATCAGCGACAGGCCGGTGCAGGTCCAGCCGTACGGGATGGCCGCGGGGACGACGCCCCATACGATGAGATGATAGATGATAAAGGCGAAATAAGTTGAGGCAGCGACCGCCGCTATTTCGCACGCAGCGATCGTGACGGCAAGAGCGGGGCGAACCTCGCGGCTGCCATAGCTTTCCTGGCGGCTCCTAGTCGTACTGGATATAATCGATTCCAGCATTTTCTGGCCTCCGGCATGACCTAAGTTCGTCTTGTCATGTTTCGGTTCCGAAGAAGTTCCGCCTCGCCTCCTACGCTGGCCAACAGGTTACATGCGGAGGAATCGTTCTGGCGAGAATTCATCGGTCTTAAGCCGGATGCGCCTGCGCCAACACATTCGTGCATTTGCCGACGAGGGGGCGATGCCGCCTACTGGAACAGTCCAGTGGATCGATTCCTCACCGAAACAACGGAGGCGTCGACCAGCCCGCTGCATTCACGTGCTCGACACGGTGATCAGTGCTCAACAGTGATCTGTAAGTCGAGGACTCCGTGACCGCCGTCATTCTGGCCACTACCGGTTTGCTGTTCATGCTGACGCGCATCATAGGCGTGCGGCAAATGATGCTGGCCGTCATGCTTGTCCGTCCGTCATGCGACCAGATCTTCGGATGGCTCAAGACGTCGCCGGCGGCTCAAGGGCCAGGCGCCGCCATCAATGCCTTGGTGATCGCGATGGCCATTTTTGCTCTGGCTTATGTTCCTACAACCGTTCTCACGCCCTCCGTGCTTGCTTGGGCAGGCTTCCTCTTCGTGGCACTCGCTTCCCTTCTTCAGTCTGCAGATCCGATCGGGGGATTGCGGGTTTTTCTGATTCTTTCAACCTATGCGGCCGTTTTCACCCTTACCTACACGCTCACTCAAAACCGCCAAGCCCTCGCGCGGTGCCTCTCCGTTGCGCTATGTTCATCGTTTATACCATCAATCTCTGCACTGCTGGAGCTTACGATGACGCCCGCCATCCTGACCGGATCGCAAAGGCTGCAGAGTACATTCACACATCCCAATATCTACGCCTTCTTTATTGTCAGCGTCGTGACGCTGATCCTTTTTATTTTATCCTCCACAACCGTCACTATCTCCACGTTCATACGACGAGCGCTGCTCGTCTATGCAGGCTATCTCGTGTTTTTGCTGCTGCTCACCGGGACTCGCAGCGCTTGGCTATCAATGGTGATCGTTATAACCGGATATGCGATAGTTGTTGACAGGCGATGGCTCCTTCCGGTTCTCAGCTTGCCCGTCGCTCTTATCATCCCCGGAGTATCCGAACGATTGTCGGAGCTCGGCTTGGGCACGATCGATGCCGGATACGAACATCTCAACTCCTATTCATGGCGTGAAGCCATATGGAACCAGACGCTTGTATGGCTCGCGGCCAACCCGCCCGGAGTCACGGGCTATG
>Ga0126378_10001176_pt1 | contig 19510 bp, 20 predicted proteins | sample PanSoiMetPlot_23_FD_92587 | JGI IMG/M metagenome (GOLD analysis project Ga0126378, IMG submission 92587) | Tropical forest soil microbial communities from Panama - MetaG Plot_23 | ecosystem: Environmental > Terrestrial > Soil > Tropical forest > Bulk soil | place: Panama | collected 2016-02-17
CCGGGCGGCAGCTCGACCGGCTCCCCGCCAAGCTGGTACCGGCCCGGTGGCATGCCCGCGCAGGCCGCCGCGTCGCTGACCAGGCAGATCCGCCCGGGGGCGGCAGCGATCGCGATCCCGCACACGGCGGGCACGACGTGGCACCCATCCACGATGAGGCCGCTGGTAAGCCTTGGGTCGGCCAGCGCCTGGCCGACCACACCGGGCTCACGGTGGTGCATCGGCCGTTGCGCGTTGAACAGGTGGGTCACCATCCGGGCCCCCTCGTCCGCGGCCGCGGCGACCTGGCGCGCGGTCGCGTCGCTGTGCCCGATACTGACCAGCACGCCCGCCTCCGCCAGCGCGGCGACGGCGGCAAGGCCGCCCTCGGCCTCGGGGGCAAGGGTGACCAGGCGCAGCACCCCGGTCCCGGCCTCGAGCAGGCTGGCGACCGCGCCCGGCGAGGGGGGAACGATCCACTCCCCGCGGTGTGCACCGGCCCGGGCGGGCGAAAGGAATGGGCCCTCCATGTGCACGCCGAGGACACGCGCCCCGCGCGGCAGCCCGCTGGCGATTGCGGTGGCCCGCCGCAGCGCGGCGGCCAGTTCTCGGGCCGGCGCGGTGATCAGCGTGGGCAGAAACGCGGTGGTCCCGGTCTCCGGCAGCCGCCGGACCACGCGTGCCCACCCGTCCGGGCCCGCCGAGGCCAGGTCCACGCCGTAGTAACCATTCACCTGGAGGTCCACCAGACCGGGCACGAGCACTCCGGCGGGCAGCACTTGGTCGGGCGCCGCCGGCGGCGGGCCCTCGCCCACGGCCGTGATCAGGCCCTCCTCGGCCGCCACGTAGCCGGGCTCGAGGACCCGCGGCCCGCTGGTGGCGGGGACGACCCGCGGGGCGGTGATCAGCACGGGTGGCGGGACCGTGGTCCAAGCTCGGAGACGGCCAGGCCCTGCCCCAGCACACGCTGCCTCATCAGCTCACGCCTCTCACTCGCCCGCACCCCAGGCGAGGGCACCCGGCGGCCTAGGCGGTGCGCCGGGGCTGGGGCCTGCGCCCGGTCGTAGAGGCACCGGACGCCCGCTTGCCGCCGTCGCCCGGACGGCCGGTCCCGCCGGCCGCCGCCAGGCTGGCCCTGAGCGCGTCCGCCAGGCTGGGCACCGCCTGTTCCTCGCGTATCGGCTCCGGCTGTGCCACTTCCTGGCCTTGGATCTTGGCCTCCACCAGCTCTTCAAGAGCCTCGCGGTAGTTGTCGGTGTACTGCTCCGGGTCGAAGTCGACCGTCATCGAGTCGATCAGCGACGAGGCCATCCGCAGTTCCTGCGACCGCACCTCGATGTCCTCCTCGAGGAACTCGAAATCGGGCCTCCTGACCTCGTCCGGCCACAGCAGGGTCACGAGTATAAGCACGCCGTTGCGCACCCGGAGCACTGCCAGCGTTTCCCGCTGGCGCAGCGCGACCCGCGCCACCGCCACCATCCCCGACCGCTCGAGCGCATCCCGCAGCAACGCGTAGGCCCGTGTCCCATTGGGGTCGGGCTCGGTGTAGTAGCTGCGTTCCCACATGATCGGGTCCACCTGCTCAGCCGGGGTGAAGTGCACCACCTCGATGCTGCGGGAGGTGGGCAGCGGGAGTTCGGCCATGTCCTCGTCGGTGAGCACCACCATCTCGCCGTCGGGTAGCTCGTACCCCTTGGCCACGTCGGCGAACGGGACCTCCTCCCCGTCCACCGAACAGACCCGGCGGAACTTGATCCGGCCCCCGTCGGTGCGATGGACCTGCCGGAACGTGACGTCTTTATGCTCTGTCGCGGCGTAGAGCCGGACCGGAATCATGACTAGACCGAAGGAGATCTCGCCCCTCCACATGGCGCGCATGATGTCTGAATACCCCTTTCACCTGCGTCCAAGGCTATTCCGCGATCCCGGATGTTCCGTCCTTGTTCCGCCTCACCGCGAGGGGCCGCCTCGACAGCCTGCCGCGCCCGGCCGGCATTGCCGGGCATGAGGTGCCGGTACACACGCAGCGTAAACCCCGGGTCGTGGGGGCCGAGGTACTCGCTCAACGCGCCGGTACTGCGAGTACTGCCGCTTACGGCGTTGCGGAGAGTGCCGCAGGTGAGTGCGCGGCGGATGTCACCTGGCGCGCATGATGAATGTTGTACCTGCAAGTGCGGAATGTGCTCTTCCCGGGGTGAGGCTGTCATGATGAAGGCGCGGCTGGTGTCGTGCACGCCTTCCCGACCTATGGTGAGACGGTGGGACAGCTGGTACGCGAGCTGACCACCGGATCACCGGAAGGGGAACGGATCACCGATGAGTGAGAGCGACCTGGAGAAGCCGGTGCCTGATTCCGTGGAACAGCAGCGCGACCTCGCGGAGGACCCCGAGAGGCTGCCGGGCGAGGAGCCTGCGAGCCTGCCCTTCGACGTAAACGAGGCCGACGCGGTGGAGCAGTACCGGGAAGTGGAACTCGACGAGGATGACTACCGTTGACGACAAGGCCGGCATGCCGTCCGAAGGCAACGGATCGGAGCGCTTTGTGACCACCACCTCGCAGACCAAGCCGGTCGGGGCCAGGCTGCCGAAGCCCGCCAGGCGGCGGCAACTGCTCGGCGCCGCGCAGGAAGTCTTTGTCGCGCAGGGCTACCACGCCGCGGCGATGGATGAGATCGCCGATCGGGCGGGGGTGAGCAAGCCCGTCCTCTACCAGCACTTTCCTGGAAAGCTCGAACTCTATCTCGCGCTGCTCGATGAGAGTGTGGACGCACTCACCGCCACGGTCCGCACGGCCCTCGAATCGACCACGGACAACAAGCAGCGGGTGACCGCCACCTTCACCGCGTTCTTCGATTTCGTGGGCGGCACGGGTGAGGCGTTTCGCCTGGTCTTCGAGTCCGACCTGCGCAACGAGCAGGCCGTCAGGGACCGCCTGGACCAGACGATGCACGCCTGCGCGGAGATGGTCAGCGAGATCATCCGGGAGGACGCCGGGGTGGGCGATGAGGAAGCCCACCTGCTTGGCATGGGGCTGGTCGGCATGGCCCACGTCACCGCCACCTACTGGCTGGGCAGTGGCCGCGCGATCCCCAAGGACGCCGCCGAGCAGTTGCTGGCCAGGCTGGCGTGGCGGGGAATAAGCGGCTGGCCGCGGGCTGGCGACCACGGGGCCGCGGGGCACGCGCCGGGACGGCGGTGACCCGATCCCCCGCTGCCCGCGGGCCGGACCGGGCGGGGGGCCGTGGGCACCGCCCTGCCACAGGCCCTGGGCTGCGCTGCCCGCACGGGATCCGCCGCGGGTTCGCGTCAGGCTTACCGGGGAGTCACACCCGCTTCCCGTGGCGACGCCGTGCTGAGGGCTAGCCTCGGAGGACAGCCGGACTGCGGAGAGGAGCGCGGTGGAAGTCAAGATCGGCGTTCAGTCCATCCCCCGGGAACTCGTCGTCGAGACCGAATCCTCTCCCGAGGAGGTTGAGCGCTTGCTGGAGGAAGCCGTGGGCGCGGGCGGGCTGTTCGTCCTCCGCGACGGCAAGGGCGGCCGGGTCATGGTGCCGGCCGGCAAGATTGGATACGTGGAGTTCAGCGGGTCGGAGCAGCGCAGGGTCGGCTTCGGCAGCGTCTGACCGGTCTTTCGCCGGTGAGCCGGGCACGGCCGCTGATCAGCTTCCGGCTCGCTCCCAGTCGGCGAGCCCGAGTTCGGCCATCCGCCGGTCATGAGCGTCGATGAGCCGCGCGAACATCCGGCCGATCTCCCCCTGCCCGCTCCCCTCCGGGCCGCTCGCACCGGTCAGCAGGTGCGCGAGCGTCGGCCGCTCAGCGACCACCCGGTGCGCCTGGGCGAGCGCCTCCCCGACCAGCCTCCTCGCCCACAGGGCGAGCGGCCCGGCCAGCGTCGGGTCGGCCTCGATGGCGGCCCGCACCCGGGGAACCACGAAGGCCGCGTGGCCGGTGTCGGTGAGCACCTCCCTGACCAGGGCCTGCGCGGACGGGTACAGCACCTCGGCGACGGCCCGGTAGAAATCGGCGGCGATGCCATCCCCCACATAGGCCTTGACCAGCCCCTCCAGCCACCCCGACGGCGCCGTTCTGGCGTGGAAAGCGTCGAGCGGGGCCACAAACGGGAGCATCGCCTGTTCCGGCGTGCCGCCCATCTGTCTGATCTGGCTGTGCAGCTTCTGGAAATGGCCAAACTCCGCCACCGCCATTTCCGCGAGCGCCGCCTTGTCGGCCAGCGAAGGTGCGAGCGTGGCGTCCTCGGACAGCCGGAAGAACGCCACCAGCTCGGCGTACGCGAGCAGGCCAAGCAACGCCACCACGCCGTCGCCGCCAGCGGCGCTCGCCGGGGGGCCTTCTGGGTCCACGGATGCCACGAGCGCAGCCTAACAACCATTCAGCGAGGTGATCGGGGCAGTGCCGCCAGACCGGGATGCCGCAACAGCCACAGGCACACGCCTTGGTACACTCGGTTACCGCCGGGGCGGGAATGTGACAGCGGTCCTGCCACGTTCTACCAGGCAGCCAGGCGTGACGGTGTTAGCGCGTTGCGGAATGCAACGATGAGAACACCCCCGCGCACCGCCGCGCCGCGCACTTGATTCTTTCCGGCCCGGGACGGTGACAGCATGCACGCACGCACACGCTGGCCCGACGGGCCACTGACGGAAGCTGGAAGCTCTGATAACGCACACGCCTGCCAACCACGGGGCGCCGGAAACCCCACAACTACAGGACGACCTGCCGAACACGGTTAGACCCAATAAGGACGCACAGGTCACGGCCGCGGGGGCCGCGCCGCGGGCCCACCCCAACGGCGCCGCCGAACCCGTGGCGGCGGACCTCCCGGCGTTCGCCGACCTGGGTGTCGATGAGCGGATCCGGGAAGCCCTGGCGGCCCAGGGAATCGTCACCACGTTCGCCATCCAGGCGCTTGCCCTGCCGATCGGGCTGGGCGGCCACGACATCATCGGCCAGGCGAGGACCGGGACCGGCAAAACGCTGGCGTTTGGCATCCCGGTGCTGCAGCGTCTGCGCACGGCGGCGGAACGGCGGCCGCACGCCCCCGCCGCCCTGATCGTGGTGCCCACCCGCGAACTTGCGATTCAGGTGGCCAAGGACATCTCCGCCGCCGGGAAACTCATGGGGGCGCGGGTAGCCACCGTGTACGGCGGGCGGGCCTACGAGCCTCAGATCGAAACCCTCGCCGCGGCCGTCGACGTGGTGGTGGGCACCCCCGGGCGGCTGCTCGACCTGGCCGGCCAGGGTCACCTCGACCTCTCGCTGGTGCACACGCTTGTTCTCGACGAAGCCGACAAGATGCTTGACCTCGGGTTCCTGCCCGACGTGGAGCGGATTTTGCAGCTCACCCCCGTGAACCGGCAGACGATGCTGTTCTCGGCCACGATGCCCGGCGAGGTGGTGACGCTTGCCAGGCGGCACCTGCGCCGCGCGACGCACGTCCGCGCCGAGCAGCACGACGAGCCCGAGCACGTGCCGCTGACCGAACAGCATGTGTTCCGCGCCCACCACCTCGACAAGATCGAGATGCTTGCCCGGGTGCTTCAGGCGGCCGGGCGCGGGCTCACCATGGTGTTCTGCCGGACCAGGCGGACCGCGGACCAGGTAACCGAGGCCCTGAACGGCCGCGGGTTCGCGGCCGCGGCGGTGCACGGTGACCTGGGCCAGGCCCAGCGCGAGCGGGCGCTGCGCGCGTTCCGCAACGGCAAGGTGGATGTGCTCGTCGCGACCGACGTGGCCGCCCGCGGCCTCGACGTGGACGACGTCACGCACGTGGTGAACTACGAATGTCCCGAAGATGGCAAGGCGTACCTGCACCGGATCGGCCGGACCGGCCGTGCCGGGCGGACCGGGATCGCGGTGACGTTCGTGGACTGGAACGACCTGCAACGCTGGAAGCTCATCAACGAGGCGCTCGGGCTCGGCATGGCCGAGCCGCCGGAAACCTACTCCACCTCCGAGCACCTGTTCAGCGCGCTTGGGATCCCGGCGGGCGCCGGCGGCCGCCTCCCCCGCGACCGCCGCGACCGGCTGGGGCTCGAGGCCGAGGAGATCGAGGACCTGGGGGAAACCGGCCGCGCCAGGTCACCCTCGCTCCGCAGGCCCGACCGTGGCCGTGGCGGGCGAGGCCGCCGCGGCGGCGGGCGGGCACGCCAGGGTGACGATGCACGCACCGGCGGCGAGCGCGACACGCGGCCTTCCCGCGCCCGGCGCCGCACCCGCGCGGGAGTTCCCGTCGCGGGCGCGGCGGCGCCAGGCCCGGCCGGGCCGCCCGGCACCGCGCAGGACGCTCCGCAGGATCGCCGGAAGCCGGGCACCGCGCGGGACGCCGCCCAGGGACACCGCCGGGCCGGCACCCCCCGGCGCGGGAAGCGCGGCGGCCGCCAGCGTGCCTCCTCCCCAGACCCCGCCCCAACACGCCCTGACCGGTCCTGAGCGGCCCCGCTCAGATCCGCTTGTCATTGGCCGCGCCCAGGATCACGTCCGTTTCGCCCGGTTTGCCCAGCCACAACATCCCGTTGGCTTATTCGGGATGTGCGGGGTGGGTTGCTGTGTGCCCCGGGGCGACTGGCGAGGGCTGGCGGAGCCGGCAGCGGGGCCGGCGGGGCGCGAGAGACGGCCGACGGGAGTTGGCGGTTCTGGGAATCTTGCGGGGGATGCGGAGGGTGCGGCCAGGCTTTCACCAGCGTCGTTCGGTTAGGCTGGCGGCCTGTGAGCACACCGAGGACACTGCATCTGCCGGCGGGGGTGCGGCGGGTGACGGTCGGGACCAGCCGAGGTGACTTCGCCGCACTCGAGGCCCTGCCCGCCGCCGGTGCCTGCGACCGCCAGCCCGCGCTGCTGATCCCCGGCTACACCGGCAGCAAGGAAGACTTCATTCCGGTCCTCGGGCCGCTGGCCTCGGCGGGCCGCCGCGTGATCGCAATCGACCTGCGCGGTCAGTACGAGTCGCCCGCGGCCGCGAGCCCCGAGGGCTACCGCCTGGCGGCGCTGGCCGCGGACGTCGCGCTGGTGGCGGAGGCGCTCGGCTCGCGGCACCACGCCCAAGACGGGTGGCAGCGCCAGACTCACCTGCTTGGCCACTCGTTCGGCGGACTCGTGGCCCGTGAGCTGGCCCTTTCCGGGGCCGCCCGAATCAGCTCGCTCACCCTGATGAGCACGGGACCCGGCGCGCTCACCGGACCGCGCGCGGAAACCCTGGCCGCGGTGCTCGCCGGGTTGCGCATGGTCGCGCCCGCGGACCTCCCGGGCGAGATCAAGCGCCTGTGGGACACCATGCTGGAACCCGAGGCGCGCGCCGAGGGAGTCCCCGCCGGCATCATCGGCTTCCTGCGCTCGCGGATGCTGAGCAACTGCCCGGTCGGGCTGCGGGCGATGGCCGAGATCCTGCTCAGCTGCCCCGACCGGACCTCGGCGCTGGCGGAGAAGCGGCCCGCGCCGGTGCTGGTGGTCTACGGCGAAAATGATGACGCCTGGTCCCCAGAGATCCAGGAAGAGATGGCAGAACGGCTCGCCGCCGGCCGCGTGTGTGTGCCGGGCGCCGCCCACTCGCCCGCCGTTGACGCCCCCGAGACCGTGGCCAGCACGCTGACCTCGTTCTGGAACGCCGCCGAAAGCGCCAGGGTAAAACCCGTGGCCTAACGGCCCTTCGTGCTTGCCCCCGCCCCCCCGAGCCTCGCCCCGCCGCCGCGCGTTCGCCCGCCGCCATGCGCCCGCCTCCTCCGGCCGTGATCAAGGACAAGGTGCTGCTCCAACGACACCTTGTCCTTGATCACGAAAAGATGATCATGAAACAGGGCGGCGGCTCAGCTGCGCTTCGCGGCGCCGGGTCGGCTGCGTTCTGGGGCGCTGGGCTCAGGGGGTTTTCTGGGGTGCCAGGCCGTCCCAGGGGCGGCGCGGGGAGGAGGCGGCCGAACCCTCCGGGCACAGGGCCCGGTAGTCACACCAGCCACAGGCCGGGCTTGGCCGGGGCGGGAACACGCCGTCCACCTGCCCGGCCGCCAGGCCGGCGCGGAACCGCTGGTCGGCGGCGGCGCATTCGGCCGCGATATTCTCGGCCCGGCGAAGGTGCCTGTCCAGCCCGGCGTCGGAGTGCCCGTGGGCGTGCACCTCGCCGGTGGGCAGGTGGTGCAGTTCCACCCGGCGGCACCGGGCGCGGAACACCCGCGCCGCGGCCAGCGCGTACAGCGCCAGCGGCATGGACGTGCGCGCGTCGTCCGGCGAGAGCTTGCGCCGGCCCGTCTTGTAGTCCACCACCACGAGCTCGCGGTCACCTCCGGGGCCGCGGACCTCGTCCAGCCGGTCGACCCGCCCGCTCACCACGATCTTCTCGGTGTGGGTACCCACCGTGCGCTCGACCCCGAGCGGGTCTTCGGCGGGGTTGAGGGTGGTGACGTAGCGCTCGACCATGCCGCGCGCCAGCTCGCGCCGCTCGGCCGACTGCGCCGGGCCGGCGTAGCCCTCGCCGATCCAGCCGCGGTCCAGCAGGTCACCGGCTGCAGCCACGGTGCGGTGCCGCAGCGCGAGCCGCCACCATCCGGCCAGCGCGTTGTGGACGCTCGCGCCCAGGCTGTTGTGCGCCCATGGCGGGCCCTTGCGCGGCGCCGGCCGGTCCAGGTAGGTCATCCGGTACCGGCGTGGGCAGTCCAGCCAGGTCTCGAGCCGCGTGGGCGTGCACGGATACAGCCGCTGCGGCATGCCGGCCAGGGTGGGCTGCTCCACAGGCTCAGCCCAGGATCGGCGGCCGGATGCCGAGGGCTTCCGGGGACATCCGCGGCGGCTGGCTGCCAGGGTCCCCGTCCCCCGGGCCAGCGTCCGGGAACTGCGGGCCGGCCGCCACCCACGAGTCGAACTGCTTCTCGGCCACGGCCACGGTCAGCTCGTCCCCGTGGCCGGGCAGCACCCGTGTCTTCCCCGGCAGGGTCAGCAGTTCCTCACCGATGGCCGACAGCTGGGCCGCGAAGTCGGGGAATTCGCCGGTGTGCGCGGCGGGCCCGCCGGCGGTCAGGGCATCCCCGGTGAAGACGGCGTCCAGGTCCTCGCAGTAGAGGCTGACCGAGCCGGGGCTGTGCCCGGGCGTGTGAATCACCTCGAGCGTGACGTCGGCCACCTCGAAGAGCCCGCTGCCCTCCATTTCTATCTCCGGGTCCTGGCCAGCGTGCGCCTCCCGCCAGAACAGCAGGTCCTTCGGGTGCAGCGCGACCGGGGCCTCGTCCCTGGCGGCCACCTCAAGCGCCGCCGCGACGTGGCTGGTGTGGCCATGGGTGCAGATGACGGCGAGTATCTCCCTGTCCCCGACCGCGTCAAGCACCGCGCCGGGGTCACCGCCGGGATCGATCACGATCACCTCCGAGTCGTCACCGATCAGCCAGGCGTTGCGTGTGTGCCTGCGCCCCGACTCGATCCGGTAGATTCGCGCCTCCATAAGAACTCCGCCTTCCTGGAACCAATCTAAGTCTCACCCACCGACAAACCCCCGGATCGCGTTGGCGACCTCTCCCGCTGGCGCCGCGGCCCGCCGGCACCGCGGTCCGCGGGCGTGACCGGGCGGGCGACGGGTGTCATGGCCGACCGGGCGGGCCGGGGAGCGGACCGGGCTGGCCGGGGGGCCCGGCGAGCGACATCAGCCGCTCATACATGCCGGGTTCGGTCGTCTCGCACCCGATGCGGTACCCGGTCAGGTCGCCGTGATCGTCGCTGCCCCCGGTCGTGGCCAGATCGAGGTCGGCGGCGAGGGTGGCCAGGCGCAGCCGTTCCGCCTGATCATGATCGGGGTGGGCGACCTCGAGGCCGGCCAGGCCCGCCGAGGCCAGCCGCGCGATGAGGTCATCGGGGATCTTCCAGCCGCGCGTCACCGCACCGGGATGAGCCAGCACCGCCACCCCGCCGGCCCCCCGGACCAGCCGCAGGGCCGCCCCCGGGTCCAGCGCGTACCTGCTCACGTACGCGCGCCCGCCCGCGCCGATCCAGTCGGGGCCGAACGCCTGCGCGGGGCTGCTGATGGCACCGGCCGCGACCAGGGCACGGGCGATGTGCGGCCGGCCGACCACCCCGCCGCCGGCGATCGCCTCCACCTGCGCCCAGGTGATGTCAACGCCGAGCTCCCGCAGCCGGTCCACCATCGCCCGGGCACGGCGCAGCCGGCCGGTGGTGATCACCCGGCACTGCGCCGCCAGGTCCGCGTTGGCCGGGTCGACGCGGTAGGCCAGCAGGTGCACGCTGTGCCCTCCGGTGCGGCAGGACAGCTCCATGCCGGTGACCAGCGACAGGCCCGCCGGCAGCGCCCCCCGCGCCTCCTCGTGCCCGGCCAGGGTGTCGTGGTCGGTCAGCGCGACCACATCAAGGCCGGCGGCGCGGGCCCGGCGCATGACGGTGGCGGGCGGGTCCGTGCCGTCCGAGGCCGAGCTGTGGGTGTGGAGGTCGATCCGCACGAGCGCTCATGGTAGTGGCCGCCGCGCGGCGCCACCGCTGGCGCCGGGCGATCCCGGCCGGCCTCATCCGGGCAGCCGCGGGGACGCGGCGCCGAACGGCAGGTCCAGGTCCTGGCCGGGGTCTCGCAGATCCCGCAGTGCCAGCGCCTCGACAAGCAGCATGCCGGCGGTGTCTGGCCACAGCACGACCCAGAGCCAGTTCCCGAGTACCTCCCCGGCAAAGGCCGCCCGGCCGGGGGCGTCGACGTGCCAGAGCGGGAACTCGTGATGGCGGAACCTGACCAGGCCATGCGGCTGCCCGGCGGCGAAGCCCTCGCCGGGGTCGGGACCGGCCAGCCCGGCGAAGCGCGCTCCGAGGCCCACCCCCGGTTCCTCCGAGATCAGCAGCATCTCCCCGAGGCCGCCGACGGGGTTCGGGCCCGACAGCGCGACCGCGCACGCCCTGGTGCCGCTCCGGTCATCGCCCGCGCCCGCGAAGCCGGTGACCAGCCAGCCGGCCGGCAGCGGCCAGGGAAGCCAGACCGGCACCACGGGGTGGCGAAGCAGGCCGCGCAGCCCCTCGGGAGCGGGGCGGTAGGCGGGCCACAGCGGGTACACCTCACCGTGCTGCTGGCATCGCCATCCGCTTGCCCACGGGCTGGGCTCGGTCAGTGGGCCCCCGCAGCGCGGGCAGGTGGGAGCCTTCTTCATGGACACCGACGTTGATCCGTATCGGGCCCGGCGTCAAGCGCTCTGGGCATGTTGCGCGCGGAACCGGCGGGATACTGGCCGTGTGCCCGCGCCCCGAGTCCCCTGCGTCGGCGCGATCATCACCGACGCGGATGGCCGGCTCCTGCTCGTCAAGCGGGGCAAGGAACCGGAGGCGGGGCGCTGGTCGCTGCCCGGGGGCAGGGTGGAGCCGGGGGAGTCCGACCACCAGGCCCTGGTCAGGGAGGTGCGCGAGGAGACCGGCCTGCGGGTGCGGGCCGGCCGGCTGGTGGGCGCCGTCGAGCGGCCGGGGCCGGGCGGGACGGTGCTGGACATCCGGGACTACGCGGCCACCGTCACCGGTGGCACCCTCTGCGCGGGCGACGACGCGGCGGACGCCCGCTGGGTCAGCCCCGGCGGCATCGGCGAGCTGCCGGTCAGCCGCGGGCTGGCCGAGGCGCTCGCCGCGTGGGGCGTGCTCGGCCCCCAGCCGCCACCCGCCCTCATCGCCGAGGCCACCAAGCGGGCGGGCATGGTCTGGCTGGCCATCCCCGGCCAGAACCGGCCCTGCCCGGCCTGGCACGTCTGGGCCGGCGGCGCGGCGTACGTGGTCACCGGGCCGGGCGAGCAGCCGCTGCCCGGGCTCGCGGGCGCGGACCGGGTGGGGGTCATGGTGGCGAGCAAGGACTCCGGCGGCCTCCTGATCTCGTGGACGGCCTCCGTCCACGAGATCGAGCCCGGGTCCGGCGAGTGGGACGAGGTCATCGGCCCACTCGCCGCCGGCCGCCTCAATTCGGCGCTGGCACCGGGTGAGACCTCACCGGAGGAACGCTGGGCACGGTTCGGGGCCGTGTTCCAGCTCAGGCCATTCCGGGGGTAAACCGGCGGACAAGCCGTCATCGCCGAACTGCCACATTGTGTTGGCCGCCGGGCCTTTTGCTGTTCACCTTTCTAGCCCGCGCGCCGGCGATTGTCAGCCTCTGCATGGCTCACTAGTGGGGAGGATCTGAGATGAAACGGTCCGTGCGCACCGTGCTTGCGGCCGCAGCGGCCAGCGGGCTCTGTCTTGCCGGCACGGCGGCCGGGGCGGCAACCGCCGCCGGGCAACCCAAGGCCGGGAGCACCGCCACCCCGATCAAGCACCTTGTCATCATCTTCGATGAGAACGTTTCGTTTGATCACTACTTCGCCACCTACCCGAACGCGGCGAACACCGACGGCAACCCCTTCCACGCCGCCCCCGGCACGCCTACCGTCAACGGGCTCAGCGGCGCGCTGCTGACGCACAACCCGAACCAGTTCAACCCGCAGCGGCTCACCCCGGCACAGGCGCTGACCTGCGACCAGAACCACGGCTACACCGCCGAGCAGAAGGCGTACGACAACGGCATCATGGACCAGTTCGTCCAGCAGACCGGGAGCACCACCTGCAACCCTCCCAACTTCGCCTCCCCCGGCCTGGTGATGGACTACTACGACGGCAACACGGTCACCGGGCTGTGGAACTACGCGCAGCGGTTCGCCATGAACGACAACTCCTTTGGCACCGTGTTCGGGCCCTCCACGGTGGGCGCGCTCAACCTGGTCTCCGGCCAGACCTTCGGCGGGACCGCCCGCAACGCCCAGGGCGCCGTGGTCCCCGACCCCGGCGAGATCGGCTCGCCGAACGCCAGCGGCACCGGCACCGTGTTCGCCGACCCTGACCCGTTCTTTGACGAGTGCTCCGACCTGAGCGGCCCCACGGTCGCGATGACCGGGCCGAACATCGGCGACCTGCTGAACGCCAAGCACGTGACCTGGGGCTGGTTCGAGGGCGGCTTCAGGCCCACCGGCACCACCGCCGACGGGACCCCGATCTGCGGCGCGACCCACAAGAACATCGGCGGCGTGACGATCGGCGACTACATCCCGCACCACGAGCCGTTCCAGTACTACGCTTCGACCGCGAACCCCTTCCACACGCCCCCGGCGAGCGTGGCCGAGATCGGGCATGGCGGCCAGGCCAACCACCAGTACGACCTGAGCTGGTTCTTCAAGGCCCTGAAGGCCGGCGACATGCCGTCGGTCAGCTACCTCAAGGCCGCCGCCTACCAGGACGGCCACCCCGGGTACTCCGACCCGATCGACGAGCAGCACTTCCTGATCAGGTCGATCAATGCGATCATGCGCTCCAAGTTCTGGCGGAGCACCGCAATCATGATCGCTTACGACGACTCCGACGGCTGGTACGACCACGTGGTGTCGCCCATCGTCAGCCCCTCGTCCGACCCAGCGCTTGACGCGCTGAACGGCACCGGGCTGTGCGGCAACGGCACCCCGATCGGCGGCATCCAGGACCGCTGCGGGTACGGCCAGCGGCTGCCGCTGCTTGTCATCTCGCCGTTCTCCCGGGTCAACTACGTGAGCAACACGCTCACCGACCAGACTTCCACCCTGGCCTTCATCGAGAACAACTGGCTGGGCGGGCAGCGGACCGGCACCACCTCGTTCGACAACCTGGCCGGCTCGGTGAACGACATGTTCGACTTCGTCCACCCGGACTTCACGCCGCTGATACTCAACCAGGCCACCGGCGAACCTGCGCACTAGCCGGCCCTGCCGGTGGGGAGGGCGCACCGCGCGCCCTCCCCGCCGGGGTCAGCGCATACGATTGAGGCTATGGCCTCTATCCCCGCCCTCTCGCAACCGCCCACCGCCGAGCAGGTGGCCGCGGCGCTGGCCAGGGTCAACGACCCCGAGATCCGCCGCCCGATCACCGACCTCGGCATGGTGAAAAGCATCGACGTCTCCCCCGGGGGCGTGGTCGGTGTCGGCGTGTACCTGACGGTCGCGGCCTGCCCGCTTCGCGACACCATCACCCGCGACGTCAGCGCCGCGGTGTCCGCGCTGCCTGGGGTCTCGAGCGTGCGGGTGGACCTGGACGTGATGAGCGACGAGCAGCGCCGCGAGCTTCAGGGACGGCTGCGGGGCGGGCGGCCGGAGCGCACCATCCCGTTCGCCCAGCCTTCCTCGCTCACGCGGGTGTTCGCCATCGCCAGCGGGAAGGGCGGGGTCGGCAAGTCATCGGTGACGGTGAACCTCGCCGCGGCGCTGGCCGCCATGGGCCAGAAGGTCGGTGTCCTTGACGCCGACATCTACGGCCACTCGGTGCCGCGGATGCTCGGCGTGACGGGGCGGCCGACCCAGGTCGGGGACATGATGATGCCGCCCTCGGCCCATGATGTGCGGGTGATCTCGATCGGCATGTTCACCACCGGCAACACGCCGGTGGTGTGGCGCGGCCCGATGCTCCACCGCGCGGTGCAGCAGTTCCTCGGGGACGTGTACTGGGGAGACCTGGACGTGCTGCTGATGGACATGCCGCCGGGGACCGGTGATGTGGCCATCTCGGTCGCCCAGTTGCTGCCAGGGGCCGAGCTGCTCGTCGTCACGACCCCGCAGATCGCCTCCTCGGAGGTGGCCGAGCGGGCCGGGGGGATCGCCGTGCAGACCCATCAGCGGATCGCGGGCGTGATCGAGAACATGTCGGGCTTCGGCTGCCCGCACTGCGGCGAGATCGTGGACGTGTTCGGCTCGGGCGGCGGGCGGGCCGTCGCGGACGCGCTGGCCCGGGTGACCGGCACGGCCGTGCCCGTGCTCGGGCAGGTTCCGATCGACGTGCGGCTTCGCGAGGGTGGAGACACCGGCGTTCCGCTGGTGCTGAGCCACCCGGGCGCCCTGGCCGCCCGCCAGCTGACGGCGATCGCGGGCACGCTGGCCAACCGCGCGCGCGGGCTTGCCGGGCGTCAGCTGGGGCTGTCGCCGGCGTGAGGAATGCCCCGGGGTCCCGCCGCACGCCCGCCGGTGCGCGGGGTCGCGCGTTCCTCAGGTGGCTTCTGCGTCGTACGGCGGGGTTTCGCCGGGCGGCAGCCGGGCGGGCGCGGTGACGTCTTCGGTCAGTGGCGGCACCGGCTCTTCACCGTCTGAGTCCTCCAGCAGGTGCTTGCGGACGAACTGCCGCGGGTTGAGGTCGTTGAAGTCGAAGTCGGCGAACTCGGGCCCCAGCCCCTCCCGCAGCTCGCTCCTGGCGCCGTCGGCCATCCGCCGCAGCTCGCGCAGCGCCCGGCCGGCCTGTGTGGCGAGCTTGGGCAGCTGGTCCGGGCCGAAGATCACGACCGCTATCACGGCCAGCACCAGCAGCTTGGTGAAGGACAGATCGAGGAAAGGCACGTCAGACTCCCCAAGCGGGCGCGGGTGCGCGTTGCGTCTACTCCACTGTAATTCGTTTCACGGGGTCATCCAGGATAGGAGCCGATGAAGGCCATTCCCGATCCGGGCGAGAAACCCGGGTGCCTGCTCGTGCGGCAGGGCCGCCACCACTTGCCCGACAGTCTGCTGCGGCGCCGCCGCGACCACCGTGAACACGAATCCGCGCGCCGACCATGCGAGGCTGTGGCCGTCCGACGCGTCGCTGTAGACGCGCTTGCCCGCCCGCACGACCTGTGACCACCCACCGAGGTCGGGTGGCAGGTGGCCGGGCTGGATGAAGACCGAGATCACCGAGAGCCCGTCGGAGTAGTCGAGATCGACGACCGGGCCGGTCGCGGTGACCTTCTCGCTGGCGCTGAGCAGGCTCAGGTCGCCGGGCAGCGGGCCGGGCAGCGGCCAGCCGCGGGCGCGCAGGCGGGCCAGCTGGGCCGGCGCGAGCGTGTCACCCCACGGCCTGGCGGCCGCGCCCGGCATCTTGCCCAGCGAGGTGAGCCCGAGGCCAAGCTCGACGAAGGTGACGTTGCTCAGCTCCCGCCCGCGGGGGTCGAACGTCTGCCTCCGCAGGGGCAGTTTGGTCGCGCCGTCCAGCCAGAAGCGGGCGGCGAGGCTGCCGTCCGGGCGGCGCACCGCGATCACCCGCGCCCGCCTGCCAACCACCTGTCCCCAGCCGACCGCCCCGAGCCGGTAGTTGGCGGACAGCAGCGCGACAAGCCGCGGGCTCATCCCCAGCATCCCGTCCCCGCCCGCGATCTTGCTGGCATCGGCGTTCGCCGGCGTGACCGAGTGACGGATCTGTGGTGGCCGGCCGGTTTCCGCGACGGCGGGCAGGGTGAGCGTCTGCCCGTTCCTGGCGTGCCAGACATCCATGGCCGAGCTGCCGTTACCGCCCGGTCCCCGCCAGGTGAGCACCTCCACCCCGTGGAAGGCGAGCGTGTGGGAGGCGGCCGCGGCCTCGCTGAGCAGTTCGGCTCCCTGGCCGTTGCCTGTCGCACCGGGGCCGGTGGGCCGTGCCACCGGCTGGGCCGCCGGCGCCGCCAGCGGAACCCCGCCGGGCACACGGGTGGCCCGGTGCGCGCCGCCGGTCAGCTGCCCGACCCGGGCCGCCACCGCGAACCCGGTCACGATCAGCCCGGCCACCACCGCCGCGGTGATCACCCATAGTCCTGGCGCGCCGTCACAAGGCCACGGGCCGCCGGGCAGCCTGGGCCCCTGGTCCATCAGCCGGTCACCGGGCCCGGCCGCCCATCCGGGAGGCGCTGCCGGCCGCGTGCCGCATCAGCGGCGCGCCGAGCGCGCACCGCGCCGTGGCGGTGCCAGGGCTGCGCCGCACGGTGGCTCCGCCGATTCCGCACCGGGCCGGTGGGGAGAGGGAGCGGCCCGGATGGGTGGCCCCGCCCGGGTGGCTTGCGGGCCCCGCGGAAGCGTTCGTGACCGGCGGCACGCTGGCCGCCGTCGCCGCCGGCCCGGCGCCCGCTGCCCCGGTCCCCGGAGAGCCCTGTGCGGCCCTGGCAGCGGCCACGGTGGGCTCTTGCGCCGGCATCTCGCCCGTCTTGATCACGTGCTGCATGATGAACACGTCCACGGCCGGGGTCACGCTCGGTCCCGGCTCTTGCTGGTTCCCCCCGGCCAGGAACGCGGCGGCGGGAATGGCAAGCCCCAGCACCGCCAGGGCGGCGCCCGCCAGGGAACGGACCGCCCACTGGCCGCGGGTGGGACCCGGCTGATTCCGCCGTCCAGCGCCGGGCCAGCGCCGTCTCCGGGTGGGCGGACCGATGGGCCCGGCCGGGGCGGAGAGGGCGATCAGGCGGTCGGCCAGGTTGCTTGTGACGGTGGCCTCGCCCAGCGCAAGCATCCGCCGCTTGAGCGCCCGCAGCGCGACCGCCTCCCGGCGGCACGGCTCGCACCTGGCCAGGTGCGCAAGCACCCGCTCTCGCTGGGCGTGGTTCAGCTCGCTGTCGATGAGAGCCGACAGGCGCTCTCCCAGATGACTCATGCTTCCGCGCCCGGTGATGAGGCCGGCTGCACCGGCTGGCGGGGGCGGCGGTGTCCCAGGGCCACCCGCAGTTGCGCCCGGCCGCGGTGAATGCGGCTGCGCACCGTCCCGAGCTTGACCCCGAGGGTGGCGGCGATCTCCTCGTACGACAGTCCCTCGATGTCGCACAGGACCACCGCCGCCCGGTATTCGGGTGCCAGCGCCCTGAGCGCTTCCTGGACGTCGCTGTCCAGGTGACGGTCGTCGAAGGCCTGGGCGGGCGTGGGCTCGTCGCCGGTCAGCCGCCCGGCCGTCTCCTCCCCCAGCCCCTCGAAACGGATCCGCTGCCGGCGGCGGGCCAGGTCAAGGAAGAGGTTGGTGGTGATCCGGTGCAGCCACCCCTCGAACGTGCCCGGCGTGTACGTCGACAGCGAGCGGAAGACCCGCACGAAGACCTCCTGGGTGAGGTCCTCCGCGTCGTGGGTGTTGCCGGTCAGCCGGTAGGCAAGGCGGTACACCCGGGCGGAGTGCTCGCGCACCAGCTGATCCCAGCTCGGCGGCGTCCACTCGGGAACCGCGGTTTCCCTGGCCAGGGTCGCACCCGCCAGGGTCGCCCCGGCCATCGTTTCGGCGGCCTCGGCGTCGCCCACGTCTGCCCTCCAGCCGTATCGGCCTGCTTACCATCATGCATCGCCCGGGGGCGTGCCCCGGCCCGCCCGCACGCGTGCGGCGTTCCCCCGGCCGCCTGTCGTCCGGCGCATTCAAATGAACGCGCCAGACGGCCCCGCTGGTTCCCGCGTCACGGCGCGTGACGATAAGCTGCCGCCCGGGAAGTGCGTACGCACCGGGAAGAAGGCACCGTGAGCGCTCAGGCCACCGCGGCCTACGTGGAGGACTACCACCCGGAGGACGAGCCGCTGCTGATGGCGCGCAGCAACGCGGCCGGCGTGGGCGGCGCGCCGCCGATCAGCCCCGCCACGGGCGCGGCCCTGCGCTTCATCTCCGCGGCGCTGCGCGCGAAGGCGGTCGTGGAGATCGGCACCGGCTGCGGCGTCTCGGGGATCTGGATTCTCCGGGGCATGCGTCCCGATGGCGTGCTTACCAGCGTCGACGTGGACCCGGAGCATCAGCGGCTGGCCCGCAAGGCGTTCGTGGAGGCGGGATTCCCTGGCAACCGCTACCGGTTGATTGGCGGCAAGGCGGCCGAGGTGCTGCCCCGCCTCACTGACGGTGCCTACGACCTGGTGTTCTGTGACGCCGACAAGCACGAGTACCCGGACTACCTGACCGCCGCCCTGCGGCTGCTCCGGCCCGGCGGAGCCGTCGCCTTCGATAACGCCCTGTGGTCGGGCCGGGTCGCCGACCCGGCCTACTCCGACCCGGAAACCGTGGCGATACGTGAGGTATGCGAGTTCGTCCGGCAGGACGAGCGGCTGATCCCCCTGCTTCTCCCGCTCGGCGACGGTCTGCTCACGGCCGTCAAGCGGTGACACCGGTCCCGCTGCCCAGCCACCGCAGCAGCAGCCGGGTGCCGAAGCCGGTGGCTCCCTCGGCGAACTCGCCCTCATCGGCCGGCGACCGGGCCGCGCCCGCGATGTCCAGGTGTGCCCACGGGCGCCCGCCGGTGAACTCACGCAGAAACAGCCGGCTTGAGCGACAGGCCTCCGCTGTCGAACGTGATGCCCTTGCCGACGAGCACCACGTGTTCGCGCCAGCCCGGCGGTTCGTAGCCAAGCTCGATGAGCGCCGGCGGCTGCGCAGATCCCGAGCCCACGCCCAGCACGCCACCAAATCCGTGGGCGGCCAGCTCCGCGGCCTCGAATACCCGGGCCGTGAGCCCGCTTACGGCCGCCACCCGCACCGCCTCGCCGGCCAGCCAGCCGGGAGTCTTGGTGCCGGATGGCATGTTCGCCAGGTCGCGGGCAAGGGCGACCGCGCGGCCCACGATGCTGGCCCTTTTCCAGCACCTCAAGCTGGCCGTCCGCGGCGGGCAGCAGCAAGCGGACCTCGCCCGGCTGCCCGGCCGGCTCCGCCCTGGACGCCAGTGAAAACCGGTAGGAGCCCAACAGCAGGCCCTCGGCGAAGGCGTGAACGGCCTCATCAGGCCGCCCGTAGGCGGCCGAGCTGAGCACGGGGCGGCCGGCGGTCACGCGGCGGGCAAGCGCCGCGCCCGCCCTGC
>Ga0126378_10001177_pt1 | contig 19509 bp, 16 predicted proteins | sample PanSoiMetPlot_23_FD_92587 | JGI IMG/M metagenome (GOLD analysis project Ga0126378, IMG submission 92587) | Tropical forest soil microbial communities from Panama - MetaG Plot_23 | ecosystem: Environmental > Terrestrial > Soil > Tropical forest > Bulk soil | place: Panama | collected 2016-02-17
CGACGCAGGCAACATGGAGCGATCAGGCAGCGCGGTCGACCACATCACAGAGAACGCAATCATCGTGAACGTCGACCATCACACGTCCAACTCGCTTTTCGGGACGGTCAACATCATCGACCCGGACGCCTCGGCGGTAGGGCAGATGTGCCTGGACATGCTCGAGCACTTCGGCTGGGAGATAACGCCGTCGATGGCGACGAACCTCTACACGGCGCTCCTCACCGACACCGGCGGATTTCGTCACCAGAACACGACCTCGCGAGCGCTATGCGACGCATCCAGGCTCGCCGCGCTGGGGGCTGATCCGAGCTATGTGGCCTTCATGGTCTACAAATCCAGGCCCCTGTCCACGGTCAAACTGAGTGGTCTCGCGATCGCCGGCATGCAGGTGGAGTTGGGCGGCCGCCTGGCATGGACCAAGGTGACCCGCCGGATGTTGCGTGAGGCCGGCGCCGTCATGGCCGAGTCCGAGGACATAATCGACACCCTCAACAGCCTCGCCGGGCTCGAGGTGGCGATCATCTTCAAGGAGGTCAGCGCCCGGCTCACCAAGATCAGCGTGCGCAGTCAGGGCGCCGTCGACGCAGCCGGGCTATGCGGCCGGTTCGGCGGCGGCGGCCACCGGCGCGCGGCCGGGGCTGAGGTCCCGCAGCCGCTCGACCAGGCGATCCCACTGGTTTTGGAGGTAGCCAGAGAGGCGATCGAGACCGCAACCAGAGGCTGACGTCAGATGCAGGCGGGAGTTCTCAACATATACAAGCCGGCCGGCGTTACGTCGTTCTCAGTGGTGGCGCAGCTGCGGGCAGTGACGCACGCCAAACGCGTCGGCCATGCCGGCACGCTCGATCCCCTGGCGACAGGCGTTCTCCCGATCCTCTTCGAATCGGCAACCCGGTTGTCGGAGTTCGCGCTTCGACTGCCCAAGACCTACGAGGCAGACGTCCATCTGGGCTTCACGACGGCCACCGACGATGCTGAGGGCGAGCCGGTGGCGATCGCTCCCGCACAACACATCGTGGCGGACCAGGTGAGCGCTGCGCTGAGCAGCTTTGTCGGCCGCATCAAGCAGGAGCCGCCGGCCTTCTCGGCGGTCAAGGTCGGCGGGCGGCGTGCGTACAAGCGCGCGCGCCACGGGGATCTGACGCGCCCGCCGGCGCGGCTGGTAGACATCTACGCCGCCGACCTGCTGGGCTATCGTTCGGGAGAACGGCCAGTGGCGCGGATTCGTGTGACCTGCGGCAGCGGCACCTACCTGCGGTCGCTGGCTCGGGACCTTGGAGAGGCACTTGGTGTCGGAGGCTATCTGGGTCAGCTGACGCGAACCGCGTACGGCCGGCTGCGCGTCGAGGAGGCGGTGCCACCCGGTGATGTGGCGGACCTCCCTGCGGTCGAGGAGCACCTGCTGCCGCCTGAGGCTCTGCTGCCCGAGATGGAGCCGGTGCTGCTGACAGCCGAGCAGGAGACGCTGGTACGGCAGGGGCGTCCCGTGCGCGTACTACCTGAGCCCAAGCCGGGGCAGCTCAGGGCGCACGACGAGCGGGGGCACCTGATCGCTCTCGGCCACGTGGATCCGCTGCGACGCACGTTCGTTCCCGACAAGGTGCTCCCACCCCACGGAATCCAGAGATTTCGTGGGGATCACGGTCTCTCATCTGGCTTGGGCTAAGTCTCCGGTGCACCGGCATTTCGGGCTGCCCGACGCACCTCTCGGCCCGGCCGCGCTTGCGATCGGGAGCTTCGACGGCGTGCACCTCGGCCATAGATGTGTCCTGGAGCGGCTGGTCGGGGCGGCACGGCGGAACCGTCTGACCTCCGCTTGCATCACGTTCGATCCCCACCCACGCTGTGTGCTCGATCCCGTCAACTGTCCGCAGCAGATCACGACGCTTGACGAGCGCCTCTCACTGATGGCCAGTGCAGGGACAGAACACGTCCTGGTCCTTGCATTCACCAGGGAGCTGGCCGGCCTGAGTCCAGGGGAGTTCATGGCAAACCTGCTGAGGTCCATGCAGCTGCGCCGGCTTGTCGTGGGGTATGACTTCGCGCTGGGCAGAGGGCGCGCAGGAAATGTGGGATGGCTGCGCGAGCACGGCCGCCAGCACGGTTACGTTGTCGAGGTGGTGGAGCAGTTCCGGCTGGGTGGGGAGGAGGTGCACAGCTCGGATGTTCGGCGCCTCGTGACTCTGGGGGAGATGGAGGCTGCCAACCGGCTGTTGGGCCGGCAGTTTGCGATGAGCGGACTGGTGGAGCCAGGCGATCGTATCGGCACCCAGATCGGATGGCCGACCGTGAACATGGCGGTGCCGCCGGGCAAGCTGGTGCCGGGTCACGGCATCTACGCCGGTTGGGCCACGACCCCGTGGGGGACGTTTCAGGCAGCGATCAGCGTCGGCTACCGTCCGACCTTCGACAAGACGGACCTGAGGGTTGAGGCATACCTGCTCGACTTCGTAGGCGACCTGTACCAGCGCCGGCTCGAGCTGCGCTTTGTGGCCCGGCTGCGAGACCAGCTGAAGTTCCCGGACGCCGCCTCGCTGAGCGACCAGATCGCCCGCGACGTCGAGGCCACTCGCGGGCTCCTGCGCGAGGCCGACCACCGCCGAACCGGTTGAGTCTGGCAGGGTGACTCATCAGACGTCAGCGAGAGGCGCTCTGCCGGCAGACCGATGTCGCATGCGATGGTGACCGGCCGAATGGCCTGGCAATGGGCGCGGTCATGACCGGCACCAGAGCGCCCAGGATGGTTCACGATCTGTGGCCCCTGGCTCTGATCCGAGCCAGAGGCGGCGCCCAGGTGCCTTCGGTGGATGTGGCCAGGCCGAAGGACTTCGAGGACGTGTGCGCCTTGCTCCGTTCAGGCCGCCGTCTGGTGCCAATGGGCGGCAGCAGCGGCGTATGCGGTGCCCTGGCGCCTGCAGAAGGCGACCTCGTGCTCGACCTGAGCGGGTTGAACCACGTCGATATCGACGCGGAGAACCTTATCGTCCGTGCCGGCGCGGGTGTCAACGGCCTGACCCTGGAACGGCGCCTGAACGCTGCGGGTCTGACGCTGGGTCACTACCCGAGCTCACTCCCGGTAGCCACCGTGGGGGGCCTCGTCTCGACGCGCTCATCGGGCCAGGAGTCCAGCCGCCATGGGGGCATCGAGGAAATGGCGCTTGGCCTCACGGTGGCGCTGGCCGACGGCACCATCGTGAAGGCTCGTGCACATCCGCGGTCCGCTGTGGGCCCGGCGCTGCACCAGGTCTTCATCGGCGCCGAGGGCGCGCTGGGTGTGGTGCTGGAGGCGGTCTTACGCGTCCACCGGCTTCCAGAAGCGGTGATCGGGCGAGGTTGGCGCCTGCCAGCTGTCCGTCCTGGTTTGGAAGCTCTGCGCGAGGTCATGCAGCACGACCTGCGTCCGCTTGTGCTGCGACTGTATGACCCCGAGGACTCGGCGTTCCAGGGACTCAGCAACGGCTGCCTGCTCGTGGCGGCGTCGGCCGGCCCGCGCAAGCTCGCGGAGGCCGAGGCGAGCCTGCTGGCAGACTTTGTGGAGTCGAAGAGCGGCGAGGCCCTGGGTGAAGAGCCCTGGACCCACTGGCTGGAGCACCGCTTCGATCTGTCTGCGGAGCGTCTGACGGACTACCTGAAGCCAACCGGCTCTTACCTGGATACGATCGAGCTGGCGACCACGTGGACGGAGCTACCGCGGCTTTATGAAGCGGTCAAAGCCCACCTCTCCGCCACTGCCGGCCTGGCCCTCTGCCACTTCAGCCATGGCTATGCACAGGGCTGCTGCGCCTACTTCACGTTTGCCGGCTCCGCGCCCGACGACGCCGAGGCGGAGGCGGTCTACCTGGATGCGTGGCGCGGTGCCATGGAGATCTCGCTCCGGCTTGGCGCTACGATCAGCCATCACCACGGTGTCGGCCAGGCACGCGCGGCCTGGGCCAGAGCGGAGCTCGGCGCCTGGTGGGAAGTCTGGCGTCGGGTTCGGAAGAGCCTGGATCCGAATGCGAAGCTGAATCCGAACGCGATGGGAGGATGGGACCCGGGGTGAAGGACACACTGATCATCGTCAACCCGGCTTCAGGGGCAGGACGGACTGGCCGCGGCTGGCCCGCCGTCGCCGGCCGCCTCCGCGAGGCGGGCCTGGACTTCGACTTCGCGATGACCTCGTGCCCTGGAGAAGCGATTGAACTGTCGCGGGTAGCCGTCGGCGAGGGCAGGTCGCTGATCGTGGCGGCGGGGGGAGACGGCACCATCAACGAGGTCGTCAACGGCTTCTTCGAGGCGGGCGAGCGGGTACCAAACGGTTCTCGGCTTGGCGTCCTGCCCACCGGGACCGGCGGCGATTTCCGCCGGACGATGGGCTTCCCCCAGGATCCCGCTGAAGCCGCCGCGATCTTCCGCACCGGCCGCACCCGGCGTATCGACGCCGGCAGGGTCACGTGCACCGCAACCGGCGGTGGACACGTGGTCCGGCATTTCGTGAACATCGCCGACGCGGGCATCGGCGGCGACGTGGTCGCCCGCGTCAACAACGGCCCCCGCCTGATCAACGGCGAGCTCACTTTCACACTTGCAGCCCTGATCACCCTGCTGCGGTGGCGGAACAAGCCGATGACGGTCGAGGTCGACGGCGTGAAGCGCGAGCTGGTCGCTCAGCAGGTGGTGGTGGCCAACTGCCAGTACTTCGGCGGCGGGATGCGGGTCGCCCCGCGGGCCGTCCCGGACGACGGGCTGCTCGATGTCGTGATCGCCGGTGACATGGGTCTGTGGGAAAACCTGCGTGGTCTGTCTGAGATCCGCAAAGGTGCACACCTCGACGCTGGACACCCCAAGATCAGCCATACCCTGGCGAAGCGGGTACAGGTCAGCTCGCCAGAGTTCGTGCGGGTTGACACCGACGGCGAGCAGCCCGGGCTCTTGCCAGCTGTCTTCGAAGTCATGCCTGCCGCCCTGGAGGTGGTGTGCCCCTGACCCACGGCATCATCGCCTCCCCTCATCGCCTGGCCTCCGAGGCCGGTGCTGATGTCCTGCGTCAGGGCGGCAACGCCGTCGACGCCGCTGTCGCCGCCGACGCCGTCCTCTGCGTGGTGTATCCCCACATGACGTCGGTCGGCGGGGACCTGTTCGCACTGATCTGGCCGGCTGACTCCGACGCGCCTGTGGGCCTGGCGGGCGCGGGCCGCTCGGGCGCGCTCGCGACGATCGCCGCGGTGCAGGCCGCGGGTCACGAGACCATGCCGCAGCGTGGAGCCCTGACAGTCACCTTGCCGGGTACGGTCGAGGCCTGGGGACGGCTCGTGGAACGCTTTGGCAGCTTCGGCATGAAGCCCCTGATGGCGGCCGCAGCGCGACACGCCCGCGATGGATACGTGGTTACGGAGCGCTTGGCCTCCTTCCTGGCTGGCCACGCGGACTGGCTGCTACGTGAACCGGAGGCGCGCCGGCTTTTCCCGCCCGTGAAGGCCGGGATGCTGTTACGCAACCCGGACCTTGCCGACGTTCTTGACGAGATCGGAGGCAACGGCTTCCTCGGGTTCTACCGTGGAGACATCGGCGCCGCGATCGTCGCAGCCCTCGAGCGCCAGGGCGGCCTTGTCACATCAGAGGACCTCGCGAGCCACCACTCGGCCTGGGTCGAGCCGGTGGCATTTCCCTACCGCAACGACCTCACCGTGTACGAGATGCCGCCGCCTACACAGGGGCTCTGCGCCGCCGCGATGCTGCGGCGCTTCGAACGGCTCGATCACTTTGATCCGGGCCCGCGATTTGCGCGTGAGCTGGTCCGGCTGCGCGACGAGGTCTACCCGCTTCGCGATCGCTTGATCAGCGACCCGGAGTTCACCAGTGTGCCGTGGGAGCCATTTCTGGATCCGGACAACGTGGCCGCCGGCGCTGCGGCTGCGCTGCCCGAGGGTGACACCGTATACCTGTGCGCCGCCGACGAGCACGGCAACGTCATCTCGCTTATTCAGAGCGTCTCGGGCTCCTTCGGCTCGGGCCTCATCGCCGAGGGCACCGGCGTCCTGCTTCAGAACCGGGGCGCATACTTCAGCCTCGATCCGGCCCACGTCAACCGGCTGGAACCGCGCAAGCGGACGATGCACACGCTGATCCCGGCGATGGCCGGCCGCGCGAACCGCTGCTGGGCCGCGTTCGGTGCCATGGGCGCGGACGGGCAGCCACAGATCCAGTCGCAGGTCTTCCTGAACATGGTGGAACGCGGCCTGAGCCCGGCTGAGGCTGTGGCCGAGCCACGTCTGCGGGTACGGCCGGGGGGCGGCGGCCTGTGGGTTGAGGCGGACTACTCCGGTGCCGGACAGGTCGCTCGAGCGATCGCCGGCGCCGAGCTGCTGCCCGCACGAAGCTGGCAGCTGGGGCATGCGGCCGCGCTCGTGGTCGACGGTCCCGCACGCTGGCGAGCCGGCGCGGACCCGCGCTCGGACGGCGCCGTGATCGAGGTCTGAGTCGACGACTTCTCTGACCGACGAGCTGGCGACTCTGCGGGCGGAGTGGGGCATACAGTTCCGGCCGGTGTTTGCCTTGCTCCGGGCCCTGGAGTCTGGGCCATACCCCGTGGAACGTCTGGTGAGCGTGACGGGCCTTTCGCACCGTTCGGTCGTGTCTGTTCTCCGACGGCTGGGGCCCTGGCTCACGCTCGATGAGCGTGGGTACCGGCTGCAAGGGGCCCTGCCTGAGTCTGAGGAGGCAGGGCCATCTGAAGCGGCCGTCGTTCGCGCCATTTCCGCCCTGGTGGAGGGCGCGCCCGTGCGGCGGCGCCGCCTCGACCACGTGGCCGCGACGCCAGAGACCTGCCTGCGCCGAGCAGGGTTCCTGGCGAGCCGCTACTGGTTGAAGGGCGCGCATGTGGTTTTCCTCGGCGACCATGACCTGACCTCGCTCGCACTCGCACTCCTGCAGCCGAGCGGGCGCCTGTCAGTCGTGGACGTCGATGACGACCTACTGGAGTACGTCGTCAGGGCCGGCTCGAAGCTCGGCGTCGATGTCGACTGCTGGTTCGCGGACCTGAGACTGGGCCTTCCGCCGGCGCTTCGAGAGTCGGCCGACCTGGTCTTCAGCGATCCGCCGTACACGCCGGAGGGCATGCGCCTGTTTGCGGAGCGGGGATGCCAGGCGCTCAGGCGAGACGAGCGCTCTCGCTTGCTGCTCTGCTACGGCTTTGGTGAGCAGCAACCCGCGCTGGGCCTCAAGGTCCAGGCGGTCCTGCACCAGCTGCGGCTCGTGTTGGTGGAGGTCCAGCCGCAGTTCAACCGCTACGCCGGTGCTCAGGCCATCGGCGGCGCCAGCTCGCTCTACGTGACCCGTCCGGTGCGGGACACGTGGAGGCTGGTCGATCGCGGGACGGCGGCAGCAGCGCGCATCTATTCACACGGGCCAGCCTCGATCGAGTCGCGGGATAGGCGCCTGCCAGATGAGCTTCGGAGATGCATCGTCCAGCCGGTACCCGTGGCCGAGTTGTGGCGCCTCTGCGAGCGACACGCCACCGCAAGGCCAGAGCGGCGGCCGGCCCTGCCGGAGGTAGCGGCTGTGGACCTGACCCGGGCACCGGAGCTGGCGCCACGGCTGCTGATGGCCAACCGGATCCGGTGTCTACAGCTTGTGCTGCCCGATCACGAGGCGAACGCGCTTCTCGACCATGCCGAATGGCAGGGTCGATTCTTCGGCGCCGCCTACGACGTGAGGCACCTTGCCGGCAGCGGCGGTGTGGCGGCTGTCGAGGTCGAGCCTAACGAGCGCCCCCTTGCCGGGGCGGCGGCTCTGGCTCGCCACGTGATCCGCCACCCGCCAGCGACGATCGGCAGCTCGCTCCGGGAGGCACTGACCCGGATCGGCAGAGGTTTGACTCAGAACCAGGCGCGAGAGCTGGTGACCGGGTATCCCCCGATCGAGACGTATCGCGAGGCGCGAGCCGTCGACCTACCCCTTCACGCGCTGCGCCAGGTGGCAGAGCTCTTGCCCGACTTGGCGGCCCGCGCCGCTTGAACGGCGGGGCTGACGTTTGGTGGGTATAATCCCTGCCAGTTTGGCAGTCGGAAACGAAGTCAAGGCACAGCTGGCGGGGGAGTATGGCCTCCACAAAACGGACACGGGTTCACCCGAGGTCCAGGTGGCGATCTTCACAGAGCGAATCACGCAGCTCACGGAGCACCTGAAGACCCACAAAAAGGACCATCACTCGCGTCGCGGTCTGCTGCTGCTTGTCGGCAAGCGTCGCAGGCTGCTGAACTACCTGACCCGCAGCGACGTTGGGCGCTATCGCGCCCTGATTTCGAAGCTCGGCATCAGGAGGTAGAGGCGAGGCGTGCCTCGCCCGGCGGGAGATTCCGCCTGAATTAGTTTCGGGGGGCCCGGCCCCTAAAACCTGACCTTGAGGTTCGGCTTCAAGCTCAGCTTTTAGGTCCCAGGCCTCCCGGGTGGAGGTGTATTGGTACGTGGCTGAAGTCACGAAGACCCTTGAGGTTGCCGGTCGAGAGATACGGATCACGACCGGAACCGTCGCTGAGCAAGCCAGTGGTGCGGTCCTGATCGGGACTGGCGAGACGGTGGTGCTGTGCACCGCCATGATGTCGAAGGAGCCCCGCGAAGGCATCGACTTCTTGCCCCTGACTTGCGACTATGAGGAAAAGTTGTATGCCGCCGGCAAGATCCCTGGTGCCTTCCTCCGCCGTGAGGGCCGGCCCAGCGAGCAGGCGATCCTGACCTCACGCTTGACCGACCGGCCGATCCGCCCGCTTTTCCCCGACGGCTTCAACAACGACGTGCAGGTCGTCTCCACGGTCCTTTCCGTCGACCAGGAGGCGGATCCGGCCATCCTGTCGATCAACGGCGCATCGGCGGCCCTGACGATCTCGGACATCCCGTTCCAGGGTCCCATTGGCGCGGTCCGCATGGGCTACATCGACGGCCAGCTCGTCGTAAATCCAAAGCTGTCCGACATCGAGAGCTCCGATCTGGACCTGGTAGTGGCTGGCACGAGCGACGCCATTCTGATGGTCGAGGCCGGCGCCAAGGGCGTCAGCGAACAGGTGGTGATCGACGCCCTGGAGCTGGCCCACACGCACATCGCGGCCATCTGTAACGCGGTGCTCGAGCTGCGCCAGACGGCCGGCAAGCCGAAAGCTGAGTTCGCTCCCCCCGAGTACGACCCCGACATGGTGACGGCCGTCGCGGAGGTCCTCGGCTCGCGGCTGGACGAGGTCGCCTACGACCCCGACAAGACCGAGCGGGAGAACAGGCTCTCCGCGCTCAAGAAGGAGATGAAGGAGGCGCTGCTGCCACGCTGGCCGGAGTCAGGGGACGTGCTCGGCACACTCTTCGAGAAGAAGCTGAAGGACCGTGTTCGACTGCGCGTCATTGAAGAGGGGGTGCGGGTTGACGGCCGGGGCGTGACTGACATCCGTCAGATCGACGTCCAGGTGGGCGTTCTGCCCCGCACGCACGGCTCGGGCATGTTCAAGCGCGGCCAGACCCAGGCGCTGACGATCCTCACACTCGGCACCGTCGGAGACGCTCAACGCCTGGACGGGCTCGGGCTGGAGGAATTCAAGCGGTACATGCACCACTACAACATGCCGCCCTTCTCGACCGGCGAGGCGAAGCCGCTGCGCAGCCCAGGCCGACGTGAGATAGGCCATGGTGCGCTGGCCGAACGTGCTCTGCTGCCTGTCATCCCGAGCATGGATGAATGGCCCTACACAATGCGCCTGGTCTCCGAGATCCTGTCGTCTAATGGGTCGACGTCGATGGCGTCTGTGTGCGGGTCGACGCTCGCGCTGATGGACGCCGGCGTCCCGATCAAGTCGCCGGTTGCCGGCATCGCAATGGGCCTCATCACACGGGAGGGCCGCTACGCCATCCTGACGGACATTCAGGGCGTGGAGGACGCGCTGGGCGACATGGACTTCAAGGTCGCCGGCACAGCTGACGGCATCACCGCCCTGCAGATGGACATCAAGATCAAGGGCCTTTCTCGCGAGATGATGGCGCAGGCGCTGGAGCAGGCGCGGGAGGCACGGATGTTCGTGCTCGGCAAGATGCTCGAGGTCATCCCCGAGCCACGCAAGGAGATGAGCCCGTTCTCGCCTCGGATCACCACAATCCAGATAAACCCCGACAAGATCCGAGAAGTGATCGGCCCCGGCGGCAAGGTCATTCGCAAGATCGTGGAGGAGACCGGCGCCCAGATCGACGTTGAAGACGACGGCAAGATCTTCATCGCGTCGTCTGATCAGGACAGCGCCCGCAAGGCCATCGACTGGATCAAGAGCCTCACCGACGAGGTCGAGGTCGGGCGGATCTATCGGGGCAAGGTCGTTCGGATCATGCCGTTCGGTGCCTTTGTGGAGGTGCTGCCCAACCAGGACGGCCTGGTTCACATCTCGAGGCTGACCGACCACCGCGTCGAGCGCGTCGAGGAGGTGGTGAACCTTGGCGACGAGATCATGGTCAAGGCGATCGAGATCGACGGCCAGGGGCGGCTCAACCTCAGTAGGCAGGAGGCCATCGAGGAGCTGTCTTCGCGCGGCGAGTCGATCGATGAACGGATCGACATGGACGCCGTGGCCGCGGCTCTGGCCATGCCGCCACCCGTGCGCGAGCCGCGCGACCGCAACGGCGGAGGGTTCCGCGGCGGCCGAGGTGGTGGTCGAGGCGGCAGTGGCTACCGCGGCGACAGGGACCGCCCAAGGCGCGAGGGCTGACCAAGGCGCGTCAGGAACGCCGCGCCTGTACAAATGCGTGGTTCCCGGCGACCGGGAACACCGCGGTTGTACAAATGCGCGGTTCCTGAGCGTCAATGACGGTACAGGCCGGTCGGGTCCAGCTCCTCCCTGAGGAGCCGGAGCTCCTGCTCACTCGGAGCTCGCGTCTCCCCAACCTGTTTCGAGGCACGCAACTCCCAACCGACGCCTGCCTGCACCTGGTCTGCTGTCACACCCGGATAGAGGGAGACCAGCTGCATCTCCCGATCCGGGTTGTCGAAGTCGAAAAGCGCCATATCCGTGACCACCAGCTCCGGTCCACGGCCCTTCAGGCTCAGCCCGCTGCCCGATCGCGGGACGTGACCGGGACTGGTCACAAAATCCAGGCGCTCCACGAAGGAGCGCTGGTTCAAGCGCAAGAGGTGGAAGACACGCCGGGCGTTGATCGCGATCTCAGCTGCGCCGCCACTACCTGGGAGCCGCACCCTGGGACGCTTGTAATCCCCGATCACTGTCGTATTGAGATTGCCGAAGCGATCCACCTGGGCCCCGCCCAGGAAGGCGACGTCGATGTGCCCACCCTGCAGATAGAGGCCGAACAGGTCCGCCATCGACACCACCGAGGTGGCGCCGGTCACGAGCGTCGGGTCGCCGATGGAGAGCGGCAGCCGGGCCGGTCGAGCCCCATACACCCCCGACTCGTAGACGAGCTCTAACTCCGCGGAGACGGTGAGGCGGGCCAGGTTGCAGGCCACGTTGGGCATTCCCACCCCGACAAAGACCGTACGAACTCCCGCCAGTGCCCGCGCGGCCGCGATGATCATCATCTCGGTGGCCGTGTAGCCGGGGTCGGTCACCTGTAAGCTCCGTAGTCGATGGGGGCCGCGACCGCCGGATCAGGCCGCAAGCGGTCCAGGGTGTGGTCACCGAGCTTCGCGACGTAGGCGGCCCGGTCAGGCAGACCGAGCACCCATTCTTCAAGCCAGGCCCTGGTCGTGGCCTCTTCACGCGAAACCCGGTCCCATTCCAGATAGAAGGCGTTGTCGCGGTCGTAGTACCCCTGGACGTAAGAGGGATGAGCGCCGAACGGCTCGATCACTACCGCGTCTACGACCAGGCCTGGGATCAGTGTCCGGTTGGGATCGGACCGGATGACCTCCGGGGTCACGAGCTCCTCGACGACGACCACAACCTTCTCGGCCGCGAACGCCACCTCCTTCTGTGCGCCCAGGAGTCCCCAGAGGTGCGTGTTGCCCTCGATGTCAGCGCGCTGGCCGTGAACAATCGCCACGTCCGGGCGAAGGGGAGGCACCACGGCCACCGGGCCACCGCCGTAAGGGTCGTCGACGAACCTGATCCCCGGAGTCGTTTTGGGCAGGTCGGTGCCTTCGTAGCTACGAAGTGGATAGAACGGGAGCCCAGTGGCGGCGGCCAGGTAGCGCCCTACCATGCCGTAGTGGGAGTACTCCTCGAGCTCGAGTGGTCGAGGAACTCCTCGCTCCACTGCCCGCCGGATGCAGTGGAGCGGGCCCACGCCCGGGTTTCCCAGATAGCTGAAGATCAGCTTCCTGGCCGCTCCGGACGCAATCATCTGATCGTAGAGAGCGTCTGGAGTCATACGAATCAACGTCAGGTCGCGTCGACCCTGGCGGATGATCTCGTGGCCGGCCGCGAAGCAGATGAACGCGGTGAAGCCTTCGATGGCCACCGAGCCGCCATCCCTGACATAGTCCGCGACGGCCTCTCGCATCGAGGCACGCTTATCCATCGTTTCGCTCGCCTCCTCCAGTTCCTCGACGGTACCCGACACCGGCGTGGATCAGACGGCCTCCGCAGCAGCCCTTCCTAGCGAGCGGTGAGTACGCATGCTCCCAGAGGACATAATGCTTCGCCATGAACGGACCTCGCTTCGCTGCTATCGCGGTGTCCTGCCACGCCGCGCTTCTGGGTTGGGCCGGGTAACCCCCGCCGCAATCATGCCGATCAAGGTCGCTCTCACAGGCCATCGCGGCAAGACTGGCAGCGCCCTCGTGCCGAGCCTTACGGCAGCGCCGGACATCGAGTACGTCGGTGGCGTCGGCCGCAAAGACGACCTCCAGGCCTTCCTCGAGGAGCAGCGGCCCCAAGCGCTGGTCGACTTCACCCACCCGACCGGTGCGCTGCAGAATGCCCTGGCCGCCGTGGCCGCCAGAGCGGCCCCCATCGTAGGGACCAGCGGCCTCTCCACCGAGGCCGTCGACCGCCTCGAAGCCGCCTGCCGGGAGGCCGGTGTAGGCGGCATCATCGCACCCAACTTTGCGATCGGCGCTGTCCTGATGATGCACCTGGCCGACCAGGCGGCCCCGTTCTGTGACGCTGTCGAAGTGATCGAGATGCACCACGCCGCCAAGGCCGACGCGCCTTCCGGCACGGCGCTCGCGACCGCTCGCCGCCTAGCTGCGAAGAAGGGCACCGAGTACTCTTACAACCGTCCGGAGAAGGTCACTTTGCCCAACACCCGAGGTGGGGAGGAAGGGACGGTCGGCGTTCATTCCGTGCGGCTCCCCGGCCTGGTGGCTGATCAGGAAGTCATCTTCGGCCTGCCCGGCCAGACTCTCACCATCACTCACCGCACCACCAGCCGCGAATGCTATGGGCCTGGTGTGCTGCTGGCGATCCGGCGGATCGCAGCGGAGCCACGCTTCTACCGGGGCCTGGACGCCCTGCTTGGCCTGACGTAGCCGCATCTTGGCGGAGGGCCGGTCTTTGCCACCGTCGAGGAGCAGCGCGTGCGTCCCTCAGAGCCCATTTTGGCGGGGCCTGGAGCCCAGATAAGCCGGGTGCCGCCGAGTAAACTCCTGCACATGTCCCGCCCAACTGAAGGATTGAACGTTGCCGTAGTCGGCGCTACCGGCCTGGTCGGACAGGAGATGCTTCGCGTGCTCAAGCAGCGGAAGTTCCCAGTCGCCGAGCTGAAGGCGCTGGCATCGGAGCGCTCTGCGGGCAGCGAGGTGCGCTGGAACGGCTCGACAATACTCGTCGAGGCGCTCGCCGAGCACTCGTTCGAGGGCATCGACCTCGCACTCTTCAGCGCCGGCTCGGGCGCCTCCCTGGTCCATGCTCCGATTGCGGCTGAGGCAGGGGCGCTCGTGGTCGACAACAGCTCCGCCTGGCGGATGCAGCAGAACGTGCCGCTCGTGGTGCCCGAGGTCAATCATCGAGACATCTCCGACAACGAGGGCATCATCGCTAATCCGAACTGCTGCGCCATCCCGCTCACTGTGGCCCTGGAGCCCCTACGGCGGGCCGCCGGGCTGAAGCGGGTCGTGGTCGCCACCTACCAGTCCGCCTCCGGCGCAGGAAAGGCACTGGTCGACGAGCTGGAGGATCAAACGAAAGCGATCTCGACCGGCCACGCGCCTGAGATCCACGTCTACCCTCACCAGCTTGCCTACAACGTGGTGCCGGGCGGGTGGCCTGCTGAAGGGGACGGCCACAACGAGGAAGAGGTCAAGATCGTGAGCGAGACGCGCAAGATCATGCACCACCCTGGTCTGCCCGTCGTAGCCACGTGCGTTCGAGTCCCGGTCCCGATCGGCCACGGCGAGGCCGTCTTCGTAGAGACGGAGCGTGAGCTCGGTGCGGAAGAAGCTCGGCAAGTCCTGCGTGAAGGAGAGGGCATCGTGGTCGTCGACGGCCCCGGCGACCAGGACTACCCGACGCCCGTCGCGATTGCCGGCAGCGACGAGGTGTACATCGGCCGGATTCGCAAAGATCCGTCGACGAGCGGGGGCCTGGCGCTCTGGATCGTGTCCGACAACCTCCGCAAGGGCGCAGCGCTGAACGCCGTGCAGATTGCGGAGCGGGCGCTCGATCTGGGGATTCTCTCGGGAGCACGGATGGGAGGGGTAAGCGATGGCTGAGATCGGAAGACTGCTCACGGCGATGGTCACGCCCTTCAATGAGGACGGCTCGGTCAGCTACGAGACAGCCCAGCGGCTGGCTCGCCAGCTCTGCGACGACGGTTCTGACGGCGTGATCGTCGCCGGCACCACGGGCGAGTCGCCGACGCTGTCTGATGACGAGAAGGTCGAGCTTGTCAGGCAGGTCCGCGAGGCCATCCCGGACAAGAACGTCGTGGCCGGCACCGGCACCTACGACACCCACCACTCGGTGCGGCTATCGGCGCGGGCGACCGCGGCCGGGGCGGATGCCCTGCTCTGTGTGGTGCCCTACTACAACAAGCCGCCGCAGGAGGGGATGTACCAGCACTTCCGGGAGATCTCAAAGGCCGGGCCGGTGATCATGTACAACATCCAGGCCCGCACCGGGATCAACATGACCGCGGCGACCACGCTCCATTGCGCCGAGCTGCCAAACGTAATCGGCGTGAAGGAGGCCAGCGGCGACATCGACCAGATGGGATTCGTCTGTGCGGGGGCACCGCCTGGATTCAAGGTCTGGTCGGGCGACGACAGCTTCACTCTGCCGCTGCTGGCAGTCGGGGGCCACGGGGTGATCTGCGTCGTGTCACACATAGCCGGCTCTTCGATGAAGGCGATGATCGAGGCGCATCTCGCGGGCCATAACGACGAGGCGCGGCGCATCCATCTCGGCCTGCTACCGGTGATCAAGGCTCTGATGACAACTGCCTCGAACCCGGTTCCTGTCAAGACGGTGCTCAAGGCGTTGGGCTTCCCGGCGGGCCCGTTCCGGCTGCCGCTCGTGCCGCTGCCCCAGGCCGACCTGGACCGGGTGCTCGAGGTGGTGCGCGACGCCGGCGATCTGATCACCTTCAGGGTGGGCGCCCACGTCTAGGGCAGTGCTGAGGGACTCATCGCCTGCTGGTCGCAACGGGGATCGCCGGCTGTGAATGCATCGTCGAGACCACCTGGCGCTTCCGCAGAACTCGACCGCTTGCACGCGCAGATCAGCGTCTGTAGGCGGTGTGGCCTGCATGCAACACGGACCCAGGCCGTCCCCGGCACAGGACCCATTGACGCCGAAATCATGATCGTCGGCGAGGCTCCGGGGTTCACCGAGGACGTGCAGGGCCTGCCGTTCGTAGGGCCGGCGGGCAAGCTGCTGGACACTCTGCTTCAGCAGATAGGTCTCAGCCGGGAACAGGTGTTCATCACCAACGTGCTCAAGTGCCGGCCGCCGCAGAACCGCGACCCGATGCCGAACGAGGCTGAAAACTGTCTGCCCTACCTTCGTCAGCAGTTTGCCCTGGTACGGCCCAAGGCGGTGCTGATCCTTGGCCGTCACGCACTCGAGCGCATGCTGCCAGGGGTCGGAGCGATCTCGCGAGTGCACGGTCAGATCTTCATGCGCTCAGGCGTCGCGTTCATGCCCTGCTACCATCCGGCCGCAGCGCTGCACAACGGGAGCCTTGTAGAAGACCTGCAGAAGGACTTCGACCGAGTCCGCCAATACCTTGACAAGCTGCTGAGCAAGCCGGAGGAGCCGGCTGGGGAGTCAGAGGCACCGACACGCGAGCCCGAACCCGAGCAGCTGCCGCTTATCTAGAGGTGCAGCCGAAAAGCCTGACCGGACCTGTGGCGCCTATCCACCCCACGAAGCAGGCTTCGTGGGGGCCCCGGATGCGGCCCGCCTGCACCCGGGCCTTCTGTGCTCCTCGCGTGCGCATTGCTAATGCGCGTGCTCCGGTGCTCGGCGGCCCGGGCGCATTCGAACCACCTGGCCCCCACATGCCTCGGCCGGGTTTCCGGCCGCACCTCTAGCCGATGCCTGCGCTGCGCTACATCCCCCTGGGAGGCCTGGGCGAGGTCGGGATGAACATGTGGGCGCTGGAGTGGGAGGGGCAGGTGCTCGTCGTCGACGCCGGGCTCATGTTCCCGCACGAGGAGATGCTCGGCGTCGACCTTGTGCTCCCCGATCCCGCCTACCTTCTGGACCCCGGTCGCAGGGTGCTTGGCGTCTTCCTGACGCACGGCCACGAGGATCACATCGGTGGCCTCCCATTCCTTCTCAAGCGACTCAATGTGCCCGTCTACGGCACCGCGATCACTCTCGGACTGGTCAAGCCACGCCTCCGTGAGCACCGCGTGCTTCGCGAGGCCGACCTCCGAACCATCCGCCTGGGTGACCGCGTCCAGCTCGGCCCCTTCCGTGTCGAGACCATCCCGGTCTGCCACAGCATCCCGGGCGCCGCCGGGCTGACCATCGAGACGCCGGTCGGACGCATCGTGTACACGAGCGACTTCAAGCTCGAACAGGACCCACCCTGGGGCCACGGGACTGACGTCGAGCGCTTCCGGCGGCTCGGCGACGACGGGGTGCTGCTGCTGTTGAGCGACTCCACCAACGCCGAGCGTGAGGGCGTCAGTGGCTCGGAGCGCGAGCTGCTGCCTCGGTTCGAGAGCATCTTCGACGCAGCACGTGGTCGCATCGTGGTCGCCACGTTTGCGTCCAACATCCACCGGATCCAGCTGGTCGTGCGGCTCGCCGCTCAACACCGCCGGCGTGTCGCGCTGGCCGGGCGCAGCCTTCGCAACGCCTTTGGCACCGCCCGCGAGCTCGGCTACCTGGAGGTGCCTGAGGGTCTCGTGGTTCGCCTCGAAGACGCCACGGAGGACGATCGCCTGGTGCTGCTGACTGCCGGCAGCCAGGGCGAGCCCGTATCCGCGCTCGCACGCTTTGCGGCCCGTCAGCATCCGGTCGTCAACGTGCGCAGCGGTGATTGGGTGGTGATATCTGCCCGGCCGATTCCGGGCAACGAGCGCCTCGTCCACCGCACGATCGACAATCTCTATCGGAACGGCGCCGATCGCGTCTTCTACTCGGAGTTCGAGCACGTGCACGTGTCCGGTCACGCCCACCGCTCGGAGCTGCGCGAGATGATCCGTAAAGTCCGCCCTCGCTACTTTGTGCCGGTTCACGGCGAGTACCGGCAGCTGTACCATCACGCCCAGCTGGCGCGTGAGGAAGGGATCCCTGTCGACAACGTGTTCGTGGTCGAGGACGGCCGCGTGGTCGAGCTGACCACCGATTCGGCCCGGGTCCTCGATGAGGACCTAGCCGGGTATGTATTCGTGGACGGGCTCGGTATCGGCGATGTAGAGCAGGTTGTGCTGCGAGACCGCCGCCACCTTGCCAGCGACGGCATGCTGGTCGCCACTGTGGGCCTCGATCGGGACAGCGGTGCGATTCGAAGTGGACCTGACCTGATCACGCGCGGCTTCATCCACCCGGAGCTCTCTGAGGAACTGATGCAAGAGGCGCGGGCGGCGGTCACGGCGGCGATCAGCGATGCCGGCCGACGGCCCGACCTGACACTGCTGCAAGAGGCCATGCACGACGCCCTGTCGCGATTGCTGTGGAGGCGCACGCGGCGCCGGCCAATGGTCATCCCACTCTTGACGGAACTGTGAACTGCTCTACCTGTGAGCAGAGCGGAGATGTCAAGATTGGGACTCGGTCCCACACATGAAGACGCAGCATGCGGGGCTCGCCGCCCCGACGCTCTGCCCTAGATGCGACGCCTCAGCCCCAGCTGTCAACGGCGAGCGGCCCGCAGACCGGTGTCCCGTCTGCTCCCTGCAGCTCAGCTGGTGTGGCAACTGCCGAGGCGTAGCCGGCCCCTTCGACCGCTTCTGCGGGTTCTGTGGATTCGAACTCATCCGCGGTGAGCCCCGCAGCCCGCTATGGCGCCTGTGGCAGGTCGCTCTCGCGGCGCTGCTCGCGGCCGGTCTGGGCTACGGTCTCTGGGCAGCCGGGGTGCCGTCGGCGCTCGCAGGCGGGGTGCGAACTCTGTTGGGCTCGCGGGCCACGAGCATTGAGCCGAGTGCCGGCTACGGGAGCCGGATGCTGGCGGTAGGTTACTCAATCCCCGGCGACTGGGCGGCCATCGACCTGTCTACAGGCCCGAGCCCGGAGCCGATGGTTGTGCTCTCCCGCAGTCCGCTGGACCGCTCTGCGGCTGCTGACTCAGGAGGTGACCTGACCAGGGTGGACCAGGTCCAGTCCACGGTGATGGCGCTGAGCCGACCGGCTGGGGGAACAACGGTCGTGGCCGACGCCCGGGATCCCGTTGTGGCGCTCACGTCTCAAGTGGCGCCCCTTGTCGCCGCCCCGCCCCCGGGTTTGAAGGTGGAGGTTGCCGAACCGGTCCACGCTGCAGCGGTCGGTAACCGCAATGGTGCCGTCGTCGTACTGAAGCTGACGCGTGGAGACGCCGTCACGTACCTCCGCCGCGCCCTGGTCTACGCCCCGCGGCCGGGTGTCGCAGCCATCTTCCAGGTGGATGCGCTGGAACCCGCAGCGGAGTGGCCCGCCATGGACAGGTCGGCTGTCGCAACGGTGATCCGCTCGCTCAACTTCGAATAGAGCGGACAGGAACGGCTCCCCACGAAGTGGGACGGCACCTCTCCTCAGGCGCCGGTGGGGGGGTTGCCCCGAAAGAGATGGGCTATCGGGCCGGCACCATGGGGGGCCCACCAAGTGGGGACGGCCGCTCTCCTCAGCGGCCGTGGGGGCGTGTTGTGGCATACGCCACAACACCCGAATCTTGTCAAGGCCAAAGAGCGAAGCGTGCCTTGACGAGATTCGTTCCGGGGGGCGTGCCCCCAGATAAAGGGCACGGCGCCTCTCCTCAGGCGCCGTGGGGGGCGTGTTGTGGCGTACGCCACAACACCCGAATCTTGTCAAGGCCGGAGAGCGAAGCGTGCCTTGACGAGATTCGTTCCGGGGGGCGTGCCCCCCAGATAAAGGGGACGGCGCCTCTCCTCAGGCGCCGTGGGGGGCGTGTTGTGGCGTACGCCACAACACCCGAATCTTGTCAAGGCCGGAGAGC
>Ga0126378_10001179_pt1 | contig 19500 bp, 31 predicted proteins | sample PanSoiMetPlot_23_FD_92587 | JGI IMG/M metagenome (GOLD analysis project Ga0126378, IMG submission 92587) | Tropical forest soil microbial communities from Panama - MetaG Plot_23 | ecosystem: Environmental > Terrestrial > Soil > Tropical forest > Bulk soil | place: Panama | collected 2016-02-17
AAACCACGTCAGTCGTATAGTTAGTCCTAGACGACAGTACGAAGAATGCAGTATTGAGGGTCATACTTACCGTGTCGCCATTAGTAACCGATATCTGGCACTGGTCTGCATCGGTAGGCCCAGCGATGACTGTGCTTAGTACGTTGCTAGTGCCAGACATATATGCCGTGTAGGCGTCCACTTGAACCGTGAAGCCAGAGGCAGTATCTACCCATTTAATCGTGACCGTGTACCACGGCTGGGTAGAGGCACCACCAGCCGTAGCTGTCAGGTGAAGATTATAGGCAGGCTGGTTAATTCCCGTTACTGCCGTAAGTGCCTGGGTAGCTCCCGCTGCTATTGTTACTGCGTTCGCAGCGGTGACAGTACTCTTAAGGTTAAGGGCTGGTACTCCCGTAACGGCTATGTTCGCTGGGATATTACTTTCTTGTGTTATCTGCCTAGCCAGAGTAGCAGGCCCATAGGCAGGTGCATTCACGGCGGCTAGGGTCGTAACCTGATTAGCTGATGTGGCCAGTCCCAGAGCATTAATGCTTGCCGCTGCATCGGCAGGGCTGGGCTGTATCTGGGTGGCCCCAGGAAGGACTAGGACGTTAGCTTGCCCGGTAGCCTGGGCTGCAATATACAGAGGTTTAGAGGCATCGAAGGGAACCGACTGTAGCGGGCGGATAGGAATGCTGTTTAGGTTCCCAGGGGTGAACCACTGCTGATACGAGACATAGACATTGTTAGTTAGGTCAGTGTTATACAGGGTTACCGTAACCCCTTTACCCAGAGCTGGTATTGCCTGGGTAGGTCTGGTCGTAACGGGTATCTGTGTCAGATCGCCTATGCCTGCCGACATTAAACGTAGCCTCCCTAGCCCTTCCCTTACTGTCGTATGGGGTTACCTGCTTCTCTACTATCTCCACCCAGGTGCCGCAGTACCAGCAGTAGGCTTGCTTGCCTACCTCATGCCTACACCCGCATACAACGCCGTGGGAGCAACGTAGAAGCCACGTCACTACGTAGTGGACCGTTACTACCCCCGAACCCTGTAGGGCCTTAGAAAGCGTTACAGGCCCTTCCCCTAGGTCTTGTCTAGGGTCAGGGCCTGTAGCGTGTCTAGGCGTGGTGCCTCCTACCTAGGTGGCATGTTCTCCCTGGCTGTATCCCAGTCAGCCACCGTACCGACGTACCGGGCTGCCTCACTGTCTGCTAGGTCGCTTGCTGTCTCTGCCAGCATGGCAACGGCCGAGACTTCCATAAACAGAGTGACACTTGCCTCATACCAGCAGTCATCGGCCCTACGCTGTACCCAGCCATACGCTGGCACGTCTAGCGTGATCATGGGGTAGTTACCCTTATCGTCAAGAGCGATAGCCGTAACCTGGGCCTTCGTCATCTTGCCTGGGTACCCCTCATGGTGGATGAGAAGCCAGTCACCTACGCTGATTTCTTGCCACTGAGTAACCGTGGTGGGGATTGCCTGGGCCTTCTTGTCTCGGATGTTCACTGTCTTGCCTCCTTCTAGGCTGTCTTGTCTGACTGTACCAGAGGGCTCTGGGTGGGTAGGTGGTTGGGGGCATCCGACCTACCCACCCAGGCCCGGCTATTCTGCTGGCTGCTGGCTGGTGGCCTTAAGGTCTGCCACGTACTGACCAGTCAGCCAGTCATCGGCACCCACCATGCAATGCGCGATAACTGCACGGGGGTCAGTAATGCCATGCTCTTCGCAGTAGTCCAGTGTGGGATTAATCCACTCAACAGAACCCTGGGCCTTGTGAACCTCACGGGTAAGGATGAGTGAAAGAGTCTCACGGCTGGGCCTGTTGAAGAAGACCTTAACCGTGTGCCGTGACTCTAGGGCACCAGCGTTCATCTTGCAGAACTTCTCCCAGTCGTTGACTGTGGAGATAATGAAGAGCCGCGCGTCGCGCTTAATCTTCCCACGGGCTGTGGTCTTGTTAACCTCGCCCCTCTGGTCAAGAATACCTAGGAAGGGTTCGGTCACCTTCTCGTTAGCCTTCTCTGCCTCTTCAAGGATTGCGACCCTAGGCAGAATCTCCATCTCGCCTAGTTCCTTGATAGTGCCAGCAGAGGTAACGGCGGTAGCGTCTATCCGCCAGCAGGCTTCTTCACCCAGAGCATTCATAACCGACTCGGCTATGTCGGACTTGCCACACCCAGGAGGGCCGACCAGGACAACGCTAAAGCGATTCTTCCAGTTGCTAGAGATACCTGCCTCTATTGCCTTACGAACCTGGCGGATATGTGCGTCCAGTCCGTAAAGGTGGGAGAAGTGGCTGTCCCAGTCATCAGGTATAGCCACGTCCACATAACCGATCTGCTCTTCTGCGTTGTCTGTGTCTGGGTCGCCTTCGTCTGGCTGGGTGTAGAGGATTCCGTCTAGAAGCGCCACGGTCCACGACCCATAAGGAGGGGTTTGGCTACGGCTAGCCATCTTCCTGACGATAGAGGCCAGGTCACCCTTCATAGGCTCTGAGGGGTTGTTATAGGTGATGTTAAGTCGCATGAGGTAGATGTCACGGGTATCTACCTCTACCCCGTAGGACTCCCTGTTACTGACGTTGTTTTCGATGACATCCCAGCCACCTATTTCTACGTCCCATCCCCTCTGGCGAAGGCTCTTGTTACTGGTACTGGTCATCAGGCTAGTAGCGTTCTTACTGATCACGTTGTCACGCAGGGCACGGTCAGCAGGCTTCACTAGTACGACCTGGTGAGTGTGGGTGATGTTCACTGTCTTGCCTCCTTTGGGCTGTCCCTGTGACTGCCCTACGGGCAGTCTAGCATCCTTACTACTATTCTTGTCAACTAGGCCCTGCAACTAAGACTATTACTAGTGGCCAGACTCCTAACTAGAACATAGGTTCGCGCGCCTCTTCGGCCTTAGGTGTAACTAGTACAGGTACCCAGTCGTGGCAGGTCTCGCACCGTAGCTGACCTGGGGAGTCTTGCCACACTGAGTAGAAGATCACTGCCTCATCTGTGGTGACGTGGCCACATTGCAGGGCTATGGCCCTGGGTACCCCTCTGGGCATGGTGGGAGCTACAGCCCTACGTGGTGGCCTGGGTGACTGCCTGGGTGGCTCTGGTGGCTTCCTAGGGGCAGGCATGCTAGTGGCCGGTAGCTGCCCGTTTGGACACCTACCGGCCACTATGCATCCCCTACATGGGAAGGGGCAGGCTGGCATGGTTACCTGCGAAGGACTCCGCGCTTCTTAACAGGCTCTTGGGCTGCCTCCTGGGTGCCCTCCTGGGTACCTGCCTCTGCTGACCAGTCCGCTCCCTGGCCTGCCTCTGAGTCGCCTGGGAGTGCGTCCCCGTGGTCGTCCTTGCCTGCCTCTGCGTTGGCTGCCGCTGCTTCATCTTCGGTAACGGTAGGGGCATCCCCGTTACCCTCCTGGGCCTTCTCTGCCTTCTCTGCCTCTGCCTTCTCCTTCTTCTTCTGGCTCTCCGTCTTGTGATCTTCGAAGGTCCACTTAACTGCCGTGAAGCCTTCCGCGTCTGGCATGTTGGCGTAGTACACAGGGTCGCACCCGTACAGCAGGCAGGCCCGGCGCACGTAGTCTTGCTTGAACGCTGCCACTTCGTTCCTAGGCACGGCTAGCCGCATGGTCACGGCGAAGGGGTTAGGCACCATATCCCCATCGTTGTTAGCGATGAAGGAGACTGGCTTACCTGCCTCTGCCCACTTCTTCACTTCAGGTCCGACCATGGCGTCTAGGGCCTTCAGGTCTTCATCGCGCTCCCTGTTGCGCTGGGCCTGAAGCTGGGTCTGGGTGTCTTCCGTGGTGGCTGCCTGAAACTTGATACCCACTGATCTGCCCTCCTGGGCTTCTCTGGGCCTGCCCTGGTGGCTGGCCTACGGCCAGTCTACGCCACGGCCAGCCCAGAAGGAACCACCTAGGAGTACCAGTCATCATCCCTTGACCGGCCCCCTCTGGGCTCTCTGGGCCTGCCCCCTTCTCTGTCTCTCCGCTCCCTGGGCCTACGTTTGGTACCAGAGTTACCGAAGAAGCCAGAACCATCTTCATCTTCTTCTTCTGGCTCTTCTTCCTGCCTGACATAGCTAGGGACTGCCCTATATCCACCCCTAGTCATGTGCTCATGTATGTAACGTTCCTTGTCCTTGCCTGACAGCCCTATCCGATCTGCCATAGCCGAGACATCATCAAACAAACTATCTTCTTCGCTATCGGCCACGGGTATTCATCCCCTTTTAAGTAGTGGCTTGCTAGTGGTGTGATATGCCGCGTGAAGTTCACAGTAATAGACCCTAAGGGGTATTCTGCCCCTTCGCATGGTCCGCTGCATTCTTCTTAGTTCCCTATAGGCTGCCCTCTTCGTAGGGTAAGAAATTTTGTCGCACGTCACTTCTTACGCCTTCTCCTTCTATGCCGGGGGTTCCTCCTAAAGCCCTTAGAAGCGTAGTAGTAACGTACCTGCCGGGCGGTATACCTCCTGCCCTTGTGGTAGTAATGCTTACCCCTCTTCTTAAAGGGCATCTAGGATTGAAGCCCATAAGAGACTAGGGGGTATCCACCTGGGGGTGGGTCACCCCTTCGGATAATAAGAGCGTTACACCCATCTGGGATATTCACCCCATTAGGCCCCGACTCTGGCCCCGTGGTTATGGTCTGGTTAGGCCCATTCCTTCCCTGTGGGGCGAAGGTAATAGTTAGTGATACGTCCGCTGAATTACAGAAGAAGCGGACATACTTAACCGTCTTACTGAATGCCAGTGGGATGTTCTTAGCATCTGGCAGGAAGTCTGACATAGGTAGGTCTCCCGTAGTTTCTACTGGGCCATGCTGAGTCTCTAGGAAGAAGTCATTAATCAGGGTGCTCTGATCTAGATTCCTGCCATGTGCCCTATCGGTCCACTGAGTACCGTCTACTTCTGGGTAGCCGCAGACATTAGGGGCACAGATATGGTCTTCTAGTGTGTAGTGGGCAGACCATAGCCTTACCTCTGATCTGCTAACCCCTTTAGCGTTTAGGGCGCTTAGCATATTGCCCATGTTGCTAGCCGAGGTATAGACCACTGGCTTGTAATGCCCTGTTTGTATCTGCTCTGCTACCCATTGGGCTGCTGGCCCTACTTCTATGTTCCCTGGTTCCTGGTCTACACATTCTGCCTGATTACCGAAGACTGTAATAGACAGCAGGATAGTACCAGGAGGCACAAAATCACCTAGGGTGGAATAGGTGGGCCATGCCCCATCTACATACCCGGCGGCCGCGTCCATAGACAGCCCTTCAAATTGAAGGGGGTCTATCGAGTCGTACATTACTAGTGTCATCGTTGGGCGTATCTTTCATCCTGCACAGCTACCGTAGCCGTGCCCCCTACTGCTATGGCATAACAAGGCTGTTGAGATTCCCAGTCCGGTAGTGAAAAGTCTTGTGCGTTAACGGCTGCTGGAGTATAGGCACAGCCCTGGGGAGAAGTACCCTGTAGCCGGTCGATGACATTACTAAATACTACCTGTGTACTAGGGCCACCAGTAGTACTAGTAATAGTTAGCTTCGCCTTAAATCTGGTGATTGCCCGTTGCAGAATTTGTACCGGCTGCCCTACTCCAGACTGGGGTATCTGCCATGTCATACACCCTACCAATTCAGGGGTACGACGTTCCGACATATCATGTACGGGTATGGGCTCACCCTGCCATACGTCGCCACTCTCGTAGACTTCTTCTTCTCCGCCTACGTATTGCTGGTACGCCTCTGTCATGGCTTACCCTTATTCTTAATCACGGTGGCACGTTTACCGGCTGCCGATTCGATCTTACGACGTTTCGCTATCGTCCTGGCCCTACGCTCTACCTTCAGAGCCCTTACCGGAGGGGCAATACTAGCAGCGGTAGATACGCCCTTCTTAACAGGTTTTGTGACCGTGTTAACTGCCTTCTCTGCTTCCGTGCCGGAGAAGGCAGCCCTAAGGCCCATGTAGACCAGTAGCAGGCCACCCAGTACTTCGCCTACCCGTAGCCATGTATTACCCTGGGTGAGACGATTGAAAAAGTCGCCTATAGCCGATAGCCCACCTAGGTCTGGGCCTTTAGGTAGTCCGCTCTTCGCTATGTTACCTACCTCGCCAGTAAGACCACCTACAGATTGTGCCCACCCAGGGTGAGCCTTAATATCCGCCATCATAGCCTGACGGGTATTGTACTGATGCCAGCCAAATAGGTGCCCGTTAACGGCGTCAAACCATGCCGTAGGATTGGCCCCTATTGTCCCGTGGATAGTCAGACCTGTAGCGGAGTTATAAAACCATCGCTCCGTAGTTGGGCCTGATATGGTGGCTGGCATATTACTGCTGGGCCACGTCTTCGTAATCCGGCAGACTGTGAACGTTGCCCATATCCATAGCCTGTGATGGACCCTGCATATTTCCTGTCTCTGGGTGGACTGCTACGGCATGTTTAAAAGCGAAGTCCATCATTACTACGGCTGCCCCTGCGATAATGAAGGTATCGAAGGAGCGCACGAAACCAGATACTAGGACGGTAAAGGCAGTAGCCACTACTAGGGCTGTCCGCTCTGACCCTTCGGCTAGAGGGTTAAACTGATCTGCTGCCCTTACGTCAGCTACCGGGGGCATGAAGTGTTGAAAGATAAGGAAGTCACCGAAGGCGACCAGTACCCCTACCTCTACCGCATGCCTATTAGGAAGTTTCGCCATGGTCTTACACCTTTACTCTCGTACCTCTGGGTATGGGCTTCTTACTACCTACCAGGTGGGATAGCTGGGGGTTAAGCCTGATTAGCTTTCCTTCCGTGATCCCATGGACCTTCGCAAAGTAGTAAAGGTCCAGTTTCCCATTCGATGTGACTGTATGAGTACCGCCACCGGCACCAGTACCACCACCACCAGTACCACCCCCACTACCGCCAGAGCCACTACCAGACCCCCCTGTAATAGGTGGCTGCTGCCCACCTGGGCCTAGCCATTGTCCAGTGTAAGGATTGTAGTAGCCATAGCCGTAGGCACCATAGCCGTATTCTGAGGCTACCGGGTAGGGTGTCATTCCACCCCCATACGGGCCACCATAGGCAAATTCTGACCCATAGCCGTAGTAGCCTGACTGGCCATACCCGTAGGCGTAGGAACCATAGCCATAGGCAGTCATACCGGCGGCTGCCTGCTTCGATTCCTTATTGTGTCGGTAGATGACATAGCCAGTTATGCCTACCGCTGCTATGGCACCCATTACCAGGGCAGGCTTAGGAACGTTACCCACTATAGGCACATGAACGTCAGGCATAGAAATAATCCTCTGTCGTGTAGCCAAATTCTATCTGGTCTTCTGTTGGACCTATATATGGGTCTGGTGGTGGGGTACGCTGTACTGCGTTTATCTCCCACATCTGGTTATTATTCATCCAGTCTTCATTACCCGTACCCGCTGTACGGAAGTAGAAGGGACGCTCCCTATCTGGGTGCTGCTGACGTGGGTACATATCGTAGTGTCGCTCTTGACCAGAATAAATAGGACTACGCTGCTTCTGTACCCTAGAGTTAATCATATGCCGGATAGCGTCAGTACCCCTTAGCACGGCTAGCTGATTACCCCTAGCCTGAAATCTCTGCTGCATAGAAGTCTGACGCTCGTACTGCTCTGGGTCAGAGGGTTTAGCTACCGCTACCAAACCTTCCTTAGGCTTGTTCTGCCACCCTTCTGTGACTGTTTCAGAAGGTATGATGTAGTCAGCCCTAGGACGTTTACCCCTGAAGGTACGACTTGCCCCTTCCATAATACTTCTAAAAGTATTCTTAAGACTACCACTAGCGTTATAACTAGGCTGTCCCTGGGTGCTATACCTAGCTGGGCTATCTTCTGGTGGTACGTCCCATGGTGGCCGGTTATCGTAGTAGATGCCCTGGGTAGTGTTCTCTAGGTCTGTGTACTCATAATCATGCCTGTCCCCTATGCCTTCATAGGGTGGCGTATGATCATGGGCTATACCCGGCATGCCTTCCATGGGCCGGATAGGTGACAACCTAGCGGCAGGTGATCCGTAGGTGTAGTGGACCTGATTAATACCTGTGCCCCATACGGTATGACTGGCCTGTGGCTGAATAGCCCGCTGTGCCCAGATACCTCTAATCGGGAGTGCCATTAGCCGTAATCCTCCGTACCTGGCAGGTCTGTAGTAGCTAGCCCTGCTGCCTTCGCATGTACGTATTGCCCGTATAGCAATACGGCGGCTAGTCCTACACCTAGGGCTGGTGGCCAGCGTTGCTTATCCAGCCATATGCCTATGCCCCCGAACAGTAGAGCCTGGGCTAGTCCTATGTGTACCCACTTCATAAGGGTATCTGCTCTGACTGCTGCGTTTATCTCTGTTGTCTGTGGACTGCTATTAGTGGCAGAGATAATGTCATATGTTAGGGCAGCATAGACAGCCACTTTTACGGCAGGACTGCCGTTACCACCGAAGTCTGCCATCTATCCAGTCCACTATTCCGAGGTAGTCGGCTGTGATTGCTGCTGTGGTTGCGATGATTGTGATGATGATGATCCGTTTATACCCGACCCGGTTGCTTTCTGCCATATCTCGTTACGCTCCTTTAGCTCCCTCACTTCGGCTATATAGCCAGCAGCGAAGAAGCCTATACCGAGACCGTATAGAACGTAACTTAGCCTCATGCCTTACCCGTTTCTGCCGTGTGCAGGACTCCACTAAAAGCCTGCCCGGTAGGCTTAGGCAGTTTAGACAACTGGTTAGCGTGGAGTCCGAAGGCGGTAACGAGACCGATAACTACCACACCTGCCACGAGAGTCTTAACGATATCCATTACCCTGTCCTTACTGTCGCTGTCTTTTTAGGCTTCTTCGGATTAACTGCCCATAGTTCTACCAGAGTGTCTATTACGCTCTTACCACCGAACTTAGTGGCTAGGGCAGCTATCAATACCATGATAGACAGCCCTATAGCTGCCTTATCGTCTACTTTGTTTAGTCCGTCGATTACTGCCCCTGCCAGAAGGGTAGCGATAGGCACTCGCCAGTTAACCTTATGGGTCTGATACCACTCGTTAGCGAAGGTGGCAGTACCAGCCGTTAGAACTATTACTGTAGCCGTATTAGCCATGGGCTGTCACAGCCTTTAGCCTACGTACAAACAACTTTTCACCGAAGGGGGCAGCACCTGATACCGTGGTTTGCCTAGTCCCTAGGCTCTGATTAAGAGCACTGACTATCTGGCTATTGCTTACGAAGATGCCCATATGGGTCTGCCACACAGCCAAATCACCAGGGGCAGCATCTTGCCTGTGGATTGTGAAAGCACCTGACCATACGAGCCATATACCAGTAGTAGGTCCATGAGACTGACCATGATATGTCCCAGGCTTATATAGAGGTATAGCAAGCCCCATATCACGGCCGACCACAGCGTTAGTGAAACTAGAACAATCCCAATTACCCGAACCACTCCCCGGTGCCCCTCCCCATACATACCCGCTGCCTATATATTGCTGGGCCTGCTGGGCTATTGCCATGCCCGTAGCCGATGCTGCCCCGTGCGCTGGTACCCCTACATTACTCTGGCTTGTATAGGCTGCTGGGCTGGTAATTATCGACTGGTCTTGTGCTAGCTGTGTAGGGTCTTGTCCCTGTATTACTGCCCTAAGGGTCTTAGTCCAATTCCGCCCGGTAAACCCTGACCATAGCAGTAGGCCACCACCACCGGCCGCGAGTAGGTACCCAGCCTTAATAGCCACTAGTACCACCCCTGCGATAGTTCGTGTTGTTCTGCGTGTATAGGGTCACCATAGCCAGGAGTAGTCTTTATGTATTTAAGTCCCCAGGCGATTTGGGCTGACGCTGAAGAAGTAGGAGGATTCGCCAGCTTTCCCATCTTGTCTGGTGGAAGAGCTTGCGGTATCCCATACGCCCCACTGGTCGGATTCCTAGCATGTCTATCCCAGCTACTTTCCTGAGTCCAGAGTCTATCTAGAGCTGTCCATTGTGCCCCTGTAGACCAGCCATAGGGGGCAGCCAGAACTCTGGCTATTGCTTTATTCTTCGTGGCACTCCCGCCTACGCCCAGATTAGGCGCAGTGCCACCACTGCCACTACCACTACCCGAACTGAAGGCAGCCGGACTGGTGGTAATGGCTAGTTCCTGGGTAGAGGGTATCTTCTGACCGCTGATAACGTCCCGCAACACGTTGCCCCAGCGATGGCCCTTAATCCCACTGTATAGCAGTAGGCCACCAGCCCCAGCGGCCAGAAGATACCCAGCTTTAAGAGGCATCTATCCGCCGTTGCCACCGACCGAAGGAAGGTTGACATTGATCCCAGAGATACGGTTAACCGATCCCAGAAGCCATGGGCCTACGATCATGCCCGTGGCCATTAGGGTGACCGTAGCTACTGGGTGGTTCTTAACGAAGGTTATGGGATGCATAGTTTAAGCCTCCACATCTGCCCATGCTGCTTCGCCAACGGGCACCACTTCTTCAGGTGGCATGTAGGACTCAGGATCGAAGGCTGCCCACTGCTCTGCATCTTCACCCTTAGGCCCTGTGCGTTCCTGCTGGTAACTCTCGATTGTACCGTCAGGTGCCTCTAGGTACGCTTCTTCACCACGGGGGTACCTGTTGATTACGTGCCTACGTGCCCTGATCTCTGACACGCTAGAGAAGACTACCTTCTTGTTCTCTAGGGGGTGGGAGAGACGTACCCGCCACCTACCTGGAGAGTCTTCCTTATTACTAATCTTATTCTTAGGCGCAGTACTAGTACTACTACTAGTGGGAGTGCTCATCTACCTACTGCCCTCCTGTGAGCATGGCTGTGTCCTGGTGCCTTGCCTGTGCGTTACCCGCACCACCCCCACCACCGGGGGCAACGTAGTTAACTACTTCGTAGAGGTTACCCGCTACGCCGAAGTTCCCGTTAATGATATAGTTGGACCCTGGGGAGGTTACGAGGTACCCTCGCCGGGTCTCTGCCCCTGGCTTCTGTAGGAAGAAGTCTTGGTTAAAGTTGACGATATAGACGCCGTTCTCCTTACCGGGAAGGACACCGGCGGCTGCCGCGCCTCTAACGTCCATAGTGGTGGCTGGGTACCCGTATTCACGGGACATAGCACCCTGCCAATCAGCCTTCGTGTACTGGGTAAGCAAAAAGTTTGCTTCGTACTTCAAGCCGATAAGAGGGTCAGGCCAGTTAGTTTCACCTGACGACCTAGCAGCACCCGTACCCCGGTAGACCCAGGCATAGGTACGGAAGGGATAACCCAGGCCGGTAATAAGCTGGGTATTGATAACTCCTGCCGCTGCAATAGGTACGCTGCCCTGGGTCCAGTACTGAGTAGTACCGTTAGCCGGGGGTGCCCCTGCGATAGGCCGGCCTTGCTTATCTGCCTTCCTGGGTTCCCAGTAAAACTCTTGGGTACCCCTAGCCCTAACCGACCATGCCGTAGCTGAGGGGAAGGCGGTTGCGGCTGCGTTAAGCTGCATAATAAGGGTAAGGGTAGCCGTGTTATTAACCGATGCCACCGGGCCGATAGGGTCACGGTTAACAATCTCTAGGGGGACCTGAAGGATGAAGGTACCGGCTGTACCTGACGCCGTGTAGACAGCGTTAGTAGCTGGGTCATCCCAGTAGTAGTACCCGCCATACTTGTTAGTCAGGTACCAGGTGTATCCGTCGAAGGGTCCGAAGATAGCTTCGTTGTTCACATCGTTTAGCTGCACAGAGCTAAAGATAGTGAATGGGCTATCTGCACCCAGGGTACCGGCTGTGGTTGTGTAGTCGATTCTTATCCACAACCTAGCAAGCCATCCGGTAGCCTGTAGGGTCCATGGCTGGAATGACCCGCCAGCCGTGTTAGAGAAGGTCTGGTCATAGTCCCCACCTTCTAGTACGTCCTGTGTACCGATAAGGAAGGAACGTGGCCTAGGTGCTGCCTGGGCTTGCCTCTGTCCTGGTCGCTGTGCTGTCCTGGGTGGCATTCTGTCCGCCTATCATGGAGGTATGTTATCTGGCGGGTAGACATACTGGGGTTAGATATCTACCACGTACATGCCACCACTACGGCGCACATACAAGCACTGCGATATGGTACGGCCATCCCTGGCCTTCGCAGTCTTAAGATTAGAGGTTATCCAGTAAACTTCATCAGGGTCAGCGCAACCCAGGTCAGCATATCGTTTACGGTTCGCTTTGTCTGGGTCGTAGAAGATGAATATATGCTCTGGTGCATTGTAGGTGTGGTATGAGAGGTAGGCACCCCTCTGCCCTTCGTGCCATACGGCGTTATCTGGGCCACCCCTCATAAGGGGTGCTTCTATGTCTTCCTTTAGTTTTAGGTCTGCCTGGGCCTGGTGAGCTTCGTTAATGTGCGTTATCGTATTTCGCTTAGTGGTCTGGTAGTTACGGTTTACTGCATCCTTAAAAGCTGTGTGCAGTAGTTCCCGCTCCCTAGCACTGTCGGTAGGCTTACGGAGGGGGCAGATAATGTAGCCTCGCCAGTGACGTTTGCGATCGTAGTACATGCGACTACGGCTAGGCAGGTGGTCTACGTCCCGTAGGTGAAGGGCCTTACCGGCCTTACCGACTACCGGATCACGGCCACGTATCTTCCCATGTAGGGATACTACGGGGTGGTCTTCGTCGATAACTACGTCTAGTAGCTGATAGCACAGTTGAGACTTACCACGGCCGGTAGGGCCTAGGATGGTTAGATGCTGCCCATGCTGGTAGTCCTGGCCAAATTGCCTAACGAAGTCACGCCTAGCGATTACCTCTAGGTCGTAATCGTCTACGTCTCGGCTGTCCCAGGGTGTCTCTTGATACCGTGCCCGCACCCGTGCCCCTTACTGCTAAGATTAATAACAGTCCTAGCAATATTAATACTACTAGTTGGCACGGGGGTTCACCTTCCCTCTCATTACATCGTAGGCCCTGGTGGACAAAATAAGGTCTGGTGCCTCTGGGTCTGCTAGCCTGCCACCAGCCTCATAGACTTGCCTGTGAAGGTTTATGTATAGCTGACAATCAAACGCTTTAACCCCACCCATGGCTGCCTTCATAAAGAAGTAACAGCACCATCGTTCATCTGCCTGATGTCTGATGGCGTCAGCACGGGTATCATACAGCACATTATCACTGTCACCAGTATCTAGCCTAAAAGCCATCCAGCTATTTACGATGGTGTCCCAGGGGTGACAGATTACTTTCAAGTTGATTAGTTCTGCCATGCGCCTGCCACTGTCCTCTATCTGGCAGCATTCCCTACACCCTTGGGGTAGGACTCCATGCCTACAGAGGTTAGGTTTCATCGGCTGGCCTGGTAATCGTTACACCCATCTTCTTAAGGGCTGCTTGAACATCATCATCGCTAAAGACTTGATAGGCCAGGGTCATGGGGTCTTGCGTCTGACTCTTAAATCCCGCCAGGAACCTAGACCAGCGGGGTGCCTTAACATTCCAGTATACAGGCCACTCACGCTTAAAGGCACGTACCCTAAACCGTGGTTCCCGTTCTGCCCTGGCCTGGGTGGCAGCCTTCTTCATGGCCCTACGCTGCCTGCGTGCTTCCGGTATCTGGGCTACTTGCGCTTCATGGTTACGTACCACCTGGGATATCAGGGGTATGGCTGTCATAAGAAATACGGTCAAGGGTGAGGCAGGCGATGTAACCATATCAATGATAGCGGCTGCCCTATCGCTAGCATCGGCTAGCTGTCCGGTAGCCTGGGCAAACCCTGGGCCATGCTTAAGAATAGCAGCCGCGTCTGGGAAGTCGCCAGCGTTAAGACTGCCTATCAGCAGAGCCTTAAGCACGCTGTTAGTCTTGCTTGTGTACTCTTTAGCTTTACGGGTACTGGCAGGCTTTAGGAGGGTAGTGAAGTTAGGAGCATCCAGAAGGTCATAAATATTAGGCTCTGGGTCCGGTTTACCGTTGCCTAGATCTTCTTCCTGTGCTTCTTGGAACTGTACCACTACCTGCCCTTAGATAGAAGGTGACCCCTAGCCTTCTGGGCGATGGCTAGGGGCCTACCTATGAATAGGTGGCGTAGGAGGCTGGCTCGTCACCTTCCCACCTGTCCGGGTGTGCCACCATAGGGCCATTGTACCAGGGGGTACCCCTATGACCCAGGCCAGCAGAAGATGATCTTGATTTGGGGGGTTCACGGCTCTGACCTGCAATGATAGGGTGGTCTTGTCACTCCCTGTCCGGGGAAGGCCCTAGATGGGGTACCTATATAGGAGGCGATAACAGTGACAGCAGGCACGGACACCAGTAGTTTCTTCGGTACTCTCATCCCAGCTATCAAGTTTGAGACGATAGGGGATAAGTACACAGGCCAGGTCATAGACAAGGAACTGCGCCAGCAGACCGACCTAGACACTGGGGAACTGCAATTCTGGAATGACGGCCGGGCGAAGATGATGGCCGTTCTTACCCTTCAGGTACAAGACCCTACAGAAGAAGATGACGGTAAGCGTAACCTCTTCGTCAGGGGTCTTATGCAACAGGCATTCCGTGAGGCAGTCAAGGAAGCCCACAAGCCTGACCTTATGGTAGGTGACTACATCACCGTAGAGTTTACCGGCGAACAGGCACCCGCACGTAAGGGCCTTAACGGCATGAAGGAGTTTAAGGTAGAAGTCAAGGACCAGAGCGAACCCCCGTTCTAGCCCTTAAGTAGTCACGGTGGCTCGCCGTGGTGGGGTATTTGGCCGGATAGCAACAGGACTAGCTAGAGGGGTAGAGCGCGCTCTACGACCTATAGAGAGATTCCTAGAAGGCCAGGAACCCCCACCACGGCGAGAGCCACCCAGACCCACCCCACCCCCTAGGGGTGCCCCTCCTAGACGCCCTGGGCCTACCCAGGGGCCTAGGAGACGCCCTCCTAGACAGTTGGCACCGGGGTACAGGGAGTGGCAGAGGCAGACCCGTAGATTCCGTACTCAGGATGGAAGAAGGCCAGAATATCAGGATAATAGGGACTTCGTAGACGATATGGTTAGTAGTATGAATATCCCGACCGATGACAAGGAAGCCTTCTGGCGGGACTACATTAAATACATGGTGAAGGGGCAAGGAAGATATAGGCGTAACGATACCCGTAACAAGTTTTGGCGTACCTGGGGTATCCGGCCTAAAGACTTTGACTGGTGGGCATGGCGAGAAGCTATGGGGTATTCACATGGTAACAGAAGCCGTTAGACGGTTCCTGTTTACCACGGCTGCCGTTAGGCGTGAACGGGAGCGTAAGCTAGCCGCCCGGCTAGCTAGGGCCAGGTATGAACATAAGTACCCTAAGCGTAGCCATGATGTTAAGCGTGACCTATGGCGTAAAACCCTTCTAGAGAGTGCAGAGTTTATCTTCTGGGATGGGGAATCACCCAGGGACACCGGATATTCCCTATTTGGCTGTAGCAAGCATCCAGAAGAAGCCCTATGTCACCCCTTCCTATCTACCCAGGAGTGTCTAGAACATCTGATAGGCATAGAAGCTAGATACCCAGATGCTATACATATCTCCTTCGGTTTTAACCTTGACGTATCCTACATGCTTAAGGACCTGCCTCGTAGACAGCTAACTATGCTCCACTTGTATAAGGGAACTATCTGGGAAGATTTCGAGATAGAGCACATACCTCACAAGTGGTTTATGGTGAAGCGTGGGCAGATTATTATTAAGGTCTTCGATATTCACACCTTCGTACCTGGTGGATACGTCAGCAGCCTACAGGAGTTTGGGATAGGCACCCCTGAAGAGATAGCACGGCTGAAGTCTGGTAAGGCTAGCCGTCCTAGCTTTCTGTGGGCAGAGCTACCGGAGATTAGAGAGTACTGGGAACTAGAGCTAAAGCTAGGGCCTGCCCTGGGTGAGGCGATACGCGACAGTATGAAGGCTATCTCTATGATACCTAAGTCGTGGCATGGTCCAGGGGCAATAGCACGGCTAGCTCTGCAAAAGAACGATGTCTATAAGGCTATGGCGAAGACTCCCGCCGTAGTAGCAGAGGCAGCCCGGTATGCCTTCGCCGGGGGCAGGTTTGAACCCTTCATAGTTGGTTATATTAGTAGCCCCATATACGAGTATGATATAAGAAGTGCTTATCCCTTCTACGCTACACAGCTACCTAACCTGAATGCGGGAGTATGGCGACGTGGGAAGGACTACGAACCTGGAAAGTTTGCCCTGTATCACATTATCTATAAGGAACCACTAGACCCCCTGAAGGTCTACCCACTGTTTAGGAGGTACCCAGATCACAGCGTAGTCTGGGCTAATCGGGTAGAAGGCTGGTACTGGGCACCAGAGGCAGAGCTAGTGCTAAATGACCCAGCAGCCACCTTTGTAGAGTCGCTAGTCTTCGATGAATACGACCCTACCGATAGGCCCTTTAGCTTCCTATGGAATTACTATGACAATAGGCAGAAGGCTAAGAAGACTGGTAACCCGGCACAATACGCCTACAAAATTCTCATCAATGCTATATACGGGCAGCTTGCACAGAGAACGGGATGGGACCGTAAACGCTACAGGGCACCTCGATCTCATCAACTGGAGTGGGCAGGATACATCACGGCTAGCTGTAGGGCTACCGTTTATAAGGCGGGTATACAGGCGGGTGATAAGCTCATATCATTTAATACCGACTCAGTACAAACCCTATGTCCACTCGATAACCTGGACTGTGGCAATTCGCTGGGACAATGGGACAAGGAAGAATACTCCGAAGGAGTCTTCTGGCAGTCAGGTATCTACTACCTCCGTAAAGAACTAGACTACGATCCCAGGCTAGGGTATGGGTGGGAGAAGGCACGTACCCGTGGTATTCCTAAGGGTTCCTACACTCCCGAGCAACTGATAATAGCAGTAGAGCGGGGAGACATACTGACGATTAACAAGCATATGTTTATAGGCTACACCCTAGCCGATAATGGGAGATGGGACGAACTAAACACATGGCGAGACGAACCCCATCAGTTTGCCATGGGTGGGGATGGCAAGCGTTCACATCTAGGCTGTGACAGATGGTGTAGCGGTGACATTCATAGGCTAGGGAGCACTCCGTTTCATATGGGACAGTTTGGAGACCCTACCTACTGGTCTGTGCCTCACTACCTGCCATGGCTAGACGCACCTTCCGACATGAAGCAGTCAATGGATGATATACTGATGTGGCCGGTGGAAGACCTAGGCCCAGATGATGTATGGATGGCAGAATATGAGTACCACTAATCAGCCCATACACTACGGGTACTTTACGGGTATCTGTCAGGTGTGCTTTAACGATGAAACCCGTTTTGGTACCCTGGTAGACCCTAATGGCCATACGTGGCTAGTCTGCCGTAACTGCATTAATCAGCTATGGGAGAAGGCCCAGGCCCTTAACCAGGTGGCACCAGACAAGATACAACTAGCTATAGAGGCTCTGCGGGAAGCCCTTAGGGAGGATAGCAGTGGTTAACCTAGCCGAACCTAGTATTACCTGTATTATTCCGGCGTGGAATGAGGAGAGCACGATAGGGGCAGTAGTAGACGCCTTCCTATGGGCTAAACTCATCCGGCCTGTTATCGTGTCGGTTGACGGCCATACCGATGATGATACGGCTATTATCGCAGGCACCCGCCTACAGCCTCTATTCGCTACCCAGGACGCCATGGTAATACGTAATACCCGTGACGTACACGGGAAGGGGCAGACTCTTATGGCTGCCCTAGCTAGAGTACGTACCCCCTATGTCTTCTTGTGTGATGCGGATATCACAGGGCTAGAGCCTGACCATATCAGTCTTATGATATCCGATGCCATGATGGACGAAGACAGCCTTACCATAGGGGTACCGGACATACCCGATAACTACCCGGAAGAACGAGAATGGGCCTGGCCCTGGGTGTCCGGTATCAGATGTATGCCTATGCGGGTAATCCGCCCGCTACAACTACACGGGTACCTGACCGAAGTACAGATTAACAGTGTCTTCTACCACTCCCAGATATCGGTAAGGTTTGAACGGCTCTTCGGAGTTAAGAGTCTTTACACAATGTCAGAACGTCGCCTAGCCGATATGGAACGTGATGCAGCCTGGGGGCATAAGCACGGGATACTACCATGAGCGGTAATAAGACCAGCGTGACTATCGACAGATACCCAGTAAAGACAGTGGTATTGTCTTGCGGGTGTGAAGTGGGCTATAAGAGTAGTCCACCTAAGAAGGGAGAGGCTATTCTCTGTCTTAGTCACGGACCAGTAACAGTAATAGGAAGAAAGAATGAGAGTACACAGGGACGGAGCAGTAGTAATGCCGCGTAATACGACCAGTAAGAACGGTCCCGTAATCAGTACCAGACCAACCCCACTTATCAGAGAATACCTAGAGGGGAGGCAACTGGACTGGCTTACTATTATCCTCATAGAAGGGGGTAGCGCGGCTATCATAGCCAATAGCCGTAAGCACTGTAACTACCTTCTCACCCGGCCTAAGATACGAAAGCAAGCCAACCGTGGATAAGATGCCCGACCCCCAGGAGGTAATCAGGCAAGCTAAAGACGCCTACGCTAAATGGCGTATGTGCCACACGATAGAGAACAGAACCCCCCGGGAGATGTTCTACCACGGTTATTACAGAGCCATAGAAGACCTGGTAAGGGAGAAGAAAGACGATGTACGGTAACAGTAATATCAGTATTAGTCAGGGCGGTAGCAACTGTATTAGTAACAAGAAGCTGTGCGAACCCTGGATATTCGTACAATTCCTGCCACTGGCTAAGGTGGACCGTGGACGAAGGCTGTAACTGTCCTTACTGCCAGCAGCGGAGGGCAGATATAGAACGCTACTACACATTTATAGCACTATGGAAGCAACTAAGGAGGGTAAGCCAGTGTACCGTAGACCTATCATCCAGTCAGATAACGGCGACTCCCTCGACGCCTGGACAATAACACTGGCGCTACTAATCGCGCTGGTAATCGTTGTCTGTCTATCTACCCTGATATCTCTACTCATTCACCTAGGGGTGTACGGTAATGCCTGACCGTGGAAAGAACGACGACATAGAAGGCCAGAAGAATCACAGTAACCCACCGGACACAGGTGCGGCTGGGTCCGGGCCTGGCAGGTCCGTAGACAAGATGAAGGACGGCCGTAGCCCTGGTAGGGGGTATAGGGGAGGGTCACGCCCCGCTAACCGTGATGCCAAACCAGGGGCAGGCGGAGGGGGCAGTAAAGGCCCACGTAAGGGGTAACCATTCTCGATGAGCGCGCCGTGATAGCCCTGGACCTAGAGAACGGGGGTCCGGGGCTATCACGGCGTCTAGCTATCTATGAACGATTCCTAGACGCGAGAATAGAACGGCAGAGGCTAGGACTGGCACCACTTAAGATTAGACACAATGGAAGAAGGAGGCCCCCAAAGTGACTGTAAAACCCCTACTTGTAACCGACATACTAAGAAGCATCCAAAACGAAGCTAGTAACGCACATAAGAAGCATGGTGACCA
>Ga0126378_10001180_pt1 | contig 19499 bp, 17 predicted proteins | sample PanSoiMetPlot_23_FD_92587 | JGI IMG/M metagenome (GOLD analysis project Ga0126378, IMG submission 92587) | Tropical forest soil microbial communities from Panama - MetaG Plot_23 | ecosystem: Environmental > Terrestrial > Soil > Tropical forest > Bulk soil | place: Panama | collected 2016-02-17
CGGAAGCTGCTAGAGACCTAGGGCATGAACTGATAAACACGCCTTGCGGTGTTTTGGCGGAGTCCGCCTTGGAACCGTAACCGGCCCTCACTCGACGCAGGTCGCACTTCCGGAAAGTGCCAGCAGCAGACATCGCACCCGACTTCATGGATAGCAGGACCCCGACGATGTCACTGGGCTCCGTGTGCTGCTGGAACGCTCATGCAACGCCTGGACCGGAAGGTCCGCTTCCAGGCCGAGCTCTTGGACGTGGTCAGCAGCAAAGATGAAACTGAGATAATGGTACTTACCGAGACAGCGAAGATCGGGTAGCGCGGCTCGCCGGACCCATGGCACCGCCTGGTACGGCGCGAAGTCGATGCGGCCAAGTCGCCTCCGTGCTTCAATTGATCGGCTTGAGCGCACCATAGTTTGGAATGAGCGTTCCCCCTGGGCCGTAATCAAATTGGTAATTGGGCCCGGTGCCGATATTGGCAATGGTGGCGTTGCCGCTGAACATGTTGCCCTGGGGATCGAAAACGAGGACGGGGGCACCAGCTCCTTCGCCGTAGAATAAAGAACCTCCCCCTTCTAGATCGACGCTTCTCGCCTGCCAGCCGGGATTCGCGTTGCTGATTTGATCGGCGAATTGCGCGAACATCGCCGCCCGCTGATTGGCCGGCGCTCCCTTGAGATAGTTGATGGCCTGGCGAAGCATGTTGGTGCCGTTGCCGCCAGTGTCGACATCGAGCATGGGAACACGTGACCGCGCAGATGCGACGGCACCCGATGCGAGCTGTGCGGCCCACTTGCAGTACGCCTTCCCGTCGTCGATTCCCCTCTGATAGGGATCCTCGTTTCCCGATGATGCGGGCGGACCACAAATCGCTGCCTTGAGCGATTCAACAGTGCCTGGCACTGCGGCGATCCCGGCCAGCCCAGCCAGCTGTGCAATCCGGCCGGCTGCGAGCGCGGTACCAATCCTCACCCCAGCCGAGGGATCTGTCCAAAGCGGACTGATGCCCTGATGGACACAGTCCACAATCCCAACCTGTATGCCCTGTTGGTAAAGCGCGGTTTCGTTGCCCTGATACACAGAGCGCTTCGCAGCAGCAATCGCGTTGATGGTATTTCGTTTCTCCTGCAACGCTTCATCGGCGTCGATGGCTTGTTTTTGGACGCCTTTCATGGCCTGCAGCAAAGCTTCATTGGCCCTGTCGTTACATTGCCTCTGTTGCTCGGGAGCCACGCCGCCGCAGTCGATTTGTGCCTTTTTGTAGGTGGCTTGCGCAGTATCCTCCTGCTCCTTGATGCGCTCCCGATCGGCGATGTGCTTGGCTTCCGCCGCATTGAGCGCCGCCTTCTCACTGTTGCTGTCGATCGCGCGGAGGCACTTCGCGTCGACGCCGCTCGCACGAAGTTCCGCGATCTGATTTGCGGCGATTATCCGGCTGCGTTGAATCTGCCACTTCAAATCGATATCGATACCCTTCTTATCGATCTCTCGATTTCGGCGCAGTAACTCTCGATTGGCAGCGTCTCCGCACGCCCGGTTCTGGCCGCCGCAATCGACCAGCTTCTTTCGGTAATCCGCCTGAGCCTGGGATTTCTCGTTTTCGAGCAACCCGCGCTCACGAACATGCTGCGCATCGACGGCCGCCAATTGGTCGTGTAGTTGCTGAGTGAGTTGATCCGTTGTGAGTTGGCCGACCGCCTGCGCCAGCACCGGTGCCGCGATCAGGAACAGGACGAGCGCGCCGACTATGAGGCGACCAAATCGCGACATGGTTACACCCTGATCGTAATGCCTCTGGCAGCGGTGCTTTTGAGAGTATCGGTCAGCGGCGTGCCCACACGCGGTGGGCAGAGACGATTCCGCCAATGAAGATCACAAGGGCACTGACGATCGCACCTACCGGGAGCTTGCATTCATTGGGGAGCGATCCGAGTGATCCGCCTTGAAGGCAGACGGGTGCATGGGGATTGTAGTCGGCGGCCCCATAGTCAAAAACGATGACCGCGACGAGCGTTGCGACGATGAAAAGCGAAATGGCAGCGAGCCGATACGGCGTACCTCCCGTCGGTTTCTGATTTTGGGACAATCTATTCTCGACCATGGCATCCTCCATGACCATAGGACGTTGGACCGTCCGCCTCAGCGTGGATTTGCTTGGCGCCACTTCTCGGCCAAATCCTGCGACGCCTCCGTCGCCATCTCGCTGAGCGCGGCCTGAACGCTGTCCGGAGAAACCGGCCTCGACCAGAAGCTCAAGAAGCGCTGCGCGGCAGGACAGACGGTAGTGATTCCGTCGGACGTGGGGGCGGTGACGGATTTCTTGTCGCAAATCATGTAGTCGACTGCGAGGGTGCATTGACCGGAATTGTCGGCGACCGACATCTCGACAGTCAGCCACGGCACGTCGACCAACGACGCGACACCAGGCAGATCTAGGAACGTGAACGGCTCCTTGTTGAGGAGGTCGAGCGTGGTCTTACGAAATGCCTGGAAATCGTAGCGACACTGCACAGTTTTCGGCGATACGTCGGTGATCTCCTGCAGCCAGATTTGGGGCGTATGGGCGAGATCACCCTCCTGCGCGGGAGCGGCGATCCCGTGCATCCACATCGGCTCTCTATGATCAAGATCGCCCTCCTGCGCGGGTACACGCCGCAGCATCAGAAACATTGCCAGGAGAACGAGCGGCATGACACGTGCCGCGCGGCTCAGTCTACCGCGATGACGAAAATTCTGGAGCACGTCCCCCCCGCTTCGATTTCCGACCTATCGAATGCCGGCCCCTCTCGCATTGAAATGCGAGCCGTCTGCTGCCAGAGGCCAGCAGATGATACGCCCGAACTGCGCGCTTTTGTGCTAAATTTTGCCTTGCGGGCTGTGCCCGTCGGGGCGTCCGCGCACAAGGGGGCCAATATGTGGGCGAGCTTTGGGCGCATGGGGATAGCGCGGGTTCTTCCTGTGCTGTGCGTACTTCTTGCGGGCGGTGTCATCGGGCCGGGAGTGGCCCGAGGCCAGAGTTCCGGCTCATGGCTCGGCGGTTGGCTTAAAACCACCCCGTCAACGGAGCAGATGCTCCGGAACAAGAGCCCGCAGCAGGTCCAGCAGCTGACCCAACTGACCGACCGGCTGAACAAGAATCCAGACGATGTCGAGGCACTCGATGCGCGTGGCCAGCTCTATTTGCAATTCGCGGAGACGAGAGACCTCTATTGGAGCTACTGGCAGGATCTGGCGGCAAAGGATCTGGAGCGCGCGATACAGCTCAATTCGAGCGATTTCACGGCATGGCTCTTTTATGGCGCGCTCAATTTCGAAGTCGGTGACATGTGGTGGGTCAACGACCACTCGAATGCTCAGCGCTCCGTACATGCCTACACGCGCGCGATCGAGCTGAAGCCAAACTTCGCGCGCGCCTATGCCGGGCGTGGCTGGGCGTACGTCGAAATGGGCGACGAGCAGCATGCGAACGCCGATTTTCAGAAGGCCCTGCAACTGGATCCGAGCCTCAAGGGCGTGATCGAGCAGGAGGCTACCGCCATTCGCAATCAGTTGGCGCAGCAGCCTGGCGCCCGCGCCGAAATCAAAATGATGGGCGACTACTGGGTCGCGGCCAACGTTCGCGACCCTTACACGTGCAAGGGGCTCAAGGGGGTTTGGGTGGAGCCCAACGAGTGCCGCTTTTCGAGGATGCTCAATCCGGCCGGGCCGCCGTCGCCGTGATCGTTTGACGATCGACGCACTCGCCGTCATTCGCCGCGTGTCGCCATCCGGAGAGAATCGGCCTCGATCAATGGGGCGCAATCGCGATCACTGCGGAGCGTCAGGTCAACGCAAAGCTGTACACGGGTCGGACGTGATGTCAGCCGCGCGCACAGGGGGCCTTTTCATGATGCGAAGATGGTCTGCTGCCATTCTGTTGGCGGTTATGGCGATGCCGCTTAGCGCTCGCAGCGAAGCGATCGCACAAGCAGTCCCCACTGAAAGAGGGTGCGCAGTGCCCGCCGACGAACGTTGGTCCAAGCAGGAGAAATTTGTCTGGGAGCGTGTTTGCATCGGTCAACCGGCGGATTTCAATAAAGAGGCCGGCTATGGTGGCGACCTCGACCCCAGAAAGTTACCGGCATTGCCGGAGAGCCGGATCCTGACTCCGGTCTTCCTCGAGACGATCCTGCTCAATGATAAGTACCGCGTAGCACTGCCCCGCCAGGGTGTTCGCATCGTCGGCGCGCGCTTTGTCGAGACGATCGACCTAGCAGGGGCAGAGCTAAGGCACCCACTTCTATTGAACAGGAGCCTGCTGGAGAGAGGTGCGAATCTTGCGGAGCTCAGAACGACACATAGGATCGCTTTCGACGGATCCAGAGTTGCCGGTATGCTGAATATGGGAGGTATTCGCATCGACGACACCCTCTCGATGACCGAGGGTGCCGTCTTCGACAGCATCAATCTGATCACCGGAGAAGTCGGCGAGCAGATCAGACTGGTCGGCTCGAAGGTTCTCGGCACCCTCAACATGGACGCGCTTCGAGTCCACAAGGGCTTGTTCATGCGCGAGCAGGCCGAGTTTGCAGAGATCGTCCTTACGGGCGCCCATGTCGATGGTGACGTGGATCTCAGCGGATCGAAGGTCACCGGAAAGCTCGGTATGGCGGGTATCAGGGTGAGCAGAAACCTTTATATGTACTCACGACACGGCCGAGACCCGACGACCGGGCGTGACTGGAATCAGCAGGCTGAATTTGCCGCGGTCGATCTCTTGGGCGCTCAGGTCGGGGAGCAGATAGACCTCGGCGGATCGAGAATCACCGGCCCCCTCACGATGGAAAGACTGCGCGGCGAGGGGAATCTGCTGATGAAAAACGGTGCCTCCTTCGCAGACATAAGACTCAACGGAGCTCACATCAGCGGTCAGATCAGTCTTGATGGGTCAAAGGTCGGCGGAGGCCTGAGCATGGAATCGCTCCGCGTCGACGGACCGGTCTTTCTTTGGAACGGCGCCGAGTTCATGGGGCCGATCAACCTCCTCTTCGGCAAGATCGGCGGCCTGGAACTCGGCAACGGGCGTTTTCACGGAGAGGTGAATCTGACAGGAACGGAGATTGCTGCGCAGCTCGGGCTCGGCACGGCCACGAGCAAGTCGATTCATTGGGACGACAACTCGACACTCATTCTGCGCAACGCCAGCGCCGATGCGCTCCAGGACGCCGATGTGGAGACCTGCTGGCCTGCCATCCTCGACCTGACCGGGTTCAAGTATCGCAACCTTGGGGGGTTCGATAAGGCTGCAGCGGCCCCGATGGCGAATCGTTCGGCCGATTGGTTTGAGCATTGGCTCGCTAAGCAAAGGCAATACTCTCCGCAGCCTTATGAGCAAGTGGCTGCCGTATTGCGTGGGCAGGGACGGCCAGATGTTGCCGATGAAGTGCTCTACGCCAGCAGAGAACGGGAGCGATTAGAGGTGTCGTCCGGCAGCGCTTATGTTTGGCAAACGGCACTAAAGCTCGTCATTGGCTATGGTTATCGGGTGTGGTTGACGTTCTTTTGGTTCGCTGCCTTGGTTGCGATCGGTGCTGCCGTTCAATGGACGAGACCCGGTGCGCCCAAGCATGACGTGCGACGACTCCTCGTCTACAGCTTCGAGATGCTCCTTCCCGTCGTACGCTTTCGCGGCCAGACCCGCGATTTTCCATTTGGCTGGCAAGAAGTGTACTTCCACGTTCATGGCCTCGTCGGCATCGCTCTCACGGGCTTTTTGGGGGCGGGACTGGCTGGCCTTACCAGATAGCTGGATACGGATCGCCTCATTCGACAGTCCGTTCAGTTGCCCCCGGAGAGTTCGCCCTTTGGCCTGGATCAATTCGCACCTCCATCGGATGTCCGAATTCGCCTATCTCATCGTGTCTAGCTAGTGGCCGGTCCGACGCGTCACCGAGGAACATGCGGCGTGAAGCAGATGAGTTGAGGACGGCTTAGGGTCAACAGCGGGTATCGGCGACGTTCAACGCCACGTCCGCTTTGCTTTCCATAGCGGGAATTCGTGCGGCTCTCTGCGACTTCGGCTTGGTGCCACTTCCGGACCTCGGGCTGCGGAGCCCGACCGGCGCACGCAACCAGGGTGCAGATCGAGGGGACGAGCGTAACCAACTTTACGAACTTAGATGTTCGCAATCTCTCATCAGCGGGGATTCAAGGTGCCCGCGTTCTGTTGATTCTTCGTGATTGCAGAAGGTTCCTGGAGGCCGAGCAATCACCATGGATCGAGTGACGCAACGGGTCTAGTATGTCGGGGTTTGCACGCACTTCGGTTCAGCATGGCGGGGACCGAAAGGCCCGCTGGCAGCGATCCGCGAGTGGAGGAGAGCGATGAAGCAACCGTCCCGTCGCCTTGTCCTGTGGGGGTCAATGGTCGTAGCTTGGTACGCGTTACGTGGCGCGTTGCCCGCGGCCAAGGCTGCATCTCCAAACAACGAGACGCGGATCGCGCTCGACGGCTACGATCCTGTGGCTTATTTCACCGACGGCCGCCCGATTAAGGGATCGCAAGACTTCGCGTTCGTTTTCGACGATGCGGTCTACTACTTCACCGGCGCCGACCACCGCGCGATGTTCGCTGCCGATCCCGAGCACTATGCCCCCCAATATTCCGGCTACTGCGCGATCGGCGTCTCGATGGGCAGCAAACTCCATGCCGACCCCGAGGCATGGGCCATTTCCGATGGCAAACTCTTCGTCTTCCACACGAAGAAAGGCATGCCGATGTTCGCGCAGGATTCTGCCGCGATCGTGGAGAAGGCGGATGCCAACTGGCCGACGGTCCGCAACAGCCCATAGGCCAGACTGCGCTCGTCAAAGACCCGCTTTCCCCAGTGCCGCGGCGATCTTCGCCTGATACTCTGGATTGCGAAAGAGCGATCCGAAATTGCTACGGTCGAAGAAGGGATTGAGGCGGCGCACGGCGGCCGCGGCGCGGTCCGCGTCTTCTTGCCGACCGGCCTGGGCGTAGACCGCTGCAATCATTACTTGGCCGAAAGTGTGGTTCGGATTACGCGCGAGGAGCCACTCGAGCGTGCGCGCGGCGTCCGCGCTCCGGTCGGCGAGAAAATATGCAGTGCCGAGGTTCCAGAGATAGTCGATGTCCGGATTCGGATCGAAGTGCAGCGCGGTCTCGTTAGCCTTAATGCTTTCCTCTATCTGCCCCGTGAAGAGCAGAGCACTGCCGAGTCGGCCGTAAGTGTCCGCGTCGCTCGGATTGAGGTCGAGCGCGCGCTGAAGCTCGTTGATCGCGCGCTCATGTTGGCCGAATTGAAGGTATACCGCGCCGAGGAGCGCGTGAGCACCCGCGTTCGAGTCGTCTAGGCTAATCGCCTTTGTGGCGAGGCTCTCAGCCCGTTGCAAAGCCTCAACCGGATCTGCGGTCCAGCCATGGATCACCGAGTACCGATTGACGAAGCCCAGGCCCACGTAGGCGGCGGCATAGGCCGGATCGAGGTCGATGGCGCGTTGGAAAAGGTCGCGCGCCTGAGCGTTGGCTGAACGCGATTGGCGCCCCGTCAGCTCGCGGCCCCGAAGAACGAGGTCGTAGGCTTCTAGGCTGCTCGGAGGCTTGGCCGCGGCCCGCGCCTGCTCCAGCCTAGTCAAGCTGACGGCGAGGGCGCCGGTGATCCGGCGGGTAATGTCGTCTTGAACCGAGAAGACGTCCTTCGGCTCGACGTCGTACTGCGTGGACCACAGCAAAGTACCCTTTGCAGCGTCGGTTAGCTGGACCGATACGCGAATGCGCTCGGGGGTTCGTCGGATCGTGCCCTCAACGAGGTAGCGGGCACCGAGCTCGCGACCGATATCGGCGGGTCGAAGACTTTTGCCCTTGTAGGGAAACACAGCATTGCGGGCGAGCACCGAGAGGTCCGAGAAACGCCCGAGTGCGGCAATGATGTCTTCGGTCAGCCCGTCACCAACATAGTCATCCGAGGCTGCGGCGCTGAGAGTGACGAAAGGCAAGATCGCAATTGTAGGACGCTCTGAGAGCGGTCTCGCCTCAGGATGAGCCATTTGCGCCGAGGCGGCCACCGACGGCGCACTGTCGCTTTTTCGATCGTGCCACCACCATGCCGCGGCTGTGGCAATGACTACAAGCGAGACGACGACCATTACCACCCCAAGCCGGTGGGGCGGCGACACCCACGGCGCCGACGTCATCTCGGGCAGCGCGGCGACATCCTTTGCGGCGAGTCCGAACACCTCTATCGGGCGAGTGATGTTCTTGACGGTCCGCTCGCCAAGGTCAGAGAACTCGAATGGCAGCTTATCCCGGATCGGATCGCGCACTCCGCGCGATACGCAGATGCCGCCGGGCTCGGCGAGCGCCTCCAATCGCGCCGCTACATTGACGCCGTCGCCGTAGATGTCCTTTCCCTCCACAATAATGTCGCCCAGGTTAATACCCACGCGAAACTGAAGCTGTTTGTCCGGCGGAACGCCGGCATTGCGAGTTACCATGCCGCGCTGCACTTCGATCGCGCAGCGAACCGCCTCGACGGCGCTAGGGAACTCGATCAGGATGCCATCGCCGGTCGTCTTCACGATCCGGCCGCGATGTTCATTGATTTTAGGGTCGATTAGCTCGCGGCGGTGAGCCTTGAGGCGCGCGAGCGTACCTTCTTCGTCGGCGCCCATGAGCCGACTATAGCCGGCCACATCAGCGGCCAGGATCGCTGCCAGCTTACGTTCAACGCGCTCGCGCGGCACCGGGGTTGCCCTCTGCCCAGTGGGTAGAGGCTAGCCCAAGCTCAGCGATCAGTACATCGAGGGGTCGCCGGCCAAGGGCACGGATCTCGCCTAGTCCGGAAGGGGTGAAACTGCGACGAATTGGGCGTCCGCGCCATTGTCCGCTTCACCGCCAACACCGGAAGTTCGGACCACGTTTATGAGTTCATGACCTCGTCACCTGGAACCGAAGTTCGTCGCCTATAGAATCTCGCTCGCACAACGCGGGGAGGGTCGTCCGTCGAGCGCTTCTGCTGGCAAACTGAATGGGCTTTTATGCGATGAATTTCAGATTCACGTGACTAGGTGTCGTGGACAGCGGCGCGGTGCTATCGCATGGTGTGGTCCTGCGCTCACACGGGGACCATCCATGGATTTCGAATTCTCCGAGAAATCGAACCGCACTCAGGCCGAGATCAACGCCTTCATCGCCGAGCATGTGGCGCCGCGCGATGCCGACTACACGCACATCGTCGAGCACCAGCATGTCTTCCCGCCGCCGTTTCTGGAGGACCTCAAGGCGAAGGCGCGCGCCAAGGGGCTTTGGAACCTGTTCCTGCCGGGCCTCAAGCCCGACGAGCCCGGCACGCAGATGTCGAACCTCGACTACGCCCCCTGCGCCGAGATCATGGGTCGCATCCACTGGTCCTCCGAGGTCTTCAACTGCAGCGCGCCCGACACCGGCAACATGGAGCTGCTGCACTTGGCGGCAACGCCGGCACAGAAGGCGCAGTGGCTGCGCCCGCTCCTCGAAGGCCGGATCCGCTCCGCCTTTGCCATGACCGAGCCCGAGGTCGCCTCTTCCGACGCCACAAACATCCGCACCTCGATCAAGCGTGAGGGCAACGAGTGGGTGATCAACGGCCGCAAGTGGTTCATCACTAACGGCGGCGATCCCCGCTGCAAGATCCTGATCGTGATGGGCCAGACCAGCCCCGACCGGCCGGAGACGCATCGGCGGCAGAGCATGGTGCTGGTACCCAGGGAGGCGTCCGGCGTGCGCGTGGTGCGCAACCCGCCGGTCATGCACCACCAGGCGCCCGAGGGCCACTGCGAGATCCTGTTCGAGAACGTCCGAGTGCCCGTCGACAACCTCCTCGGCGAGGAAGGCGGCGGCTTCGCGCTGGCGCAGGCGCGCCTCGGGCCCGGCCGCATCCATCATTGCATGCGCTCGATCGGCGCCGCCGAGGTCTCGCTGGAGCTGATGGTGCAGCGCTCGCTCCAGCGCAAGACCTTCGGCCGGCTGCTGCACGAGCACGGCGCGGTGCAGGACTGGATCGCGCTCTCGCGCATCGAGATCGAGCAGGCACGCCTCCTGGTGCTCAAAGCCGCGTGGCTCATGGACAAGGCCGGCAACAAGGCTGCGCGCAAGGAAGTGGCGCTGATCAAGGTCGCGGTGCCGCGCATGCTCGTCACCATCGCCAACCGCGCCATGCAGACCTTCGGCGCCAAGGGCCTCACGCAGGACACGCCGCTCGCGGACATCTGGACCCAAGGCCGCATCCTGCAGCTCGCCGACGGTCCCGACGAGGTGCACCTCCGCTCGATCGCGCGCCAGGAAGTGAAGGCGATGCAAGAGCAGCTCACGCGCAACACGACCGCGAGCAAGAGTCCCGCGGTGAGTTAAGGACTCTCGGAGAATCGAGCCTCTGCTCGAACTGTGCGCGTGTTCCACAGGCTGTGCATGATTACGCGATAGCGCGCTGCCGAGTCGCGGTGCTAAGAGTCCGCTTCCCATGGCCGAGCCCAGTCGCCCCAACAACGTGACGCCGCTGCGCGAGGGCGCGGAGACGCCCTATCGTACGCCGCCGCACAACACCGAAGCGGAGCAGGCGCTCCTGGCGGCGATCCTGGTCAACAACGCCGCCTTCCATCGGGTCTCCGAGTTCCTGCTGCCCGAGCATTTCGCCGAGGGTGTGCACGGCCGCATCTTCGCGGCGATCGCCAAGCTCATCGAGCGCGGCCAGATCGCGAACCCCGTCACGCTCAAGAACCTGTTCGACCAGGACAGCGCGCTGCAGGAGATCGGCGGCGGCGAGTACCTCGCGCGCCTCGCGCGCTCGGTGGTCACCATCATCAACGCCGAGGATTACGGCCGCACGATCTATGACCTGCACTTGCGCCGGCAGCTGATCACGCTCGGCGAGGATGTGGTCAACGAAGCCTTCGCCCACGACCTCGAGCGGGACGCGTTGAACCAGATCGAGGCGGCGGAGAAGCGGCTCTTCGATCTCGCCACCACCGGCCAGTCCGAGCGCGGCTTCCGGCCCTTCGAGAGCGCGCTCACCGACGCGATCCTGATGGCGGAAGCCGCCTACAAGCGGAGCGGCCGCACCACCGGCGTGGCGACCGGCTTCGCCGAACTCGACAAACTCCTCGGCGGCTTGCACCCCTCGGACCTGGTCGTGCTGGCGGCGCGCCCCTCCATGGGCAAGACCGCGCTCGCGACCAATATCGCGTTTCACGCCGCCCGCAATTACCGACCGGTGAAGACGCCGGAAGGGCGCGTCAAGGCCGAGGAAGGCGCCGTGGTCGGGTTCTTCTCGCTGGAGATGTCGAGCGAGCAGCTCGCGACCCGCATCCTCTCCGAGGAGTCCGGCGTGCCCTCGCACCTGATCCGCCGCGGCGAGGTCAAGGAGGACGACTTCGACAAGTTCGTTCAGACGAGTCAGCTGCTCGCGAACCTGCCGCTCTTCATCGATGACGCGCCGGCACCCACCATCGCGGCCGTGCGTACGCGCGCGCGGCGACTGCAGCGCCAGCGCGGCCTCGATCTCGTGATCGTCGACTACCTTCAGTTGATCCGGGGCTCGGGCGAGGGCACCGCCGGCGAGAGCCGCGTCCAGGAGATCTCCGAGATCACCCGCGGCCTCAAGGCGCTCGCCAAGGAACTCAACCTGCCGGTGCTGGCGCTGGCCCAGCTCTCGCGCGCCGTCGAGCAGCGCGAGGACAAGCGCCCGCTGCTCAGCGATCTCCGTGAGTCCGGCTCCATCGAGCAGGACGCCGACGTCGTCATGTTCATCTTCCGCGAGGAGTACTACCTGCACCGCTCCGAGCCGGTGCAGCGGCCCGACGAGAGCGTGGAAAAATTCGGCGACCGCCACGACCGCTGGAAAGAGCTGTGCGAGAAAGCCTACGGCAAGGCAGAGATCATCGTGGCCAAGCAGCGGCACGGGCCCATCGACAACGTAATGCTCCGCTTCGACGGCAAGACCACGAAGTTCACCAACTTCGTCGCCGACGACCACTTGCCCGAGCAGACCGGCGTCTGAGCGCCGAAACGAGCGAGGTCGCGATCCGGCGCGCGGTCCCCGCGGAAAGCGCGGCCATCGCCGAACTCATCCGCGCAGCCTTCGAGGAATACCGCGGCAAGCTCAAACCTGAGTCGGGCGCGCTGAGCGAGACCGCCGGGACCATTGCCTCTGCCTTCTCCGATCACGCCGTGATCGTGGCCGAAACCCGGGGCCGCCTCGTCGGGTGCGTGCTGGCGACCCGGCGAGGCGAGAACCTTTACATCGGCCGGCTCGCCGTGCACCCCGCCTTCCGCCGCCACGGTATCGCTGGCCGCCTGGTGGCGGAGGCCGAGCGGCACGCCCGTGGGACTGGCGCAATCGCTCTCACGTTGGGCGTTCGGATCGCGCTGCCCGAGAATTTCCGTTACTTCGCCGCCTGCGGCTTTCGCGAGGTCGGCCGAGAGGCACATCCGGGCTTCGACCACCCGACCTCGATCAGCATGTCGAAACGACTCGGGGTCGCGGACTGAACCGCGCCCGCAGCCCACAACATGGCTGCCCCGCTGCCGATTCGCGTGGAAAGCACCTCAAATGCTCGCTGCGACACGCGTTAGGCATTAGACTGGCGGTGTCATAAGAGCCCTGAGCACCGCACCTTCCCTCGGATGTCCTCCAAACGCCTTGCCCCTTCCCGCCGACGCCCGGCGAGCAATGGCGCGGCCGTCGACCGCGCCAGCGCCGTCTTGGAGATCGATCTCGGCGCCATCCAGCGGAACTGGCGGATGCTGCAAGGCAAGGTCGGCAAGGCGGTCCAGTGCGCTGCCGTGGTCAAGGCGGACGGCTACGGCCTCGGCGCGGCGCCGGTCGCCAAGGCGCTGGCGGCCGCGGGCTGCAAGACATTCTTCGTCGCCACCCTCGAGGAGGGCTTGGCGCTCCGCGAGACCCTCAAGACCGCGGAAATCGTCGTGCTCAACGGCTTGCTGCCGCGCACCGAGGGGGAGCTGTTGCGGGCGCGGCTCATTCCGGTGCTCAACGATCTGGGCCAGCTCGATGTCTGGCGGGAGCTCGTCCTGTCGATGAAGCAGCGCCCCGCCGCCATCCTCCACCTCGACACCGGACTCTCGCGGCTGGGGCTCTCGCGGGCGGAGACCCAGGTGCTGCTGGGCGAGCCCGACCGCCTCGCGGGCGTGCCGCTCCGGGCAATCATCAGCCACCTCGTCGTCGCCGAGGATCCCAAGCACGCCAAGAACGCCGAGCAGCGTCGCCTCTTCCTCGCGGCCCGGCGCAAGTTACCATCGGCCCCGGCGAGCCTCGCGGCCTCCTCCGGCATCTTCCTCGGACCGGATTTTCACTTCGACATGGTGCGCGCCGGGGCCGCGCTCTATGGCATAAATCCGCTCACAGATCAGTTGAACCCGATGTCACAAGTGGTTCATCTCAAGGGGAAAATAGTCCAGGTCCGTGACGTTGACAGGGGCGAGACCGTTGGCTATGGTGCCGAGCACCGCATGGATCGGGGGGGTCGCATTGCAACCGTGGCGGTGGGCTACGCCGACGGGTGGTTCCGTTCGTCGCAGAACCGCGCCATGGCCGGCATCGCGGGCCGGCAGGTCCCGATCGTCGGGCGCATCTCGATGGACCTGATCACCATCGACGTCAGCGGCCTCGATCCCGCCCTCCCGGAGGTCGGCGGGTTCGTCGACCTCATCGATGCCAAGAATCCCATCGACATCGTGGGCAGCCGCGCCGGCACCATCGGCTACGAGGTGCTGACCGCTCTCGGCCGCCGCTACCACCGCATCTATCACGGCGGGTAATCGCGGATCCGCGTGATCACTCCCCTGGACGACGGCCGGTGAACCCGCACCACTTCCTCGCATCGATCGGCGCGGTGTTCCTGAACGGTCTCTCGGCCGCGGGGCGGATGGCATTGTTCACGCTCTCGACCTTGAGCCATTGCGTGCGGCCACCGATCTACCTGCGCCTGCTCGCCCGGCAGATGATCGATATCGGCTACTACTCTCTGCCCGTGGTGGGCCTGACCGCGCTCTTCACGGGCATGGTGCTCGCGCTGCAGACCTATACCGGCTTCAGCAATTTCGCCGCCGAGAGCTCGGTGCCGACGGTGGTGGTGCTGTCGGTCACGCGCGAGCTCGGGCCGGTGATCGGGGCGCTGATGGTGGCGGGCCGGATCGGCGCGGCGATCGCCGCCGAGCTCGGCACCATGCGCGTCACCGACCAGATCGACGCGCTCACCACCCTCTCGACCAACCCGTTCAAGTACCTCGTGGTGCCGCGCGTGCTCGCGGGCACCATCGCGATGCCGATCCTGGTGTTCATCGCCGACATCATCGGCGTGTTCGGCGGGTTCCTGGTGGGCTCCTACAAGCTCCACTTCAATCCCTCGGCCTACCTCCAGCACACCGCCGACTTCCTGCAGACCAACGACGTGACCGCGGGCCTGGTGAAGGCCGCCGTGTTCGGCTTCGTGATCGCGCTCATGGGCTGCTACTTCGGCTACAACTCGAAGGGCGGCGCGGAAGGCGTGGGCGCCGCCACCACCTATGCGGTGGTTTCCGCCTCGATCCTGATCCTGCTGCTCGACTACGTCCTCACCGCGATCCTGTTCGTGGGTCGGTGATGAACCCGAAAGCTCCCTCCGGCACGCCCAAGATCGCAGTTCGCGGACTTAAGAAATCCTTCGGCCGGAAGGTCGTGCTGGACGGCCTCGACCTGGAGATCGGCGTCGGCGAGAGCGTGGTGGTGATCGGCGGCTCCGGCACCGGCAAATCCGTGCTGGCGAAGTGCATCATCGGCCTCATGCGGGCTGACGGCGGCTCGATCAAGATCGACGGCGAGGAGATGATGGGCCGCCCCACCGGGGAGCGCGAGCGCGTCATGCGCAAGTTCGGCATGCTGTTCCAGGGCTCGGCGCTCTTCGATTCCCTGCCGGTCTGGCAGAACGTCGCCTTCGGCCTGATCCAGGGTCACAACATCGCGCGGGCCGAGGCCAAGAAGACTGCGCTCGAGAAACTGGCGCAGGTCGGGCTCGGGCCCGAGGTGGGCGAGCTCCGGCCGTCGGAGCTCTCGGGCGGCATGCAGAAGCGCGTGGCATTGGCCCGCGCGATCTGCGCCGAGCCCGAGATCATCATCTTCGACGAGCCCACCACCGGCCTCGATCCGATCATGGCGGACGTGATCAACGACCTCATCATCAAGTGCGTGCGCCAGCTCGGCGCCACCGCCATGTCGATCACGCACGACATGGTGAGCGCGCGCAAGATCGCCGATCGCATCGCGATGATCTACAAAGGCAAGATCATCTGGTCCGGCCCTACCGCCGAGATCGACCACTCCGGCAATGCCCACGTGGAGCAGTTCATCCACGGCCGCGCCGAGGGGCCGATCCAGATGGAGGTGCGGGCGCACTGATCGCCTGGAGCATCCGATTTGGCCCGTGCACACACGCGCTTCGTCTGCCAGCAATGCGGCGCCTCCTATCCCAAATGGGCCGGCCGGTGCGAGGCCTGCGGCGGCTGGAACAGCCTGGTCGAGGAGACCACGCAGTCAGGCTCGCCGCGGGGCCTCGGCGGCGCCAAGGGCAAGAAGATCGAAGTCGTCGGCCTCGCCGGCTCGAGCGCGCCCCTGCCGCGGCGGATCACGGGGATCGCCGAGCTCGACCGCGTCTGCGGCGGCGGCCTCGTGCCGGGTTCCGCGCTGCTGGTGGGCGGCGATCCCGGCATCGGCAAGTCGACCCTCCTGCTCCAGGCGATGGCGGCCCTCGCGGCGCCCAAGACCGGGAGCGCACCCACCTGCCTCTACATCTCCGGCGAGGAGTCCCTCGACCAAATCCGCCTGCGCGCGCTCCGGCTCGGCGTCGCCGGAACGCCCGTGCAGCTCGCGGCCGCCACCAGCGTGCGGGACATCGCGACCTCCCTCGACCAGCGCGGCGGACCGGACGTCGTCGTCGTGGACTCCATCCAGACCCTCTACCTCGACAGCCTCGACAGCGCGCCCGGCACGGTGAGCCAGGTGCGCGCGTCGGCGCACGAGCTGATCCGGCTCGCGAAGGAGCGCGGCTTTTGCCTGCTCCTCGTCGGCCACGTCACCAAGGAGGGCACCATCGCGGGACCGCGGGTGCTCGAACACATGGTCGACACGGTGCTCTACTTCGAGGGTGAGCGCGGCCACCAGTTCCGCATCCTGCGGGCGGTCAAGAACCGGTTCGGGCCCACCGACGAGATCGGCGTCTTCGAGATGACCGACCGCGGCCTTGCGGAGGTGCCGAACCCCTCGGCGCTCTTCCTGGCGGAGCGCCGCGGCGAGGTCAGCGGCTCCGCGGTGTTCGCGGGCATGGAGGGGACGCGTCCCGTGCTGATGGAGATCCAGGCGCTGGTGGCGCCGTCGCCGCTGGGCACGCCACGGCGCGCCGTGATCGGGTGGGACGGCAACCGGCTCGCGATGGTGCTGGCGGTGCTGGACGCGCGGGCCGGCCTCGCCATCGGCGCCAACGACATCTACCTTAACGTCGCCGGCGGCCTGCGCATCGCCGAGCCGGCGGCCGATCTCGCGGTCGCGGCGGCGCTGGTCTCGGGTGCCACTCAGCAGCCGGTACCGGCCGACACCGTGGTCTTCGGCGAGATCGGCCTCTCCGGCGAGGTGCGTCCGGTAGCGCAGGCGGAGGCGCGGCTCAAGGAAGCGGGAAAGCTTGGGTTCGCCTCGGCGTGGATGCCGCGCCGGTCGGGCCAGGCCCGCTCGCGCGCCCCCGAAGGCGCGCCCGCCTCCATCCGGGAGATCGCGCACTTGGGCGACCTGCTCGCCCGCTTCGACGTGACGCCGGGACGCGCCGCGCCGCGCCGCGCGGCGCCGAGATGACCCAGATTGGACTCTCGCGCATTTGCGGAATTCCTGCGGCTTGGACTCGCCGCTTGTGAGACAATAGCCCCATGAATCCGTTCGACATCTTCATCATCGTGCTGATCGTGATCTCGGGCCTCTTCGCCTTTGCCCGAGGCTTCGTCCGCGAGGTGCTGTCGCTCGGGACCTGGATCGGCGCGAGCTTTGCCGCGCTCTACGCCTTCCCTTATTCGCGCCCGATCGCCGAGCAGTGGCTCCAGAAGGGCATGGTCGCCGATGCCGCGGCGGCGCTCTCGGTGTTCGTGGTCGTGCTGATCGCGCTCTCGATCGTGAGTTCGGCCATCGCGCGCCGGGTCAAGGACAGTGCGCTCTCCGCTCTCGATCGGACGCTGGGGCTGCTGTTCGGTCTGGTGCGCGGCGTGATCCTCGCGTGTCTCGTCTATATCGGCGTGACCTGGGCATTGCCGGAGGCGAACCGGCCGGTGTGGATCAAGGAGGCGCGCACGGCATCGCTGCTGCAGATCGGCGCCGACAAGCTCAAGGCCCTGGTGCCCAGCTCCGTGCGCAATCGAGCGGAGACCACCGCTGCGGAGGCGCAACAACGCGTGGACCAGGCCCGCGACGCCACGAACGCGATCCGGGCCCTCCAACAGCCGACGCAAGCTGCGCCGAAAGGAAGCGATTCCGCGGGAGGCAAGGGCTACACCAGCGATCAGCAGCGGGACATGAACCGCCTGTTCGAGCAGAACTCGTCGCAGTGAGGGTCTGAGCGCCGCCGCTACTTGGCTCTTCGAGGGGGACGCCGATGGCCAGGATCACGGTACGGAAGGGCATGCCGAGCGCGCAGGTTGCCAAGTCGGAATTCGCCGAGCGCTTGCGCCAGCGCTTCTACGATCCTGCCTTCGCGAAGCTCCGGCCGCAGATCGAGGCGATCGTCGAGACGGCTTGGCAAGCCTACGACGAGTACCGCAAGAGCCCGCGCACGCGCCGAGCCGGTCCGGGATTCGCCGACCCGAGCGCTGAATTGGCCGTCGAATGGTTGGCGACCCGGCGCGCCATCAGGGCAGCCGAGCGCAAGCAGAGAGATTCCCGCACGCTGTCGCGCATCCTGCTGGTGAACGCGTCCTCGCGTAGCGAGCATACTTGCCCCGGCGAGATGTCGAAGACCTTCCGGCTCACCACCATTGCCGAGCGGGTCGTGCGGCGCGAACGCGGCTTCGAGGTGGATCTTCTCGATCTGAGCCGGCTGACCTCCGAGTACGGCCGCGTCATCTATCCCTGCAAGGCGTGCGTTTCGACCGCGATGCCGCTCTGCAACTGGCCCTGCTCGTGCTATCCCAACCATGCGCTGGGCCAAGTGAACGACTGGATGGCTGAGATCTATCCGCGCTGGGTCGCGGCTCACGGCGTGATGATCTTGGCGCCCGTCAACTGGTATCAGGCGCCCAGCACGCTCAAGCTGATGATCGACCGGCTGGTCTGCGCCGATGGCGGCAACCCCGATCCGACCTCCACCGGCGGCAAGGATCCCAAGCGCGCGAAGGAGCTCGAGCTCAAGGGCTGGTCCTATCCTCGGCACCTCGCCGGCCGCGTGTTCTCGGTAATCGTGCATGGCGATGCCGCCGGCGTCGAGAACCTGCGCCGCATTCTGACCGACTGGCTCACCGATATCGGGCTCATCCCGGCAGGGCACAAAGCGCTGCTCGGCTCGTACGTCGGCTATTACCAGCCCTACGCCACAAGTCATGCGGATCTGGACGCCGACGTCGCCTTCCAGGAGGAGACCCGAAACGCCGCGCGCACGCTGATCGAAGCCGTGCGCCTGCTCCGGCGCGGCAAGCTCGCGCAGCCGGACCGGCGACTGCCGGAAACTCGACCCAAGTAGGCCGACTCGCGGAGGCATTTCGGGCGCTTCCTTCCTCGAGGGCGCCGCATCCGATTGACCAAGCAAGGAGTTGCCGAGCGGCTGGAAGTGTCGGCGGATTGCGTGTAGAACCCTCGCGCCGGGCCTCCAAAACCCGCGGAGTCGTCACCATTTAGCCTAGCGTGGGAAACGCTCTCCAACCGATCGCCGAGGGTCCCGATATGCCGGCTACGCACCCCCATGACGATGACCATCTGAGGGAAGAGTGCGGCGTCTTCGGCGTGTTCGGCCACCCAGAGGCGGCGGCGCTGGTGGCGCTCGGCCTGCACGCCCTGCAGCACAGGGGCCAGGAAGCCGCGGGCATCGTCGCCTTCGACGGCGAGCAATTCCACGCGCACCGCGACATGGGCCATGTCGGCGACATCTTCTCCTCGAAGGACGTGATCGCGCGGCTCGCGGGTCACTCCGCGCTCGGCCATGTCCGCTACGCCACCACCGGCGAAGTCGCCATGCGGAATGTGCAGCCGCTGTTCGCCGATTTCGAGTTCGGCGGGCTCGCGATCTGCCACAACGGCAACCTCACGAATTCCTATCACCTGCGGCGGCAGCTGGTGCGGCGCGGCAGCCTGTTCCAGTCGACCAGCGACACCGAGGTGATCGTCCATCTGATCGCCACCAGCCTCAAGCACACGGTCGAGGACCGCATGGTCGAGGCGCTGCGGCAGGTCGAAGGTGCCTATTCGCTCGGCGCGTTGTCGCAAGACGGCTTGTTCGGCGTGCGCGACCC
>Ga0126378_10001182_pt1 | contig 19465 bp, 18 predicted proteins | sample PanSoiMetPlot_23_FD_92587 | JGI IMG/M metagenome (GOLD analysis project Ga0126378, IMG submission 92587) | Tropical forest soil microbial communities from Panama - MetaG Plot_23 | ecosystem: Environmental > Terrestrial > Soil > Tropical forest > Bulk soil | place: Panama | collected 2016-02-17
ATGCAGCTCGGCACACTTTTTGGACGCGTCGCGGCTACGTTTGCCGGCTCGTTCGGTCTTCTTGCCATGCTGCTCGCCGCCGTCGGCATCTATGGCGTCGTGGCTTACAGCACTCGCCAACGCACGCGGGAAATCGGCATCCGCATGGCGCTTGGCGCGGAGCAGGGAGGCATCTACCGTCTCGTTCTTGACCAGGGATTCCGGCTCACACTGGCGGGCCTCGTCGTGGGCACGGCGCTCAGTCTGGCATGCACGCGCTTGCTTAAGGCGCAACTCTTTGGCGTCCGTGAGACCGATGCGATTACGTTTGCCTCTGTCGGGCTGCTGGTGGCCATTGTCGCTCTGCTCGCGTGCCACATCCCCGCCCGCCGCGCCACGCGAGTTGATCCGATGGTCGCGCTGCGTCACGAATGAGGCAACCCATAGGCTTTTAGAAGTTTCGTAGCCTTCATCAAAACCTCGGCTCCCTTTGGAGAGCAAGCTCAAGTACTTTTTGTAGACATTTTCCTGCTGCTTCCTCTAGTCGGGCTCGTTTCAAGTAGTTTCTTAAACTCGCCAGCGGGAACAACAAATCAACAGGAGGCTTAGCGTCCAACTCCCACATAACATTGTCGGGAAATATGAAGCGTACGGCCGAGACTAAACTCCCGGCTCGTCCGAATCCGCGACCAAAGCGGCGTGAAGAATTGCGTTTGCAGGTTTACTAGAGCGAGCCAGCGGTGCCACCCTCGAAGCTCTTCTTGCTCTTAATGCCGCCTTTTGCCGCCGCGACAAAGCGCTAAGTTGTTAGCGACCCAAGATGACTGGAGCGGGCGATGGGAATCGAACCCACGTCCGAAGCTTGGGAAGCTCTGGACAAAACTCTGAAAGCGATTGAATTGGCGGCACTTAGCTTCTTGAGAGATGGCCTTAATTGGAAACTAGATGGAAACCGACGCTGGTTCAGGGTTGACAGATGTAGCTTCATGAAGCTACATTTGTGACTATGAAAAGCGTAGGGCTTCGGGAACTTAAGAACCGTTTGAGTGAATATATTCGAGAAGTTCGGTCTGGCGAGGCCGTGTTGGTGACGGATCGCGGGAACGTCGTTGCAGAACTCGTCCCGCCTGGGCAGCGACCCGATGAGCGGGGTCTCCCGTCCGGCCTCATGGCACTGGCGAGGAGAGGGCAACTTACCATCGGGGCCTCAAATGAGGCGGCACTATATCCAAATCTCTCACGCCTCCTGAAGCCTCATCGCGCTGCTCTGCTCCTCGATGAGGAGCGCGGTAACCGTTGAACATTTATGCTGAGTCCAGTGCGGTCTTGGCGTGGTTGCTTGGGGAAGTAACTGGCAGCCGCGTCCGAGAGGCGCTCCGCAGCGCGGAACTCGTCTTCGCGTCCGACCTTGTGCTCATCGAGTGTGATCGCGTACTGATTCGTGCGGTCACGCTTGGAGAGATCGATGAAGCTACGGCTGCGGGTCGCCGCGCGCACCTCAATGCCGCCGCTGCGCACTGGCACATGTACCGCGTTAGTTTGGACATTGTTGAGCGCGCAAGACGTGCGTTTCCTGTGGAGCCTGTGCGTACCCTAGACGCGATTCACTTGGCATCCGCCTTGGCAGTGCGATCCATCATCTCCAGTGTGGAACTTCTCAGTCTTGACGATCGAATCCGTCGCGTCGGTGAACAACTCGGATTCCGCCTTCAACCGAGCTAACCCTGGTAGATGCGCTTATGGGGACATCGTGGGGACAAGAAAAGAGTGAATTGGCGGCACTTAGCTTCTTGAGTGATGGCCTTAATTGGAAACCAGATGGAAGCTGAAATTGATGGCTGCCCCATCGTTTAGGTAAGGTCACGGAGGTCCCATTCTCGTCTGTCGATCACCTGGAGAGACATTCGACGAGGGCCCTGGTCAATATCTTCGATACCTCGTCAAACTGCTTCGCCTCTGCGCTTCTGATGTGGTCGATAAAGGTGTTTCGGCGGCAGCGCGTCACAGCTTGCAAGTGGCGAGTGACTAGAGGTAGGGGTAGCCTTTATTCAACGCCTGGTCGAGGCTCGCATCGTGGTGCGTGTCAAGAATCGCTCCAACGGACACAAGGTTTTCTTCTTCCAGTATTGGATTGATGTCCCAGGAGACGAAGCAAGAAAGCGCAAGACACACATAATCGGGCCACCAAGTCAGATGAAAAGCGAGGCCGAGCGAAAGAAGGTGGAATTCCTTTTGAATCTCGAATTGAATTCGATGGAATACCAGATTCCGTCTTCCTTGACCTTCGCGAACGCGGTGTCGCACTACCGGGATGTTTTCGCACCAAGAATGCTTCGCTCGTCCACGTTCTCAACCGCGGACGGTCATTTGAAGAACCACCTTGAAGCAGACTGGAAGGATGTTCCGACCGCTGCGCAAGACTGCTGAAAAATTCTCCGCGCAAGTGCGACTGTTAAACGCCGATGAAAATTCCAAGTGAGCGTTTACAGGAGGACCTCCGCTCGCGTCCTGTCCGTGCAACACCAGTCCCGGCTGTGGAGGAAGGTGGCGACGGCGTGACGGAAGGGCTCCTAAAATTCGGGCAACCTTCTGCATGACGTTCGCGCGTTGGAGGCTCCCTAGAAGGTAGACCGCCCGACTAGATCCTGAAGACGGACGGCAGGGAGTTCGAGTTGGATCCGGAAACGGCGCTTAAGAACTGGGCGGGCAAGACGAATCTCTGCGCCGGCGCACAGGGTGGCCATGCTGTATTCGACTGGCGCGGCGCTGCCGACTTCGGGAATTCGTAGAATCGGATTAAAAGTCACTTGGTATTCAACGATGGGATTGAGGCCGGGATCGGGGAAGGTCTCGTCAGTCAGCGGGGACCAAGCGTAGCCGACATCGAGATTGACGGGAGAGCTATTCGGGAATCTGCGGACAGATCCACACGGGGAATTAGGTGCGTCAAAGCGGCCGACATAACCCGGGTAATGAAAGGGCTTGTGGCATTCGAGAACCTGATAGCCTCTGGTCGCGAGGTGGCAGGTGCCGAGATCGCCATCGTGGAAAGTAGTGGCGGGAAGGACAACAGTCCGACCGTCGACTTCCTGGAATTCGGAGAGCGCGAGTTGGATGTGCAGGTTTAGGGGCTTTGCCTTAATCTTTTCGTATTCCTTGCGTTTGATTTCATAGCTGGGATTCTGCCGCTGGGTCTCCGGCCAGAGTTGCTGGTATTCGCTGACCCAGCCGCGAGTCCAGTGAGAGTCATCAAAAGAATCCACGGTTATCTTCATGCCATCCACCAGAACGACCGAACCCGTCGCGACGCCAGACACGTTCACGGGAACGAAAAGGCGGGTTTCTTGAGTCAAATCCGGAAAACCGGATAAGTTCTCCTGGGATTCAGGAACTGAGGGAACTGCGAACTGGACCGGAGAATCCTTTGCGGCAAGGAGTGGATAAGTTTGTTCGACATGACTGCCGAAAGGGGTAACGGAAAGGACCGTGGCGGCACCGACGGACGCCGCGATAGTTATGCGCGATGCCCAGGTTCTGCGACGAGCGAATTGCCAGACGGGCACAAGAGCGATGGAAGCGAACACCAGGAGCGACTCAAGCCCGTCCATGAGGGGGGACGAATCACCTGTCATGTGGCCGGAAAGTGAATCGAACCAGAGGCCAACGATGATAACGACGATAACGATACCCACGCCCAAGAGAGCTTGTGCGAGATTTTTCGTGAGAGAGGCAAGAGCGAAGGAAAAGACTAAGAGAAGGAGTGGGAGAGTGAACTGCATCAGGAAGAGACGGTCAAGATTTCCGAGTACGGAAAAACCGGCGTGATGCAGGAGGAGAAGTTGGACATGGAAGAGAGGCACCCAAATGATGACGAAGAAGAAGAAGAGTTTCGAAAGGAGAAGCTGCCACCAAATATAGGGCTTGGTGGCCCACCATTGGCGATCGCCAACGAGAGTTTCGCTCTGGACCACACGAAGGATGAGGAAGATCCAAGAAAGTACAAGGAAAAAAGGGATGTAACGGCCAGAAAGGGCGAAGAAGAACGGTGAGATGGAGGCGTATTCAGAAGGAGTCTGCCAGGGGCGGAGTTCATGGTGCGTATAAAGCCCTAGAAGAGCAAGAGAAATGAGTATCTCGGGCCAGTGGTGGCGAACGTCTTTCTTGAAGACGTGGAGGAATTGGATCATGTCTCAGGCCTCCTCGGATTTACGAGCCATGGCCAAGAAGATGGCGCGAAGAGAGAGGGCGCGGAATTGAATGTCCTTAATGTTAGGAAAGAGATGTTCGATTTGGGCCCGAGTGTTCTGTTCTTCAAAACGCGAGTCGATAAAGCGAACAAGCGAACCGGAGGATTTTGGATGGAGCCAGGATGATGGTAGCGGAGAAGGAAGAAGAGGCAGAGCGGGGTCAGTGATGATTTCAACTTCGCGGAAGCGCGTGGCGAGAGAGGACATTTCCTCCGAGAAAAGCAGTTTGCCGGATTCGAGATAGCCGACATGACTTGAAAAGCTTTCGATTTCCGCGAGGTCATGGGAAGAGATGAAGACAGTGGATTCGGCGGCGCGCTCGAGAAGACTCTCGATGAGTTGGTCGCGAACGAGAGGATCAAGCCCGCCGAACGGCTCATCGAGAACGATGAGACGCGGATGAAACGCCAGGGCGCTTGCGAGAGCAAGCTTCATTTTCATGCCGCGTGAAAGGGCTTTGATTTTGCGATCGAGCGGAAGATCGAATTGTTTGACGAGGGATTGTTCGAGGGCGGAGTCCCAAGTGGGATAGAAATCGCGTAGGTAGTTGAGAAGGGACCCGACCGTCATCCATTCGGGGATTTCCTGATTCTCAGAGACGTAGCCGATCTGGGCGTAGGACTTGCCCCGGATGTCCCGAGAGTCGGTTCCGAAGACGGTAGCGGAACCCTGTGTGGCGGGGATGAGATTCATGAGCACTTTGATCGTAGTAGTTTTACCGGCGCCGTTCTGGCCGACAAAGGCGTATACGGCGCCTTCCGGCACGTCGAGATTGACGCAGTCGACAGCGGTGATCCGGCCGAAGCGCTTGGTGAGTTGCTCCGTATGAATAGCTTGGGGCATGAGTGGTTAGCGGCCTCCTTTGGCATCTGGCATCTCTTTCCGCCTCGACGTGAGACGGGCCCAGTGCTTGGCGATTGCGTCCCGGACGTCGTCGTGGTCAATGCCGAGTCGCTTGGCTTCAACAACAACTTGCTCGACTTCGTTCTGGAGGAGACTGGTTTTTTCGGCTTTGGTGGAGGCGGGGCGCTTGGCGACAACAGGGGCGGAACCGGAACGGATTTCGAGAAGGCCGGCATCGACAAGGCAGGTAACGACCTTATGTGCTGTGTTAGGGTTGATTTTGAGGTCGCGGCTGAGGATGCGGACAGAAGGAAAATCGTCGCCAGGACGGAGCCGACCGGAGACGATGGCTTTTGTGGCGGCATAGACAACTTGCTCGTAAAGGGGAGAGCCGGGAGCGAAGTCGACGTGGAAGGGGATCACAGCGTGTGTACCATGACAGATAGTACAGCGTGCAGTCAACTACAGTCTGAAGCCCACCTTGAGCAAAAGGGGTTACGGGGCACTCTGGCCCTCACAGAACTTTACACTCTGCCAAAACTATCTGAAAACAAATGATTTACTCTTGGAGCGGGCGATGGGAATCGAATTACATCCCAAATCTCTAAGCCTCACCGGAACAAGGTGTTACCATCCGCTCCATAAGCCAATTTGTTGCCAAGTGTTGCCAAATCGTCAGTCCGCACTCGACGAGAGTTTTCCGTGCAATCATCCCTTTGCCGGTGGACAGCCAAGACTCTTTCGAAAAACCTCTTCTCCGGCAGCTACGGCCTCAGCCACTGTGATCGTATAGACACCGCCACAATCTTTCCGCCACTCATCGTATCCATCCTGAAATTCGGGAACGTCACCTTCCTTTACGAACTTGGTCACACTCTTTTCTATTGCATCGCGCGTGAAAGGCATGTGTTCAAACTTGTCATACTCCGGCCCACCCGTGCAATTTCGGAGCCTGATCTTGTCCACGCGAATATGAATTATCGCTCCCAGTTTCGGCAATGATTCGACCTTGAGAATTGTAAGTGTCGAACCCTTCTCATGCGGACGCGTGTTGTATTGCCACACCTGACCGGCGTGGAATCTGGAGTCACCACTCACGGATGGCTCTGGACAAGGTTTAGATTTGTCTTGGGCACCGAGAAACAGACTGGAAGGGGCAAATAAGGCCATGAGAAAGAAAATGAGACATGGAGCGATTGCCTTTGTGGGCTTTGTCACCTACACCCTCCAAGAACTTGCGACGGCAGACGTATTCCACCACATGAGTTTGCGGTTGGCAACAATTGGGAATAGACAAGCTCTTTGTTTTCAGGCGAGAGATGGAGCGGGCGATGGGAATCGAACCCACGTCCGAAGCTTGGGAAGCTTTGAACAAAACTCGGAGAGCGATTGAATTGGCGGCACTTAGCTTCTTGAGCGACGGCCTTAATTGGAAACCAGATGGAAACTGAAATCGATGGCTGCCCCATTGTTTAGGTCAACCCACGGCTGCCTCGGCGCCACCGGACGAACATGGGCCCGCCTTGAATTTAGCGAGGCGGTAGTGCGGTTAAAGCCAGGCTTGAGCTTGCAAATTCAAAAAATAGTAGCATACTCCCCTAAGATTCTTATGGGCAAAGCCCAATCCAGTGACTCCGAAAAAACCTGAAACCGGCGACCTGCTGCGCGACACGCTCGACATGCTCATCTTGAAGACCCTGAGCCGCGGTGAGATGCACGGCTACGACATCGCGGAGTACATCCACGAGAGAAGCGAAGAGGTGCTGCGGGTCGAAGAGGGCGCGCTGTATCCGGCGCTGCATCGGCTGGAACTTCGTGGGCTGATGGCGGCGGAGTGGGGCGCGTCCGACAATAATCGGCGGGCGAAGTACTACCGGTTGACGGCCGCGGGACGGAAACAGCTCGCAGAGGAAACTTCACGCTGGAACCGCATGGCGAACGCGATCGCGAGGATCCTGGAGCCGGCCTAAGCTCGAGGAGGACCCATGTTGCGAGAGTGGTTGACGGAGACCTGGCTGAAGGTGAAGGCGCTCGCCAGCCGAAGAAGGTTGGAGCGCGACCTCGCGGAAGAGTTGGAATTTCATCTGACGAAACGTGCGGAGAAGAATCGCCGCATGGGGCTTGCTGAGGGCGACGCGCAGGCCGCGGCGCAGCGTCGATTCGGGAACGTTGCGCTGGTGAAGGAAGATTGCCGTGAACTGTGGATTTTTTCGTGGATGGAAACGCTTTGGAAAGACTTTCGGTACGCCGCGAGAATTTTGGCAAAGTGTCCCGGCTTCGCGGCCGTCGTGATTTGCTCGCTCGCGCTGGGCATCGGAGCAAACACGGCGGTCTTCAGCGTGATGAATGCGGTGTTGCTGCACGGTCTGCCTTACAAGCATCCAGAGGAACTAGCGACGATATTCGCGACACACAAAGAGGGCCCTAGCTTAGAAAAAGATTCAGTGCCGCTTGCAGACGTAGCAACCTGGAAAAAAGCGAATCACGTTTTTGCCGACATGGGTGCGGTAGGTGGTATCGGCTTAGCAACCGTAGCCGGCCTCGGGGAGCCGGTGCAGGTGCCTGTGCAATCCGTGACTCCTAACTTTTTCAGTCTGGTTGGTTGGCAACCCGTCTTAGGGAGAATGTTTCGCGTGGGGGAGAGTCACGAAGACTCGCAGACAGTGATTATCAGCGACTCTTTCTGGAAGAAACAATTCAATGGCGACGCAAGCGTGCTGGGAAAGACATTTCGGATTGACGACGTGGTCTCAACGGTCGTCGGAGTGATGCCAGCGGACTTCAAAACATTCGGGCCGTGGTTCACGGGAGAGCGGGCAGACGTATGGCAGCCCGTCAACCCCGAAGACGCGAGATATGCAAGCCGCGGGGGCTTCTGGATTGTGCCGCTGGCGCGGCTGAAAGGCGGAGTAACGCTGGCGCAAGCGCAACTGGAGATGGACGTGTTCGCACAGGCGTTGGAGAAGGCATATCCCCAAAAACAAGGGAGTGGGGGCCGTCGTCGTTTCGCTGTATGAAACACTCTACAAAAACTCGCAAAAAACCCTGTATCCGCTCGTGGGGGCCGTAGGATTCATTCTGCTCATCGGATGCCTGAATGTAGCAAACCTCATGCTTTCGAGGGCGGAGAGCCGCCGAAAGGAATATTCGGTGCGGGCGTCGCTGGGCGCAGGCCGGCGACGGCTCATGCAGCAGTTGCTGGTGGAGAGCGGTTTGTTGACTCTGCTGGGAGGCTTGCTGGGCGTCGTGCTTTCTTTCTGGGGAATCCATCTGCTTGCCGCAATTTCGAAGGATCTGCCAGACGCGGAGAACATTCGCATCAACGGCCGGGTTTTGCTGTTCGCCGGCGGGCTCAGCCTCTTAACCGCGTTGCTGTTCGGGATGGCTCCAGCTTTCCGAACTTCGCGCGCGGATTTGCATGATGCACTCCGAGAGGAAGAAAGCAGGACGGCGACCGGAAAAAACAGAGGGATGCGGTATTTGCTGGTGGTTGCCGAAGTGGCCATGGCAATGGTGCTCCTGGTGGGCGCCAGGCTGATGATTAACAGCCTGCTTCGCATGGTGCTTCCCTCTCCGGGTTTCGATCCGGCAAATGTCTTGACGATGAAGGTGCTCTTCCCTTGGACGGGAGGGAAGTACCTACAGAAGACTCCAGGAAAGCAGATTGAGAGGATATCTCCGAAAGTAACTGCTTATCACCAACAATTGATTGAAGGAATTGCGGCGATGCCCGGCGTCGAGTCCGTAGGCATGATTACAATCCTCCCGCCGTTGGGAACGGGCGGCAGGACTTTTTCGATCATAGGGCATCCCGCGCCGGACAAGAGGCCCTTCGTAGGCTTCAACGAAGTAAGCCCCAGTTATTTTCGCACCATGAGGATCCCGCTCAAGAAAGGCCGCTACTTTGATGAACGCGACACGACGAATGCGCCATGGGTTGTAATCATCAGCGAGACAACGGCAAACGGCTATTTCCCGAACGAAGATCCGATTGGGCAAGAGATTCAGCTTCGCTATACGTTCAAAGAAGTGGACGAAGAGCGGCCGCGCCAGATCGTAGGTGTGGTGGGCGAGGTGAAGCAAACTGGGATGGGGGGTCTCCACCCACTTATCTACGAATCGTATCTTCAGCAGCCGGAGGTGTACCCCAGCGGCAGCGATGGTTTCCATTTGGCTGGGACGCTGGTCATCCGCGCGGTAGGGGATGTGCATGCGCACGAAGCTGACATTGTCGCTACAGCGAAGCAGATGGTGAAGAAGATGGACCCCGACGAGCCGGTTACGGACATCAGCACGATGGAAGACGTGCTAAGGGACTCTCTGAGCGATTATCGGGCGTACGCTCTTGTGCTGGGCGTCTTCGCCGGCATCGCGGTGGTTCTGGCGGCGATCGGCGTTTACGGCGTACTTTCATCTTTCGTGAACCGACGGATGCGAGAAATGGGCATTCGATACGCGCTTGGAGCGCAGCGTGGCGACATGCTGATGTTAGTCGGCAAGCTGGGAGTTGGGCTGGCAGGCCTGGGACTTGCCGTTGGCGCTGGGTTGGCGCTTGCGCTAGCCCGGTACATGAGTGAACACTTCTCGCTGTATCACTTGAAGCCCACCGATCCCGCAACCTATGCCGCCGTCGGCATACTCTTTCTGAGCCTCGCGCTGCTGGCGTGCTATGTGCCTACCCGGCGCGCGGCCAACGTGGATCCAATGACCATCCTGCGGCACGAGTAACGTTGTCAGGGAGGGTTTTGGCGGCGCAGTTCGGGGGAATAAGACTCGATCACAGGTGGACATCATGAAAAGGAATCTCACAGCTGTAATTAACTTCCTAGCTCTGTTAGCCCCTCTCCCTCTTCCTCACGAAGGGATCAACCAAGCGCCGATTGCGTTCACGCATGTTGTGGTGATTGATACCGCCAATGCGTCAATTCAGCAGGACATGACGGTGTTCATTGTCGGCGACCATATCGCTGATGTGGGTAAAGCCGCGGAGATTAAGGTGCCGAAGTCTGTTCAAGTAGTTGATGCTCGTGGAAAGTTTCTCATTCCAGGCCTATGGGATATGCATGTACACACCTTCAGGCATAGTCCCCGTTCCACAAATACTTGGTACTTCCCATTGTTTATCGCCAACGGCGTGACCGGCGTGCGCGACATGTGGACGACCGGCGACGATTTCCCGCAGGTCGTGCAGTTCCGAAAGGACTTAGCCGACGGTAGCTTTCTTGGGCCGAGGTATGGAGCCGTTGCCTGGACGGTGGATGGGCCGGAACCAATCTTCCCGAATTCAGATGTCGTCACCACGCCGCAAGAAGCACGCGATTTTGTTCATCGCGTAAAGGCATCGGGCGTGGATTTCGTGAAGGTGTATCAGAAGCTGCGACGGGAAGAATATGTCGCGATCGTTGACGAGGCTAAGAAAGTTGGGATCCCGTTCGTCGCACATATGCCGTGGGTGATCAGCGCGTCGCAGGCATCCGATGACGGCGCAAGGAGCATCGAGCACCTTTCAAACGTTGACATAGGCTGCTCTGCAAGAGAACAGGAATGGCTGGAAACGAAGGAGTGGGGCCCCCAACAGGCGAAGGTGATGCTGGAGACCTACGATCAGAAAAAATGTGAACAGCTCGCACAGAAATTCGCGCAGAACGAGACCTGGCAAGTGCCAACATCCTGGTTATTTCTGACGGATCGTACGCACTTGCGGGACCTCTTAACCACCGATCCGCGAGCAAAGTACTTACCCAGCGACGTGCGAGCCCGGTGGCAGGAACGGCTGCCAAAGCCGGAGACATCGCCTCAACAGGTAGAACAGAGGCACAAGAACCAACAGGAACGGCTCACGATCATCGCAATGATGAACAAAGCCGGAGTCCCGATGTTGGCCGGTACGGATGTCGGCAATCCGTTCCTCTTCCCCGGTTTCAGTCTGCATGAAGAGCTTACGACTTTTGTCCAGGCAGGGTTCACGCCAGGGGAAGCACTCAAGACAGCCACGTTCAATGCCGCGAAGTTCCTGGGCATGCTGGACCGCCTCGGCACCGTCGAAAAGGGCAAACTCGCCGACCTGGTGCTGCTGGATGCTAATCCCCTTGAAGACATCCACAACACGCAGAAAATTCATGCAGTAGTTCTGAACGGCAGATACCTCGATCGCGCCGCGCTGGATAAATTGCTTGTTGACGCCGCGGCGAGCGTAGGCAGTCAGTGAGATGGGAGATTCCAAAGCTAAAGCTCTTCGCCATTGTCCTGATTCTTCATGAGGCTAGCGCCCATGCCAGCGCGGACAGCCCGCGACGCTGCGCGACTACCGAGCGAGACCGACGCGTTGAAGCAGATCCTGGAAATGCGGATAAGAGTGGAGGGTGGCGAGCCGGTGGTCTGTCGCAATCCCAGCCAATTCGCCATCGTGCGCCTGGTAAGCTTTTTCGAGCCAGACCAACACCTTGTCCTTTTCACCGAGCCCCATATGGATCGTGGCGATGCCAACCGGTGTGACATACTGCTGCGCCGAAAGGCTTTCCAACCTGCTCAGAGTCTCTTGCGCCTCTCTCCGTTTTCCTGACACGGCCTGCGCATACCCCAGGTAGGCAACGAATCGCGGATTGCCTTCAGAAAGCTTTACCGCGGTCCCCAATTCGGTCATGCCCGCACTCAAATCGCCTTTTTCCACGTAGGTGACGCCGAGTTGGAAATGCGCCCGTGGACGGTTTGGGTCCATCTCCAGGGCCTTCCGAAATTCCGCAATCGCCCGCCCGTAGTCTCCGCTCTCCCGAAACGCGCGGGCGAGGTCGAGCGTTCCCTGCAGGGACAGTGGGTCTAGCTCTCGCGCACGTTGCGCTTCTGCCAAAGCTTCTTGTGAACGCCCTTCTGCGGCTAGAAAGCCACTGAACACTCGATGGCCTTCTGCAAAATTGGGGTTTAGATCCAGCGCTCGTCGAAACTCCGTTTCAGCCGCGGGCCAGTTCCAATGATATCGGTACAGGGTTATCCCCAGGGCAGCATGTGCTTCCGCCAGCCCTTCATCTAACTCCAGCGCCTTGCGCGCAGCCGCTTCCGCTTTGGGCATGAAATCCTCAGGCTCCAGAGGACCAACAAATGAGAATTGGATATAGCAGATGGACATCGCGGAGTAGGCCGCGGCGGAGTCTGGCTGTTTGGCAATCGCCTGCTCAAAATAGCTAACGGCATTTCTGTAGCCCTGATAGCTCTGCGGGCCAGCTGCTACGATCCCCTGGTAAAGCAATCGATTCGCTTCTGCGTCCACAGCCCGCGCACTAATCAGCCGCGCGCGCTCTTGCGGAGTTAATTTAACGGCCACGGCGTCGACAATCGCCTGCGCAACTTCTTCCTGCAACGCGACGACTTCATTCACGTCGCGTTCGTAGCTCCTTGCCCATAAATGTCGGTCGTTTCGGGCATCGATTAGCTGTACGGTGATCCGGGCCCGTGACCCTGACCGCACCACTGTTCCTTCAACGATGCCGTCAACGTCTAGGTCTCGAGCAATGGCCGGCAGCGGCCTCTTGGCCTCTTTGTACATCACTACGGATGTGTGCGAGATCACGCGTAGCGCACCGATTCTTGCCAACTCAGTAATGATCGCATCAGTCATACTATCGGCGAAGTACTCCTCGCCTGGATCTCCCGTTAGATTCTGGAGAGGAAGAACGGCCAGAGACTTGATCGTTGTCACATTCGCCGACACACGCGTGCGCCAGTAAGTGATGGAACCAAGCGTCGCTACGAGCAGAAGTACTCCCACGACGATAAGCCATTGCATGGAAGCAGCGGGTGATCGGGAGTAGCTACCAGTCGCGGCCTCATCTTCTGACGGCCCCGCTATAGCCTCCAGGTCGATTCTGCGGCTCGCCCACCACGCATCCAGCTCAGACTTGAAGGCGTACACGGTACCGGAGCTTTGGTGCAGGTGCCTGTGGACCGGAAGGCCTTGATCAGATTCCCAGCGGTGGACTGTGCGGACCGACCGCTTCAGATACCCCGCAATTTCCTTCCACGAATCAAGGCGCTCGGCGGCAGAAGGTTTCTGCGGCTCAGGGGGAACAAACTGCGCGGGTCCAGCCATGGAGGTACTCTCAGTGGGTGACCACATTCTAGTGCTAAACCCGTACACCCGCAACCTTGCTAGCGACACCTGGCTAGCGCTGCGTGTCAAAGCCTGCCAATGCACGGATGGCAAAGCTTGTCCCTTGCTCCGGGGTATCTAGAACTTGTTAGATCGTCAGTAGCTGGCATTCTTAATTGACATCGATTGATACGGAGGCCAAAGAAATGTCCCTTTGCTCACGGACTGTCATAATGCGATTGGTCGTCTCTTTAGCAGTTTTCTCTCCGGCAGCCTACAGGGCAGCTCCGCCTGACTCACAGGCGCGGCGCTCCCACCAAGCTGTGGAAAAAGCGCTACCCCTTTTGCAGAGCAGCGCGCGCACCTGGTTCGAGAAGAGAGACTGCGCTTCGTGCCATCATCAGGGGCTCGGCATGATGGCCGTGGCAGTGGCTCGAGAGCGGGGCTTCAGGGTTAACGAAGCGCTGCTGGCGGAGCAAGTTGAGAACACACGTCGTGGCCTGGGTGGGCCTGCGAAGTACGTAATTGGCAGCCCAAGCACAAATGAACAGATCGGGCAGAGTTACAGGCTGGTCGGTCTGGCTGCCGGCGGGCTACCTCCAGACGAGTATACCGCTATGGCAGCGCACATGCTGGCTGGCAAGCAGCACGTGACTGGGCATTGGAGTTCTTACAACCACCGCATTCCACTTGAAGACAGCAACTTTACTGCGACCGCCATCACGATTCGAGCTCTGCGTTTATTTGCACCGCCAAATCGAAAACCGGAAATGGATGCGCGCGTCCGACGCGCGACTGCCTGGCTGTCAAAGGCTGCGGCTCGAAACTCGGAAGAGCTCACTATGCAATTGCTCGGTCTCGCTTGGGGTGGCGCCGACGCACGTGGCATTGCGCGCGTACGGGACGAGTTCCTGCGCGGGCAGCGCCCTGACGGCGGCTGGGCACAGATCGCGACCCGGGACAGCGATGCATACGCGACCGGACAGGCCCTAGTCGCACTCAATCAGGCGGCTGGTGTTTCGGTAAGCGATCCTGTCTACAAACGAGGCATGGAGTTCCTTCTACGCACGCAGGACCCCGACGGTTCTTGGCTGGTCGAGACACGCCGGACATGGAGACCCGGGCTGCCCTACTTCGAATCGGGTTTTCCACACGGCAAGCATCAATTCATTTCCTACGCGGGAACAGCCTGGGCAACAATGGCGCTGGCGCTGAGCGACAAAGAGAGGATCTCCATTGCCCTGATGGGCGCGCCAAGCAATCTGAACGCGAGTCAAGGAAACGTGGAGCTCGTAACCAAAGACGAGACTGCGGCCGAAACTGGCGAGAATCAGTCACGGGATCCTTTGTTTGCAGGCAATGGCCCGAAGCAATCTGCCCCCAATCACGATCTCCTTTCCCCTCTGATGCGAGCCGCCCTTTGGGGCACAGAAGAAGACATGGAAACTCTGATTCGCAACGGAGCAGATGTGAACGCCCCAGCCACTTCGCTTGCGATTACGCCTTTGATGTGCAGCGTGCATGATCCAGCCAAGGTCTCCCTGCTGATCAAGTCCGGCGCCAACGTCAATGCCGCGACCAAATCGCGGCACACCGCGCTCGTACTCGCTGCTGGATACGATGGCGCTGTTGCCACGGTAAAACTTCTGCTTGATCACGGCGCCGAGATAAACGCGCGCGCATCCGACATCATCGGGACAGCTCTGATGCGTGCGGCCATGCGCGGCGACGGGGAAGAGGTATTGCAGTTGCTCTCGCGTGGCGCTGCGTTGAACGATTTGCCACAGGGGTCGGCGGCACTGCTCGGCGTAACTGCTCAGGAGGACCGCGACACCGCCGCCATGCTGCTCGACCGAGGAGCGATCGCGGATACTCGCGCGCCAGTTGAATTGGCTGCAAGGAGGGAGGCCACTGCGCTGATGATGTGCGCCGAGGAAGGCGATCCCGAAATCGTGAGATTGCTCCTCGAGCGAGGTGCCGCCGTCAATGCTCGCGATAGCGAGGGCTTCACGCCACTCATGTATGCGGCCGCTGCTATCGATCGAGGGGACACACAGATCATTCAAATGCTTCTGGCCGCTGGCGCAGATACGGAGGCGCGCACGGCTACGGGAGACACCGCGCTATCGCTCGCGGAAAAGTACGGCAAATCCCAGGCAGGGGCAGCTATACGAACCACGCCCCGTAAGAATTGACGCTCTTTTTTGGCTGTCATTTACAGCGTTTCTGCCTGCTTTTCTCGATCGAGTTGACCGGATCACGATTAAGAGAATTCTTTCTAAGTAGTAGGACGCATCTTTGTGTATGATCCGTTGCGAAAGTCCGGATGGCGCAAAGGCGAATCTCGCGCATACTCTCCCTTTTCTTACCCTCTCTCACGTTTGCAGTTCTGAAAGGACGACCCATGAAACCAGCGCACGCTTTGGCTTAGCCAACACATCGAAGATACTCAGTGACCGCATGAAGGCTTTGCGGCTCTCATTCCTCGGGGGAGTTTTTAGACTCAGCCATCTGCCATTACCCAAAACCTTCAGTATTCGTGCGTCGGGAAACGCGACAAGTTCCAGCTCGTACCTGTATTTCACCCAAGAGTTACCATTTCTCACGGCCGAGACTCGCATACCATACCGTACCGTTCCGAGGAGGGAGAGACTCGATGAACCGAATTGCCTTCAACTCCACATGGCTGCCCCGAATGCTCAGCATCATGCGCATCGTCGTAGGCTTCTTGTTCATGGGGCACGGCGGACAGAAACTCTTCAACTTTCCGCCCTCACCGCAGGCGATACCGCATCTTCCGCCGCTTATGCTTGTAGCAGGCGGGCTTGAGTTCTTCGGCGGTTTCCTCATATTGATGGGTCTGTTCACCCAGCCAGTGGCGTTTGTTCTTGCAGGGGAGATGGCCGTGGCTTATTCCTTGGCGCACGCGCCACACGGGTTTTGGCCAATGGTCAACAAGGGCGAGTTGGCCGTGCTTTACTGCTTCGTATTTCTGTACCTGGCGACGGCCGGAGCTGGCCCCTGGAGCCTCGATCGGTTGCGGCGTCGGAGGGGCGTAGGATCTTGCTAGTGCAACTTGGCGACTCGGACTTGGGTCCTGCGCAAGGGTATACAGAAACTGGAGATCCGTTCAACGCGCACTAGAGAATAGAGGAGCTTATCGTTCGCCAAAACCCCGAGCCGACTTTAGAATCGACAAGATACAACGAGCTTGCGAACATTGTCACGTGGATGAATTTCCAGACGGAGGGGCAAGTACCAGAGTTTTGACGAGGTACAGGATTGAACCGCCCACCTCTAATGCAATGCCAGGACGTATTCAAGCGTCGAATCTTAACGTCTGAAGCGTGGCGAGCTTTTGATGTTGGAAATCGAGAGAAACTTGCGTAAGTCTTTTAGAATCTGGAGCGGGCGATGGGAATCGAACCCACGTCCGAAGCTTGGGAAGCTTCTATACTGCCATTGTACGACGCCCGCCGCTTCTCTAGCTTGCTGATTATACACGACTAAGCAACTGCTCGTACACAACGACCATTTTCCTTATTTTCCAAAATCACCAAAAACCATGTTTTTCTCGCGAGAATCGTCAGTTACTAAGGCTTGTGCAGATTTCGCAAATCTCCTAGAGCCAACAGCTTACAGAGATTCGTTGTAGATTCGATCCCTAATCTCGCTCTAGATCTGAAGCTTGCCGGGCTTCGGATGAGGGCCTCGACGCGGGACACTTCCTTCCTAGCATCGCAGTACAACGTCGGCGATAGAGAACTGTGCGAGCCCTCGGACATCTGTGGAAGCGTGTATGTGGTATACTGGAGCCATAATGATGGCAAAAACCCAAATCACGCTAGAAGCTGAAATGCAACGCCGAGCGCGGCAACGCGCCAGTGATCTCGGGGTGTCACTCGCAGAGTATTTTCGGCGTCTGCTCGCACGCGATCTTGCTCGTCCTAAGACCGCAGCTCACGTAGACCTTATCTTCGATCTCGGAAGCTCGGGCGGATCAGATATTGCGAGCCAGAAGGATTCCATGATCGCCGAGGCTTTCCAATTTACACGCAAGAAACGGCGCCGTCGCTAGCGCTCTCGAGATATGAGCCTTTTCGTCGACACTTCCATTTGGTATGCCGCCGCGGACTCTTCCGACCGCAGCAACGCTCGATCAAAAGCGATCCTCAAATCCGATGAAACACTGGTGACCTCTGATCACGTTTTGGTCGAAACATGGACATTGCTTCACCATAAGCTTGACCGCAAAGCTGCCGAGCGATTTTGGGAAGGCCTGCGGAGTGGGATCGCGGTAATCGAAACGGTTACCTTAGCGGACCTGGAGGTTGCCTGGGATATTGGCGTTTTCTGGCGTGACCAGGATTTTTCCATCGTGGATCGCACCAGCTTCGCCGTAATGCGGCGTCTGGGTATTGACCGGGTCGCGTCCCTCGATGCTCATTTTGCAGTATTTCGCTTTGGTCCAAAACGCCGGCAATCCTTTCATGTCCTTAGATAACATCGATCCCTTGGGCCGGGCGGCCAAGTGCTGATCTCAGCGATTTGGGAATACTTCCCCTAAATTCGCTGACCTCGCTTCAGGGCGCGTGCCACTTCTACCGAAAGCGTTTTTCGTCCGAGCGGCTTACTTCCGCATAGCTAAGAATTACCGGTCCAAACTGTTCTTACGGATCATCGGCAAGTGCCCGAGCGCGGGATGAATCTCCGGCAAGGACCAGCGCAAAGGCCGCGCCGTACCGCACCTCACGATCTTCGGAAAGACTGACAGCGGTCATCGCACGGCGTCTGGCTTCAGCGGCATTTCCGACAAAGCCGAGCCTTGCGGACGCTCTTTCATGAGGACCACGCGTTCGTGTAGAGATTCGCAAAGCCTACGCACCAAGCCCGGAGAAGACACCGACCTGATTCACACGCATCTAACAAATGTGAGCCCAGCTCTTTTGCGCTACAATTTGTGGATGGGTATTATGCGGCGGCTTTCACACTGGATGGGTTCTAAAAACGACATGACTCACATCGTTGCAGGAAATGCAGCTCCCGAGTTTTCCCTCATATCGCTGGACCAGAAGCAGTATGCGCTTCGCTCCCTGCTCGAGCGCGGCCCGGTGGTTGCGGCTTTCTTCAAAGTCTCCTGTCCGGTCTGCCAATTCACCTTCCCTTTTCTTGAACGCTTGCACCAGCGGTACGGCTCAGACAGCGCAACATTCGTAGGGATCTCCCAAGACGATGCGCGCGCCACGAAAGGTTTTGCCTCTGAATATGGCGTTACGTTCCCGATGGTTCTCGACGATGACCATTACTTGGTCTCAAATGCCTATGGCCTGACCAACGTTCCAACGATTTTCCTGATAGAGACCAACGGCAAAGTGAAAGTCAGCTCCAGTGGCTTCGACAAAAAGGATTTAGAGACGATCGCCGCCGACCTTGCCGAACGGCGAAAGATCGCACTTACATCGCTGTTTCGCCCCGACGAAGTCATTCCCGCCAACAAGCCTGGTTGAAGCTCCAAGAACTAGGTCCGGTTCGGACCTGAAGTAGGCTCTCAATTTCGCTCTTGTTACTTTTCCGCGAGGACCACGGTTCCTTCGTCGGAACCTCGCGTAAACACACTCAGTCCAGCTGAGTCTCGAGCCATTGTTTCTTGTGCTTTTCAGGACGCTTGCGCTTATCGGGAATCACGCGGGTGACGGCGGGCGCGATACCCGATTTTCGCGCCACTCGACGCGCTTCTTTTCCCACATCAATCGTCTTTTTCTTCCGCCGCTTCATTTTGCACGCAAGGTTATCTCATCTGCGTTGTGAGAAGGAAGGTCTCAGCGCAGCAAGGCCAGACTACGAACGGGTGTGTTTCCCTATTCTCGCGTCCCGTTAGCCGGCTAGAAATTGAACTGGCACTGCAAGTAAATCAGGCGATTCGCCGTCGAAGAAGAAAACGGCCCACCGGCCAAACCGTTCGAATGAAAAAGGGCAGACGGCGGCGCTGTCAGATTGCCATTCGGATTGTTCAGGCTCACGTAATTGAACACATTTCTCGCGTTAACGCTAAACGTCACGTTGTAGCGGTTATTGGAGGGATTGCCACCGAACATCCCTCCGCCACCATGGTCGCCGTGCGGTCCGCCCGGCCCCCGGCCAAATGTGCCTCCGCGAGCGCCTCCGCCCCCGGCCGATTCTTTCTTCTCTCCGAAGCCGAAGGTCTTGCTGAACCGCATGTTCAATGTAAACCGCGCCGGCCCCGTCCCTTCGTTGATTGGAATGCCGATTTGCCCGGGAAGGATCTGGTCGTTTAGGCAACCATACGGCGTGG
>Ga0126378_10001184_pt1 | contig 19459 bp, 15 predicted proteins | sample PanSoiMetPlot_23_FD_92587 | JGI IMG/M metagenome (GOLD analysis project Ga0126378, IMG submission 92587) | Tropical forest soil microbial communities from Panama - MetaG Plot_23 | ecosystem: Environmental > Terrestrial > Soil > Tropical forest > Bulk soil | place: Panama | collected 2016-02-17
GAGCGTCCGTAGAGTTCTTCACCCAGGCGGACGCATCTTTCTGCAGGTAATAGATCTGGAGCTCAGCGACGGTCGCATTGCCGGAGTCTACGTCTTTGCGCTTCTCGATCAGCGGTTGGGAGAATTCCTTGCCCCATGACTGCTCAAGCTGCTGGACTTTAGCCAGCGAGCTCTTCGCCTGGTCAGAGTTCGCCCTATTCTTGCCTTCCTCGAGCTTGTCGCTGAGGGTGCGCAGCCCCTCATTCATATGGTCAACTTCCCGCGTGTCGCCGCTCAGCAAGTAATTGCTCAGATAGAGGCGGTTTTGCATCATCTGGAAGCGGACGGAGTTGGTAATATCCGCCAGTTGTTTGGCCGCGTGCTCGCGGCGCACAGCTGACCAGTTCACCAGGAAGAGGATCACCACCATGGTGAGGATGATGCCGAAATTCATGTATAACTTCTTGCCGATCGTCATGCTGCTCTCCTCCGCGGGTCAGCCGTTACCGCGGCTCAAACTTGAAGTCAATGATTCCGGAACTATCACTCTGCGCAGGTTCAAAGCGCCACTTCTTGGCGGCATCCAGGGCCGCCGTGGCCAGAACGGGATGTCCGCCAACCACCCGAGCCTCTTTCACCGTGCCGTTGGGCGCGACCGTGACCTCGATCTTGACCGTCCCAGAGATCTGCATCTTTCTTGCGAGTTCCGGATACGCCGGCTGGACCTTGGTCTTGGCCCGGCGCACAAGCTCGTCGTTGTTCTCAGCCGTCTGCGCCCCGACGTGGCGTGGAACAAGAGCTGCGGACATGGTGATGACAGCGAGCAGAACCGCTGCGAATCTTCGAGACACAAATCCTCCTGCGACACGAATCTGGAGCAATCCCAATCGTGCAAGGCCCGGGCCAAGGGAACCTTCCTGAAAAAACCAAAGTAATGGGCTATAAACGGTTGAAACTAAGATGGTTAACTAACAGGAAGGATGTCTCAGAAGATAGGTTTAACAATTAGCGCTGTCTCATTCGGCAAAAAGGGGTTAGTGTTTCTCAGGGTGAGACGAAATCTCACCTCGAGTCTCGGGATTTCACACAAAGGCACCCCTCCCCCCAATTCCCTTGACTCAAAATGAGATGAAAGATAATTTCCCAAGTATATTCAAGCACTTGTGAAGCAACCAGACTATTCCTCCGCGATCAGTGCAGGGATTGGAGCTTCAGTTGGCGGCCCGGTCATACCCCAGGGAATCAGCAGTCCTCCAGGGTCGGACGAGGACTTTCAACAACTGTTGCTTGGCATTGCTGCGAAAGCGGGAGAACGGTGCGATGGCAACGAACTGATCGATTTTTTCTGCCGGGTCACGCGGGACTTTTTCCAGGTTGCAGGGGTGTACTTCTGGCGTTGCTCTTCGGTCGATGAACTGGTCGCCGAACGGGCGAACGGGAAGATGGCGGAAAGCTTTGTTGGCCGCCGACTGCGCCCCCATCAAAGCACCGTCACGGCCGAGGCAGTAAGGCAGCGTCGGACCATCTTCGCTAATCACATTAACCCTTCATTGTTTCCTCTCGCAAAAGAGTTTGAGGCTCGGTCACTCATGTCAGCACCGCTTGTAGTCTCAAATGAAGTGATTGGAGCAGTAACCTTCCTGCATGACTCGAAGGACGATTTCTTCGACCAAGACCTGGCAGCCAAGGCGACAATCCTGGCGGGTCAGCTCGGAACCTTTGTGGAGGCGGCGCGGCTGAGCGAAGTCTCGCGCGAGGAACACCGGCGGGCAGAAATTCTGGCCGACGTGGCGCATGCACTCCACGGCAGTCCGGATGTTGGGGCAGTGATTGAAGCCTTGGCGGACCGACTGCGGCTACTGTTGCGAACAAAGCTGGTTTGCGTGCTGTTGCGGCGGGAAGGTCCGTTTGAATTGAAGGCGGTGTCGGCGGAGAGTCCGCAACTGGCGACCTCAGCTCGGGCACGGCATGACCGGCACACGTTACGCTTTGCGGCGGATCTGGCGCAACGGGCCGTCGCGGCGGGAGAGCCGCTAACCCTCTCGATCGGAGCGGACGTTCATTCGCTAGGAAGTCTGGTTTCGCCCGGGATGTTGATTGCCGCGCCCTTCCGCACGGCGCGAACACAGGGCGCGATCCTCATCTATCCGCGACAGGATGGAAGCTTCACGGCGGAAGAGCGGTCGCTGGTGGCGGCAATTGCGGGATTCGGGGCTGTAGCCGTCGCACATGCCGAACTGCATGCCACGGCTCACGCACAAGCCCAGGAATTGCACCAACTTCTGGAGATTTCCTCAGAGCTTAACTCGACCGATGACCTGGACCATTTTCTACAGACGTTTGTAATCCGGGCGGCGGGTTTCCTAGGGTATGGGCGGTGCTTCATAGCCCTGATGGAAGATGACCATTTCCAGGTGCGCTATGGCGTAGAGAAAGGCGAACCGCGCCGCGTCGACAATCTTTTCCCGGAGGGGGTTGCCACCCAGGCGCTGCGGGCGAAAGAAGTTTTCTGGACGGATGAGGCGAGCCGAACTCCGGGCGCGAACCTGGATGCCGTATCGAAGTACAAAGTCCAGCAATTCCTGGCGGTTCCGCTACTGGGGGCGGGTGGCGGAGTATTGGGAATGTTTGGCTTGCTGGACCGACTGGACGGGACGGGAATCTCGCAGGAAGACATTCGACGCGCGCGTGCGCTGTCGAACCAGGCGGCGGTGATGCTGGAAGTTGCGCACAGCCTGCATGTGTCAGAGCAGCATCGGCGACGCGCGGAAGTTCTGATTGACCTTGCTCGGGAAATTGATGGTGCATTGCGGCTGCCTGAATTTGCGCGGAGATTTGTTTGCCGTACGGCGGAAGTAACTCGCTCACGCGCGGGACTGCTGGCCATTCCGCAGGAAGGGCGCTGGCAGGTGGCAGCGCTGCATCAACCGCGGCTTGCGCTTGCGGCATCGCCGCTTGAGCTACCGACTTCTCATCAGCCTGATGAAAAACCAGCAACTGCTTCACCCGAGCAGAGCACCGTCGTGGGTCAGCGCTCTGCGGAGCAGACGGACCGCAATTCCCTGCTGGAGCGTGAGATCGAGCGCAGCATGGGAGTGGCGCTGGCGGATTTCGTGGCTCGACACCCGGAGAACGTCACTTCGGACTCCGGCGAGAAGATATTAGGACTGGAAGCGGCAACGACGTTGCGATGGGATCGCTGCACGCTGGTACGACTCTCGCGCACGAACGGAGAGTTGGCGGGATTGCTCTGTTTGTCGGAAGGCGTTTCGCCTCTTAAACAAGGGGACCGAGATTTCCTCGGGACCATGGCTGGGCATGCCGCGATGGCGCTGGAGAATGCGCAGCTCTTCACAAAGATCGAGCAATCCAACCGGCATTGGACCGAGATCTTCGATGCGATCTCGGATTTCATTGTGGTGCACGATCAATCCGACCGAGTGCTGCGGGTAAATCGATCGCTGGCCACGATGATCGGGGTCGCGCCAGCCGAGTTGATCGGCATCAACATGCGGGCATTGATGGCATTGACGAGCGATTCGGCGTCATATTCTTGCCCGTTCTGCCGATCGCTGGGAGATGAAACAGGAGAGTTTGCGCACCCGGTATTTGACCGGACGTATCTGATTTCGACCTCGCGCGTGCATGGCGCCTCGGGCGAGGGCATGCAGACGATCCATGTATTGAAAGACATTTCCGATCGCAGCGAAGCCGAGCGCCGGTATCGGGAACTGTTCGACAACATCCAGGAAGGGCTGTTTTTCAGCACGCCCGGTGGACGTTTTGTGGAAGTGAACGACGCAATGGTGCGCATGCTGGGATATACGAGCCGAGAAGAACTGTTGCAGATCGACATTCCGACACAGCTGTATATGACTCCCGAGCAACGCCAGCATCATGCGCGGCTGATGGAGGAGCAAGGGCATCTGCGGAACTTCGAAGCCACGCTGAGGCGGAAAGATGGATCGCCGATTCACGTGCTAATCAATGCCTTTGGGCTTTACGACAGCACGGGACGGTTGCTGCAGATCCGGGGCTTGATGCTGGACGTAACCGGACTTCGCACGTATCAATCAGAGTTGCACCGCGAGCGCGATTTTTCGGGAAAGATCCTTAGCAACACACAGAGTCTGATCCTGGTGGCGGATACCGCCGGGTTGATCAGCTATGCGAACAGGCGCTGGTCTGACGCGGGCTTTGAGCAGCCAGAGTTGCTTGGGCGTCCGTTGCTGGAGCTGGCAGCCCCCGGCTTTACGCGGCCGCTGGCTGAGGCAATACAAAGCACATTGCATGGGCAGCAGGTCGACAATCTGGAACTGGAGATTGTGCGGCGCAATGGGCCGTCGGGAAAGTTCTCGGCCAATCTCAGCCCCATGCGCGATGAGCGCGGATGCGTGACCAGCATCGTAGCCGTTCTGACCGACATTACCGATTCTGCGGTGCTGCGCGACAAACTCGTTCATGCCGAGAAGATGGCTGCCGTGGGACAACTGGTGTCGGGGGTGGCTCATGAGGTGAACAATCCGCTCACGGCAATTCTTGGTTTTGCCGATCTACTCATGGAGAACCCGGATCTGCCGGACACTGCGCGGAAGGACCTGCGGGTGATTCTGCAGGAAGCCCAACGCACCAAGCAGATCGTGCAGAACCTGTTGAGTTTTGCGCGGCAAATGCCGCCACAACGGAATCCGGTGCAGTTGAACTCGATTTTGCGGCGGACGATCCAGTTGCGCTCGTATGACTTCAACAGCCACGGCGTAGAGGTCATCGAGCACTTGGATGAGGGTTTGCCGGATGTAGTGGGCGATGCACACCAACTGCAGCAGGTATTCCTCAACATCCTGAATAACGCTTACGATGCGGTGCGCGAGGTGGGACGTCCGGCTCGCATTGAGATCATGTCGACCAAGGCTGGAGATTCGGTGGAGGTTTCATTCGCCGATAACGGCAATGGAATCTCGCACCCGGACAGGATTTTCGATCCTTTCTTTACTACGAAGGAAATCGGGAAGGGGACCGGCCTGGGACTCAGCATCTGCTACGGCATTGTGAAGGAGCACGGAGGAGAGATTCTCTGCCACAACAACATCGGCGGTACGGGAGCGACGTTCATCGTGCGACTCCCGGCTGCCCCACACATCGTGTCGATTAGTCTGGCCGCAGGAGTGAACCAAGCATGAGCCTTCCGGTGATGAAGCCTCAATCTCTGCCTGTATTACTGGTCGAAGATGAACCCGCAGTGATGGCTTACGTGCAAGCCGCGCTGGAGCGCAGTGGATATCCGGTGGTGTGCTGCGAGTCCGGCGTGGATGCGTTGCGATTGCTCGAGAGCGGAACATTTCTCGGCGTGGTCTCGGACATGCGCACGCCTGGGGGAGTGGATGGTGGGCAGGTGCATGCGTGGATTGCCCAACACCGTCCAGATCTGGCGAATCGGCTGGTATTCATTACGGGCGACATTGCCAATGAAGAAACCGTAGCTACGTTACGGGAGACCGGGGCCCCTTGCGTGGAAAAACCTTTTCGGGTCCAGCAATTCATCGACGTCATATCGAGAACTTTTGGGAAGGCTGAGTGAATAACGCGAGTAAAGAAGATCTCCGCATTCGTCTGCTGATCGTCGATGATGAGCAGACCATCCGCAAGCTGTGCTCTACCGTCGGCGAGGCTTTGGGATTCGTGTGCCTGGAGGCGGAGAGCGGCGAGTCGGCGCTGGCGCTTTTGGAAGAACAGTCTGTCCACATGATTTTGACGGATATGGTGATGCCGCACATGTCGGGGCTTGAGTTTCTGGAGAAGGTGAAGAAACTTCTGCCGCGGACTGAGGTTGCGCTGATGACCGGACACGGATCGATTGAGAGCGCCGTGCAGGCGATGAAGCTGGGCGCGTATGACTACATCACCAAGCCGTTTTCGCCGCTTGAGGAGTTGCGGCTGTTCTTGCGGCGGATGGCGGAGAAAGTCCGACTGGTAGAAGAAAACGAATTCTTGCGGCAACGTACGGATTCGGAAATGGCGGTGCATGGGATCGTGGGGTCGTCGACGCGGATTCAGGAAGTGCTGCGTATGGTAGCGCGGCTGAAGGATACGCGGACGCCGGTGCTGATCTATGGCGAGAGCGGAACGGGGAAAGAACTGGTGGCACGGGCCATGCACTTCCGTGGAGCGTTCGCGGGGCGTCCGTTTGTGGCGGTCGATTGTGGATCGCTGGTTCCCACGTTGATTGAGAGCGAGCTTTTTGGATACGAGAAAGGCGCGTTCACCGGAGCGCTGAAGTCGAAGCAGGGACTCTTCCAGGCAGCCGACGGGGGAACGATCTTTCTGGATGAGGTCGGCGAACTACCTCTGGAATTGCAGGCCAAGCTGCTCCGGGTACTGCAGGAAAAGGAGGTGCGTCCGGTAGGAAGCAATCAGCGGGTGAAAGTCGACGTGCGCGTAATCGCCGCGACCAATCGTGATCTCGAAGCGGCTTATAAGAATGGCACGTTCCGCAAAGATCTCTATTTTCGGCTCAACGTAGTGACCTTGTTTGTGCCCGCCCTTCGTGAGCGGCGCAGCGATATTCCCCTGCTGGTGCATTGGTTCCTGGAGCGTTACGCTCCTGGAACAGAATTGCACGTAGCTAGCATGGCGATGAAGGCATTGATGCAGTACGAGTGGCCGGGCAACGTCAGAGAACTGGAGAACTGTGTCGAGAGAGCAGTTGCCCTGGGCAATGGAAGAACGATCGATCTGGGCGACCTGCCACCAGCAATTGCATCGGGAGCGGATCTGATGCCCGGGCCGGTGATCCAGGCGGCTGCGGCCAAGACGTCGATACTTGACCCTGACCTGATGGGCGAAAGTGCAGTCGCTGTTTCCGCGCACGAACCGATGTCTACTACGGACTTGGAAGACATTGAGCGGGCGACGATCCAGCGCGTGTTTGAGCAGGTCAACGGCGACAAGGCACTGGCGGGGCGCATGCTGGGAATCAGCCGTGCGACGCTTTATCGCAAGCTGAAGCGGTATAACATCGGCGGGACGGCCGGGGCTTTGAGCGCTACGCTGCAGTAGACGTGCTCTTGCACTCCGGGTGGGAATCCATTCCTCGTGGTAAGATCGGCGGAGCGCGCAGGGCGCACCCGGTCCGCGGGAAGGACAGAAGTCCACCTGGTTTCGACAATCCTGTTCACGAACTGACTTTCCGCCCATCACATGCGGACCTGGGCATACGAAAGGAAGTTCGTTATGCCGGTCAAGCCGCTACCACAAAATCCCAGCCTCAATCACCTCAAATATCAAGCCAAAGACTTACTCAAAGAACATGCGGAGCGTGATCCTCGAGCCGCACAACGGATCAGGGAATTTCATCCGCGATTCGAGAGAGCGCGAGATACAGAGATTTTTGAGAAGCGACTCAGCTTGAGCGATGCGCAGCTGACGATTGCCCGCGAGCACGGATTTCCCAGCTGGCCGAGGCTGAAGCGCCACATCGAAAAGCCGACATTGGCTGACCGACTCGATCTGCCCTATCACGAACGAATCGAAGACGCCCGATTCCGTCGGGCCGTAGAACTTCTGGACGCTGGAGACGCGGCTGGATTACGCGCGCATTTGAAGCAGCATCCGAAACTGGTGCACGAGCACGTGCTGTTCGAGGGCGGCAATTACTTTCGCAATCCGACGTTGCTCGAGTTTGTGGCGGAAAATCCGGTGCGTCGTGGGAAGCTCCCGGAAAACATTGTTGGTGTTGCAGAGGTCATCATCGACGCGGGCGCTGAAGGAACTGCGCTGAACGAGACCTTGGGTCTTGTTTCGACCGGGATGGTAGCGCGGCAGTGCCGGGTGCAGGTTCCGCTGATCGATGTCCTGTGCCGGCGTGGAGCGGATGCGAACGGCGCGCTGCATGCCGCAGCTTTGCACGGCGAGTTTGAAGCAGTGGAGGCCTTGCTGAGATGCGGCGGGAAGATTGATCTGCCGATCGCGGCGGCACTGGGTCGAACTGAGGAGGCGCGGCGTCTGCTGCCGACCGCTGAGGGCAACCACCGTCATCTGGCCCTCACGTTGGCGGCGTTGTTCGGGAATGTCGAGATTGCTCGGATGCTGCTGGATGGCGGAGAAGATCTAGACCGTTACAACCCGATCGGCGCCCACTCCCATTCAACCCCGTTGCATCAGGCTGCGTTTGCCGGACATGAACAGGTTGTTCGGTTGTTCGTCGAGCGTGGCGCGCGACTCGACATCAAAGACACTCTCTGGCAAGGGACCCCTGCTGACTGGGCACAGCACGGTGGCAAGATAGAGATTGAGCGCTTCCTCAGAGAGTCCGAAAACAAACGGACAGGCTAGAGAACATCACTGCGACTCCTAAAACGAAAGTGAGAAGAGCATAACGTTGACGACGTAACAACCGTGCACCGGCCCCTGACGACGGGCGCGAGTTTGTTTATCGCAGTGCAGCGGATTGAGACATGCGTCTCAGCCTGAGAATTGAACGTTGCTCGTTGATTACAACTGTGAAATCAGGCACATCTAACTCACTGAAAAACCATCCACGCCAGTACTAGACCTTTCGTTCGCGGCGATGGTTCTCATGTTGCTCCAATTCCAAGCGAACCGCGGAAAGTGGCTCCCCAACGCTCTTCCAAACCAGGAAGAGGGGGAGCCCGACCGCATTTCGGCAGGTGAAGCGGCGGTTTTTTGAGTCGTTTCTAATTTTTGCAAAGCATTCGCGGGCGGGGCGTCCGCGCAAAACTCATACGAGGTCGGGAACTCCTTGGCGCATCAGGCGACAGCTACGGCACGCAGCGGGCAGAATGCAAGCCAGGTCGCGGGATTAGCACGTTTTTTCCCGGATGCAACTTCGATGCGTGTGCCGGTGCAGCTCGCCCGAGTGATTGAAGGCAGCGCGTCGATCGATTTCAGCGAAAGCACTGTCATTGAGTTTGGAACGCCGCGCGAAGTCCTGTTTGCCTCGAAGACTCCACTCGAATTTGCTGATGTTCTGCGAGTACGCAATTCCGATGGTTCGCTCGACGAAGAAGTCAGGGTTGTAGCCGTGCAGTATCAAACTGGCAAGACTCTCGTGGCCGCGCGCTTTCGGCGCGACGTGCCCAACTGGATCGTGAAACCATGACCCCATCCACACCCGTGCAAGACCTGGCAACGCAATGGAGCTACGCACGTAAGCTGTATCCGATCTACTTTGAGCTGGCCCGCGAGTTCGCCATCGACGTGAAGCCGTGCGCCGACCTCGAGGCGATGGTTGAGACGCCTGGAAAAGAGACGGTCGAGCAGGCAAACCAGTGGATTGAGCACATGGACAACTCGATCCAGGTGCATCAACTACGGCAATTCCTGCAGACCAGTTCCCTGGCGAATCAGGAGGGGACGATTAGCCTGCTGCAGCACTACCTCGCGAAGCAGACGAAGACCGACGCGATCCGCGACAAGATCGATTTCCTTCTGGTGCAGTACTTCAGCCAGGTCGCCCCCGCCGGACTGAACGACACAGAAGTGGATTTGGCATTCGTCGCTCAGACGATGGAACCCGTGCTCGGGCAGGTTGAGTTGAAACCTCCCGTCTGGCTGAACGCGCTGGACCGCGTGCTGGAGTCAGCGCGCAAGTGCAAATCGCTCGACGAATTGCTGCATGGGGGAATTCTCGAACAAGGGCGGAAAGCGAAGGGGCTCGCTGGCGAATTGTTTTATCTGCCGGTAGCGCTGGCCGCATTTACACGATTCGGATACCTGATGCGGCGGGCGTTCTTCCGCCTGATGCTGGGCGATCTGAATTTGATTCTCGACGGCTTAACGGAGCTCGAGGACCGGGGCGTTACGACGCTCGACTGCCGGCGCGCGCAGTTTTCGGCACAAGAACCGATTGTTCGGCTGCGCATGATCTGCCAGTCGTGGAAGGTGATGTTCCAAGCGGAATACTCGTCGGGTTCGCCGTTGCGAATGCTGGTGGATTTGCGGGCGTCGGTGGAGCACGCATTAGGACGGGGAAAGGGTGCTGAGGGAGACGGTAAGGGCAAGGCGCCTGCGGCGAAGGCGGGAGTGGGCAAGCCCGCTGCAAAATCAGAATCGGTAACTTCGTCGGTGGCTCCGTCGAAGCCGGCGACAGCTGCGGCGAAACCTATGGCTGCGAAGGCTGCAGCCGCATCGAGCACGCCGAAGTCGGTGGTGGCCAAGCCGCCTGCCGGCTCGAATTCGGCGGCCAAGCCGGCGGCTAAACCAGCTGCCCCGAGGGCGGACGCTCCTGAGTTTGAAGTATCCGGTGCGTCCGGTTGGGATCCGGACGCGGCGCAACAACCCAAGAAGAAGTAGCCAGCAGTTTCAGCAGTCCTGACTCGCGGCATCGAGACTACATGGGCTCGAACCTAGGAAGAGGAACGTGGTGGAAACACCCACAGTACTGATCATCTCCGATGAAGCTGATTTTTCGCGGCGCGTTACTGCCCGCTGGCAGATGGAGAGAAACGTCCCTACATTCACGCTCCTGAGCGGAGAACTGTGGCCGCGTTTTGCGGTGGATGTGTTCGACGTCGCGATCGTCGGCCAGCTGCGGAGAGATCTGCTTTCTGTAGTGCTTGAGCCGCTGCACTCGACCGGGCAACCGGTATTTTGCGTGTGTCAGGATTCGACTACGGCGCAACTGGTACGCGATCGCTGGCCGCGGGTTTCCATTCTGCGGCCGAGCGAGCACTGGCTGGAGACGTTAGTGCTGGCCGCGGCGGAAGCGGTGCACCGCTCACGCGCCGAGAACCGGGCGCGGATGGCCGAGTTGTCGTGCGCGACCTTGGAGCGGCAGGCAATGCTGGGCCGCTACATGCTCGAGATGCGGCACAACATGAACAACGCGCTGACGTCAGTGCTGGGAAATTCCGATCTGCTGTTGCTGGAGCCAGGCAGTCTGTCGGCGCAGACGCGAGCACAAATCGAGACGATCCGGAACATGACCCTGCGGATTCACGAAATCATGCAGCGCTTTTCGTCGCTGGAAAAAGAAATGAACGTAGTGGCGCAGCAGGCGGGGCAGGATTCGTATCGGTCGTACGCTGTGTCAACTTTGGGTAATTGACGATGAGAGTTGAGCCTCCCCAGGGAAAGGCGCCGGTTCAAAAGCGGCGTAGGAATTTTGCGAACTATGCGGGGAAGGATTTGTATGCATAGATTAATGGCGGGCGTCACTATTCTCGAGCACGAACTGTCTGAGTTGCGGTTGCTCGTGGAGCGGCAAACGGGTGTGCTGCTCGATTGTCCGAACAGCGCACTGGCGGCGCACGTGGCCGAGTATCTGGAGAAACACGAATTGGAGTCGCCGGCCGCATTGCTGGAACGGATGCGCGCATGCGATCTCGATCCCGCAACGCTGGCGGAGTTTCTTGACGGCGTGATGAACGTGAAGACGGGATTCTTCCGGCATCCGGGAGCGATGCATGCGCTGGCCCAGTACGTAATGCCGCAACTTTACGCTCGCAAGGCCGACGATGGCGCGTGCACTCTGCGCATCTGGAGCGCAGGATGCGGGACAGGGGAAGAAGCCTATTCAATCGCTATGGCTCTTTGCGAGGCCATGCCGAACGGGTCCTCGAATGGAAACGGGGCGAGCAACGGGAATGGCGGTAAGGAATCGAAGGCAGCCAAGGGGAATGGTGGGATCACAGAGAGCTCGGCGCCTGCACAGAGCGGAAAACAATGGTCGATCCACATCGTTGGAAGCGACCTGCTGCCGTCTGCAATTCAAGTCGCGGAGCGTGGACTATATCCGCAGTCGGGACTGACAGGATTGCCTCCCGCGATGATTCGGGCGTGCTTTTCGAAGATTGGAAATGCCAATGGCAATAGCACTTCGGAAGGACCGCAGAACGGGTCAACCAATGGATCCGGCAATGGATCGAACGGGAACGGACATCTGCTAGTGAAGCCGCGCCTGCGCAGCCTGGTCACGTTCAACACTATGAACCTGACGAAGCCGGTCTACATCGGCCGCTTTGATTGCATCTTCTGCATGGATGTGTTGCCCCAGCTTTCCCGCACGCAACGATTGGCGCTGATGGAGCGGCTGCATCTGTATCTGGAGCCGGGCGGGTATCTCTTCTTGAGTCAGACGGAGAAACTGTGCGCGCCGAATTTGAACTTCCGCCAAGAGATGTACGATGGGTATACGATGCATCGGAAGCCGATGGCCGCTAGCGCGGCGTACGGACGGTAACCTCAACAACACTAGCTTTTGAGACCTTCTCTTGATAGACTAAACTAAGTAAACTTAGTCTATCAGTGAAGACCATAAATATCCACGAAGCGAAAACGCAACTCTCACGACTTGTCGACGAAGCCGTTCAGGGAGAACCCTTCGTGATTGCCAAGGCGGGTAAGCCTATGGTGAAAGTCACCGCTCTGGACGCTCCATCGAGCTCAGAGGTCAAGCGGCTGGGCTTTATGTCTGGGCAAATCTCAGTGCCGGACGACTTTGATCGCATGGGCGAAGCCGAGATTGAGCGCATTTTCTCTGGTGGAAAATGAAGGTCTTGCTCGATACGCACCTGCTGCTCTGGGCCGCAGGCACGCCCAGTCGGCTCTCAAGGGCTGCCGTGAAATCAATCAATAACCCACGGAACGAGCTTCTGTTCAGTGCCGCCAGCCTATGGGAAGTAGCGATCAAGCGTGGACTCGGACGCAGCGACTTTCAGGCCGACCCAAGACTTCTACGCCGTGGCCTGCTCGATAACGGCTACGCTGAGTTACCGATCCTGAGCGATCACGTGGTCGCGATTGAGAGTCTCCCACCGATCCACAAAGATCCCTTCGACCGCCTGTTGGTGGCACAGGCTACCGTGGAGGGGATCACGCTCCTCACAGCAGATTCTGTGGTTGCGGAGTATCCGGGCCCGGTGCGGTTGGTGTAAAGGACTCTGTGGGATAGCCGCCCTCGGCTGTCGGGTCGGGCAAAGCCCGACATTATGATTGCAGCTGTTCGTCGCTGCGCTGCTTACTTAGTCTGGTCTCTTCGCGTTCCTGTCTGAAAGTTTCTTCCATGACGTCACAGCGTAGCGCCTCCATAGCGTGAAAAAGAATAAGCAGAACCCTAGCGAGCGAAAGACACCGCTCGCCATCTGCTTCCTGAAAATCTATCTCACCATAGTGGACGATGGCATTGCGCTTCTCGAAAAAATGCCGCTGGAAAAATTCTTTGATCGACGTGGCAGCGTCGTGCCCAGCGATGGCAGGTGTAATAACTTCCTTCCTCATACTCGCGAACTCATCGAACGGCCGCTTCGTCAGAAATCGAGAAAGCTCGTCCATTCTCTTCCCGATCGACCGCATAGTCGACCACTCGTCCTCCCATTGTTTCCTGACTTCCAGTGTTTCATTACCTAGAAATTTTCCAGAATCGAGGCCCTTCCATTTGAAGAAAAGCCAAGACATCTGTCCTTCAACCGCCATTGAACTCAAAAGCAAGGCGACCGTCACATCGCCATTTGCCAGTTCCTGCTTTGCCCGTTCCATCAACAGAATGGTGACAAGATTTCCAAGCGGCCAAAGATTGTAGCTCCGCGTCTCGCACTTCGGACATTGTTTGTAATCTGGGATGTCGCTGCCGCTTATTTCGAGCGAAAACTCCTTGTCGCAGGCAGGGCAGGTAACGGGTATCGAGAACTTCATTTGCCAGAGTATATCGCGATGCAGAACTGCAAGTTTTTGATCACGCGAACAGAAATTCCTTCGTCCTCAACTCCTTGATCGTGTCCCTCAGCTTGGCCGCCTTTTCAAATTCAAACCGCTTTGCTGCCTCGCGCATATCGCTTTCTAGCTTCGCGATATAGGCATCGACTTCTTCTTGCGACTTGAACTCCGGCACACCTTCGGCTTCGCCGGCGGTCAGGTCGGCGTAGTCTGCGGCGACGATCGCCGCCAAGCTCATATCTAGCGGACGGACGATCGACTCCGGCGTGATGCCGTGTTCCTCGTTGTAAGCCGTCTGGATGGCGCGGCGGCGCGAAGTCTCGTCCATGGCGCGCTTCATGGAGTCGGTCATGCGGTCGGCGTAGAGAATCGCGCGGCCATTCAGGTGGCGGGCGCAGCGACCGATGGTCTGGATGAGCGATCCGCTGGAGCGGAGGAAGCCTTCCTTGTCAGCGTCGAGAATCGCTACGAGCGAAACTTCGGGAAGATCGAGACCCTCGCGCAGCAGATTGATGCCGATCAGGACGTCGAACTCTCCTTTGCGCAGGTCGCGCAGAATCTTCACGCGCTCGAGAGTTTCGATCTCGGAGTGCATGTAGCGGCACTTCACACCGACCTCGGCATAGTATTCAGCGAGATCTTCGGCCATGCGTTTGGTCAGCGTTGTGACCAACACCCGCTCGCCTTTCTCGACACGTGCGCGAATTTCATGAAGCAGATCGTCGATCTGTCCTTTGACCGGTCGCACCTCAACCGGCGGATCGATCAATCCCGTTGGTCGGATGATCTGTTCCACCACGACTCCTGCTGACTTCGTCAACTCGTATGGCCCCGGAGTCGCCGAGACGTAGACCAACTGATTGGTGCGGTGCTCGAATTCCTCAAATGTCAATGGACGGTTGTCGAGCGCCGAGGGCATGCGGAATCCATATTCGACGAGAATTTCTTTTCGTGAACGGTCACCGGCATACATGCCGCGAAGCTGCGGAACTGTCTGGTGTGACTCGTCGATAAACATCAACCAATCGCGCGGAAAATAGTCGAGCAGCGTTGGCGGAGGCTCGCCCGGAAGACGTCCGGTGAAGTGGCGCGAGTAATTCTCGATGCCGTGGCAGTAACCCATGGCCTTGATCATTTCGAGATCGAACATCGTGCGCTGGTGGATGCGCTGCGATTCGACGAGTCTTCCCTGCTTCTCGAGTTCGACCTCCCACCACGCAAGCTCTTTCTTGATCGACTGAACAGCCGAAGCACGGGTTTCGTCTTTCATCACGTAGTGCGTCTTCGGATAAATTGGCAGGCGCATGTACTTCTGCTTGACGGTGCCGAACAGCGGATCGATCTGCGAGAGCGCTTCGATCTGATCTCCCCACATCTCGATGCGATAGGCCATGTCATCGTAAGTGGGAAAGACTTCGATGACGTCGCCGCGCACGCGGAAGGTGCCTCGGCGGAATTCGCCGTTGGTGCGTTCGTAAAGAATATCGACCAGCTTGCGGGTGATGTCTTCTCTTTTGACCTTCTGTCCTTTTTCGACGAAAAGCATCATGCCGTAGTAGGCTTCGGGCGAGCCGAGGCCGTAGATGCAACTGACGGAAGCGACGATCAAGGCATCGCGGCGTTCGAAGAGCGAACGAGTAGCGGAGAGGCGCAGCTTGTCGAGCTCGTCGTTGATGGTCGCTTCTTTTTCGATGTAGAGGTCGGCGGCGGGAACATAGGCCTCCGGCTGATAATAGTCGTAATAAGAAACGAAATATTCGACCGCGTTGTGCGGGAAAAAGCTTTTGAACTCGTGATAGAGCTGAGCGGCGAGCGTCTTGTTGTGGGCCATCACCAGCGTCGGGCGGTTGATGGCCTCGATCACCTTCGCCATGGTGAAGGTCTTACCTGAGCCCGTGACCCCGAGCAGGACCTGATGCTGCTCGCGGTCGAATACTCCACGGGTCAGGGCTTCGATGGCAGCAGCCTGGTCACCTTGCGGCTTGTAGTTCGAGACTAGTTTGAAATCCATAAGAACGCGTTCACATCTCAGCTTTCAGCACTCAGCTTTTCGCGGAACTGCGAGAGGAGCATAACCATCGTTTAGGACAATTTCTGTCCTCGATAATTTACGCCGGAGTCTATGCGATAGTTCTCCGGCAGCTCTACAGAGTCGAAATTCAACGAAAGAGAATCTTTCTATTATATCGCCGCTAGCTGTTGGGAGTTGGACGGTCGATTTCTGAAAAGAGTGAACTGAGAGCAAAATCAAACACAAAACCGCAAAGGGCGCGAAGCTACCAAGAACGATTATGTGTTTAGTTCGTGTCCTTTGCTGGTTGGATGAGTGCCCGGAGGAAAATCAGAAATGCATTTAGTTCCAGGGAAAACAGGAGAGGATGGTAAGAGACCAATCACTCCAGCGAGAGAACGATCCAGTACACACCCGTCGGGTAGGTCTCAGTGCGAGCGTAGCAGGCGCCCACCGAGAAGCTGCGGAGATTGCGGCTGGTGATCGCGCGAGTGGTGCCGGCGGGCAGAGTTTCCGGGTGCAAGCTCGTGAAGGTCAAGACGGTGAACTGCTTGGCGAGTTTCACCACCGGAGCGGTTCCGAGTTTGTCGGCGTGGGCCATCGAGCACGCGTACTGGTCCGCGTCGGGCACGTCATACCGTGGCAAGTCGCGGACGTGGGCCAGGCGCCGGACATTCACCACCGCTGCCGCAACTTTCTCTTTCGCTTCGTCTGCCGTGTAGTTGGGGAGGGCATGGCCGAAGTCCTGAACGATGTAGAGGCGGTCTCCGCTCCGAACCACGCCCAACCCGACCACGTTGAAGGCCGGGTTGAGCAAGTTGGCACGATGGGGAGGAGAAAGCATGAGGTGTTCGTGGCCGTGCTGGGCGTCGTAGTCGAGCGCGACGTTTTCTCCCTCTTGATCAAGTTGCAGTCTGGTGGTCAGAGCGAGACGTTGGGGGAGGGCGGCTTCACCGTGAAACTGATGAGAAAGCTGCCGGGCATCCATCATGGCGGTGGCATGGTCACGGGCTGCTTTCGAAAGGCCCGAATCCAGCTTTAATGGACCCACGCCGGCCTGGCGGCGCGATTGATTGGCCAGTTGGAGAAGATCCTGCTCTGCCTGGAATTCGTACTCGCGAAAAGGAATGTCCGGGGCTTTGGCAGATGCCGCCTTAAGCGTAGCTTGCGGACCGCGTTGGCCCGCCTCTTCGGGATCCTCCGCCATAAGGCGGATCGTCGGGTGGAGAGTTGTCGCTCCCGTCCCGAGTAAAAGGGCCAACAATAATCTGGGGGCTCTATGCATCAGTTTGGCCCACCTCGGATCCTGGGGAAGATCGAACTTGACTCAAGCGATACAGCCTTGAAGTCATATCGGCTCAAACCAACGTGGCTAGTGCTAGGCTAGGGGCTGGGCTGGGAGGAAAGTAGTTACCTGCGTCTATGGAACTAGGGATCAGTGGGGTCATTGGCCTGTTGTTTGGCAGTGTTCTTGCTTGGCTGGCGCTGCGTTCGCGCACGGTGCTTCTGGAAGCGCAGTTGTCTTTGAGCGAAAAGGAATTAGCGGCCGGAAAGGCCGATCTGGCGCGGCTTTTGGAGGATCAGCGAACGCTGCTGGAGGCACGGGCGAGACTGGAATCGGCGCTGGAATTGGAACGAAAGGCCAGCGACGAAAAGATTGAATTGCTCACGGCAGCGAACGAGCGCGCCGCGGAAGACTTGCAGAAAGCGTTCAAGGCGCTTGCCGCTGACGCCCTCCAGAGCAACAACACTTCATTCCTTCAGACTGCGCAGGAGACGCTCAAGCGCTTTCAAAGCGAAGCACGCGGCGACCTGGAGTCCCGGCAAAAAGCTGTTGCAGACATGGTGGCCCCGGTCCGCGAGTCGCTCGACAAAGTGGACGCGCAGATTCAGCAGATGGAGAAAGAGCGCGCCGACGCTTACGGAGGCCTGCGGCAGCAGGTGGATTCCTTAATCACTAGTCAGAAGGAACTCCAATCGGAAACTGGAAATCTGGTGCGTGCACTGCGCACTCCGAACGTTCGCGGGCGGTGGGGAGAAATTCAGTTGCGGCGCGTGGTGGAAATCGCCGGAATGCTTCCCTATTGTGACTTCGCCGAACAGGAAACGATCACTGGCGAAACCGGGAGGTTTCGCCCCGATCTTGTCGTGAAGTTGCCGGGAGGCAAGCGCGTCGTGGTTGATGCGAAGACTCCCCTGCAAGCGTTTCTGGATGCCTTTGAAACAACGGATGAGGAAGTACGCCGGGCTTGCCTTACGGCTCATGCGCGACAGGTGCGCGATCATATTAATACGCTCGCAGGAAAAAAGTACTGGGAGCAATTCGAGTCTACACCTGAGTTTGTTGTTATGTTTCTTCCGGGAGAGACGTTCTTCAGTGCCGCGTTGGAACAGGATACGGGCCTGATTGAACATGGAGTGCTGAACAAGGTAATTCCAGCCTCTCCAACGACGTTAATTGCACTGCTGAAAGCCATTAACTATGGCTGGAACCAGGAGAAGCTGGCTCGTAATGCGCAAGAGATCAGTGCGCTGGGAAAAGAACTGCATGAACGGCTGAAGAAGCTCGCCGCACATATCACGGGCGTCGGAACGAATTTGGATCGCGCAGTCGAAGCTTATAACCAGGCAGTGGGATCTCTGGAAAGTCGCGTACTGGTTTCAGCGCGCAAATTTGCCGAGTTAGGAGCACCGGTGGCAGAGGACATTCCTGAGGTCGAACCAATCGAAAAGACGGCACGGACGCTCTCGTTCGAATGGGACGATGAACCGCTGGAGATTTCCAAGAATGATGACCGCAAGGCAGGCTGAGTTGATTTGGAGGAATTGGTTAACCGAGCAAAATTGAGTCGCAACGTCCCAGTCCTGATCCAATTCTATCGATTTTTGGACACCGTATTCTCGTATTCCGACTTGTAGACCGCATCCAACAAATTAGGCTTCCATCGTAAGCCCAACAAATTCAAAGATAATCGTAATTCCAAATTTCACAGCAACATCCAAAAAAACATAGTCTGCGTTTGAAAATGCATCTATAATTTTGGAAGTCTTTTTCGAGTGATGGACTTAGCAACGGTTCAAGGAGCTGTGTGGTGGCAGCGAAGTTGCTGATTAACGATCCGGGGGCGAGTTCTTCCAGCCCTGCCCTACCCTCGCGCGGGTCGGGAGCACCCAAGTCCATGAATCGAGAAAGCCAAGCACGGTTTGTAGCGGTCCTGCTGTCCTTGCTGACTGTGGCGGCCGTGGTGTTTGCTGGCTTCAACTTCCAAAAAGAAGGGCAGTTACCGGTCCCAGACGACGGGGTTTGGTGGGTAGAGCGCGGAGGGCATCTTGTAGCCGACCGCGTCGATAGCCACGGGCAAGGAGCGCAGGCGGGTATCAAGCCGAATGACGAACTGGTTGCGGTCAACGGACAGGAAATCAAGAACACGTCCGGCTTGGTTCGTCAGCTGTACGGGACGGGGGTTTGGCACAAAGCTACCTATTCTCTAGTGCGTGATTCCGTGCCTCTGGATTCCAAGGTCCTGCTCACGCCCGCGGACCGTTCGTTGAACAACTGGCTGCGACTGATCGCGCTTATTTATCTGAGCATTGGCGTCTACGTGTTGCTGCGCCGCTGGACGGCTCCGGGATCCACCCACTTCTACATCTTTTGTCTGGTTTCGTTTGTCGCTTACTCCTTCAAGTACACCGGCAAGCTGAACGATTTCGACTGGACGATCTACTGGTGCAACGTGGTCGCCTGGATCGTGCAGCCAGCCCTATTCCTGCACTTTGTCCTTACATTCCCTGAAAAGC
>Ga0126378_10001185_pt1 | contig 19458 bp, 20 predicted proteins | sample PanSoiMetPlot_23_FD_92587 | JGI IMG/M metagenome (GOLD analysis project Ga0126378, IMG submission 92587) | Tropical forest soil microbial communities from Panama - MetaG Plot_23 | ecosystem: Environmental > Terrestrial > Soil > Tropical forest > Bulk soil | place: Panama | collected 2016-02-17
GCCGCCACTTATCCTTAGTAAGAGCCGTATGCGTAAACGCGCACGTACGGATCTGTGCGGGGGGGCGATCAGTGATGGTCGTCCCTACCGCGACAATAATCCCGGAACGGGACATCGGATTTGAGTTTGAGCGGGTGAGATTGCTCTGACCAGGGGTAACGTAAGATTACCCGCTCCCCTCCTCGGGGCGCGTGCTGTTTGCGTGCTGTTAATGCGATTAAGAATGCTTTTTGTGAACTTGCGTGTCATCTGTCGCTCTGTATCTATTTGAAACTACGTTTCTTTGTGGATTCGATTCCTTCCGCGCTCACCACCTTATCCCCTTGCAAGCCCAGTGTTTTCGCGCCCTTGAGGCATTTTCTGACTTTTTGCCCCATTGCACATTCAGTAACCAAAAGTAACGCTCAGTAACCTAAGGTCCCCCAAAAGTCCAGAAGTTTTCTCGGCGGTCCCGAAGTTCAGAGTTCCTCAGCGCACTTAATCGTGCGGAAATGACTGAAAAGAAGGGCGCGGTTTGAGAGAACCGAACTCCCGACCTACTGATTTTTGGTCAGTAGTAAAAATTCTTCCAAGGCAGATGACAAGCGTAGATTTCCGGGTTTTGGCTCATCCTGTTCGGCGAGCGTTCACTCAAACGGGCGGTGCATCACTGGCCGGGGTACACCCATTTCAGGAACGAAGTACCTCACGCAAGAACTCGATCATTGTTTCCCACGTCCTTGCCTCAGTCTGGGGATGTAGTCCAGCTACTGGTGTCGGACTGCCATACACACCTTCGCCGGTAAAACTGTGCTTTGCCTCGCTGTACAGGTTGATTTCCCAATTTGCATTAGCACTGCCGCATTCGAATCAGATCTTTCCGAGATGGATTGTGTGCGATCAGGAGCAGCTTCGCATCGACGCCAACTTCCAGAACGGGAAGCATATCCGGACTGTCGGCGACGGGAAGCAGCGATCATTTTGGGCGTGATCCACACATGCGCTCGCGGTTTAACATCCGCGACTTCAGAGCTGTTTCGATTAACATATCCTGCATGAAAACTCGGCTGCGAAGCTGTATTGTCGGCCTAACTCTTGCCGCGTGCCTCGATCTGGGATTTTCACAGGAAATTGAGAAGCTCGATCCTTCTCTCGATCGGATCGTTCCACCCAACGCAACTCTTGACCGCATTGCCACGGGCTTTAACAAATGGACAGAAGGGCCGGTGTGGACGCGCCAAAGGAGCCTTCTCTTTGCGGAGATCCCGGCGAACAACATCATCATGTGGACACCTGGCAAGGGAACGCGAGTCTTCATGCACCCGAGCGGATACAAAGAGTCCGCGCAATTCGGAGGCCCAGAGCCGGGCTCAAATGGCATGACCCTCGATGCGGATGGACGTCTCACGGTCGCGGGACACGCCGGGCGCACTGTTTGGCGCCTGGAATCTCTCGATCCAAAGGCGCAAGCTACGATCCTTGCTGATTCGTATCAAGGCAAGAAGCTCAACAGCCCCAACGACCTCGTGTACAAGTCGGACGGCTCCTTATATTTCACCGATCCTCCGTACGGCTTGGCGACGCAAAGTGATAGCGATCCGAAGAAGGAGCTGCAAGTCAATGGTGTTTACCGCATTCCGAATGCGCGCCAGCAGAAGCCGGGTGCACCACCCGCACGCGACAAGCTGCAGCTTGTAATAGGAGATTTGGAACGACCGAACGGCATCGCTTTCTCTCCAGACGAGAAATTTCTCTACATTGCGGAATCTGGCAAGAAGGTTTGGATGCGTTATCGCGTTCAGCTTGACGGATCGGTGGGTGACGGAGCTCTGTTCCTCGATGGCTCTGCCGACAAGGCTCTCGGCGGGCCGGACGGCATCCGAGTGGACAAGAAAGGAAATCTCTACGGTTCCGGACCTGGGGGTGTCTGGATTATTTCTCCAGAGGGCAAACATCTCGGAACCATCAAAGTCCCAGAGCGCGTCAGCAATGTCGCTTGGGGCGACATAGACGGAAAGACCCTCTACATTACCGCCAGCACGAGCATATACCGAGTCAAGCTAAACGTCCCTGGCCTGAAGCCGTAGACCAGAAATCATTAGGTCCGAATTGGTACACGCAAATTGAGCCTTAGCGCTGGGGCACCCATAAGAATTAAAGGTGGCTGAAAAATGAATGAGAATCTTTCTGGCCGTCAGGAAAATTGCGGCTTTCCTGTTAGTGCTGAGGCTAATAGAGCCCTTGGGCTCACGCCAAGGGGTCACACGCCCGCACTCACTAGTGCCGCGCCTGGCTGTCGTACGCTCACAGAAATGCATAAATCTATTTTTCTGAGCTGCTAAATGCAGTAGATGCGCAGCGAAATGGCCGATCCCATCTCGCACCAAGCTGTATCTAGTTGCACTCGCTCCAAACCTCACGTGGATCCAACGCGTACTTCTTCACTGCACGTTCGTCGAATTCAAAGCCCAGCCCCGGTTCCGATGGCAACAGCAGGTCACCATTCTTGATTTCGAGCTGCCGGTTCACTAGGCGCCTGAAATTCAGGACCTGATCGTCGGGGAAGAATTCTACATAGCGCGCATTCGGGGCAGACGCAACCAGATGAACGTGCAGATCATGGAACCAATGCGGGCAGATCGTCACGCCGTAACTGGCGGCGGTCTGCGCGATGCGACGCCACTCTGAAATCCCGCCGCAGACTGCGGCATCCGCCTGCAGGATCTCGGCTGCGCGCTTGTCGAGGATCTCCTTGAAGCGCCATCGTCCCGCCTCGATCTCGCCCGTCGCGACGGGAATGTGGGTCGCGGCAGCGAGCTTGGCGTGGTTATCGATGTCATCTGGGCTGAACGGCTCTTCCACCCAGTATGGGTTGTACTTCTCGAGACGCCGGCAATAGAGCAGCGCAGTGGGAAGATCGGCCCATCCGTTGTTGATGTCCATCATGAGATGGACGTCGGGACCAGCCGCATCGCGCGCAGCGCGGACTCGCTCTTCTTCCTCGGCAGTCGCGAGGCGTCCCACTTTGATCTTGACTGCGCGGAAGCCTTGTCGCACCCATCCCTCGACCTCTTTGCTGAGATGTTTAGCAGTCTTGCCTTCGAGGTAGTATCCGCCGCTGGCGTAAGCCGGAACTTTGTCGAGCGACCAACAACCGAGATATCGATACAGAGGCAGCTCGGCGGCATGCGCATTCAAGTCCCACATCGCCACATCGAGAATGCTGAGAGCGCGCATCACTGTGCCGACACGCCCGTGAAGTATGACTTCGCGATACATCTCGTCCCAGAGACCCTCGACGCCATCGCTGTCTCGTCCCAGCAACATCGGAGCCAAAAGCTCTTGGACAGCGAGCTTCGCAATGTTGGCACCGGCAGTGCCGATGTAGCAGAATCCGATTCCTTCAATTCCCTCCTTGGTACGGACCTTCACCAAGCAGTAATCGCGGGCCTTCACCGTGCGCGTGGCAAATGAGGTAACACGATCGAGGGGAATGCGGACCGTAGAGACTGAAATGGAGCTGATTCGAGGCATAAAGAGTCCTATTTGGGATAAACACGAGTTTCGATTGTACGTTTGTGTGAGCCTTGGCGGAGGAAGGGAGTTACACAATGAAAAACCAAGCGTGGAGGACTCTCACAAAAAGCTTCTGCAATGTGGATCTTCGAAGCAGCCATGCTGACAGCGCGCTGGCGCGATATGTCTTAGCCGACTCCGTCAGGGCCGGATGAGTGAGGGTTATCCGAGTCCGGAAGGCGGCGTCTCGACGGCGGATGAAAAAATGCCTCTCCTGCGAGGCTCAGATTTTTTCACGCCGACCCAAGCCTACTGACGCTGAGCTACGGAAAATATCGCGCCTTCGGCGATTAGACCTTAAACCACCAATGAGCATGGGCATGCAAAGCGAAGGATCTTCCTCTGCTTGCTCGTGCGCTTATTTGAACAAGACTTGCGTGGTGCTGGTCCAGCCTGGCGACTTCATTTCCGCACGATTGAAGCTCGATGCTCTGACGACCAATGATGAGGTATCCTTACGCACCCGGAGTTCCTCGTTGAATCTGACAACCGGTACGGTTGCCCAAACCTCCACTTCCACCTTCGCCCAATTCGAGGTGTCGAACGAGCGCCGCTGGACGATTGTAGGCCTCCTCTTCGTCGCCTCGCTAATCAACTATCTCGATCGCGCGGCGATTTCGTTTGCGCTGCCTTCGATTTCCCGCGACCTGCATCTGCTGCCGGCGACGAAGGGACTGCTGCTCTCTTCTTTCTTCTGGTCATACGCGCTGGTGCAGATTCCGATCGGGTGGGCCAGCGACCGCTTCAATTTGTACTGGTTGTACGCGGGCGCTTTCACGGTCTGGTCGATTGCACAGGGCGTGACCGGACTCGCGACCAGCCTCGCCATGCTGATCTTCTTTCGCATCATTCTGGGAATTGGCGAATCGATCTATCTTCCCGGTGGAACGAAGATCGTCAGCCTGCTGTATTCGACCAGAGAAAGAGGGCTGCCGTCGGGGCTCTTCAACTGCGGCACGCGCATGGGCCTCGTCTTCGGTGGACTGTTCATTCCCTGGTTATTGTTGCGCCAGGGATGGCGCAACAGCTTTCTCATTGTGGGATTCGCCGCGCTCCTTTGGCTCGTGCCGTGGTTCCTTGTCTTTCCTCGCAAATTGTGGGCCAACACCGGCGCCCTTCTCGCAAAACGGACTGTTGCTCAACACGTTCACGGTGCTTTGACAGACCGCAATCTGATCGGCATTTGCTTGGGCTTCTTTTGTTTTGATTACTACTGGTACGTCCTGGTTACGTGGCTGCCCGACTATCTGGTGACGGTGCGCCATCTCAGCATCGTGCGCGCAGGATTCTATGCCTCGGCTGCCTTCCTGATTTTCGGCCTAAGTGAGCCGATCGGAGGACTGATCGCCGACCGCTTGATCGAGCACGGATGGAGCGAAACACGCACGCGCAAGGGAATCGTGAGCGTGGCTTTCCTGTGTGGCTTGTTCCTGATCGCAGCCATGCGGGCGAGTGACACGCGGATAGCAATTGCACTGCTGATGGGAGCATGCCTGGCTGGACTGGCGACCGGCAACCTGATTGTCATCCTGCAATTCTGCGCGCCGCCCGAGCATGTTGGCATCTGGACAGGAGTGGAAAACTTCACCGGCAATCTTGCCGGGGTCATCGCACCGCTAGCCGTAGGGCTGCTGATCAAGTCGAGCGCCTCGTATGTGCCTGGATTCACTGTTGCGGCAATCGTGCTCATCGTGGGCATCCTCGGCTACGCAGTGGTCGTTGGCGAGCTGAAAGCACCGGCGCCCTTAGACAGATCCGAGTAAATCCGTGGACATCCGTAATCACTCCGGCGTCGTCCGTTCCGTTTTTATCGTTGCTGCCGCCTTTACTACACTAGACATCATGCAATTCCCTCGCGTGCTCGACGTTCGCCAGAACTTTCCTCGCTCCACTCCGCTCGCGATCGACGAGGTCGTCAAGCACGAATTTAAGAAGAAGGATCTCAACCGGCGGCTCGACGGCAAACGCGTTGCAGTAGGTGTGGGCAGCCGAGGCATCTCCAATCTCAAGCAGATCGTCGCTGCAGTTCTTCGCGAGTTACAGGCTCGCGGAGCATCTCCGTTCATCGTCCCTGCAATGGGAAGCCACGGGGGAGCGACGCCGGAAGGCCAGGCACACATCCTCGAAACGTACGGGATCACGCCAACGAGCATGGGCGTTCCCTTTGAGACCACTATGGAGACCGTCCGCATCGGCACCACCACCGCCAATGCCATTCCGGTCAACTTCAGCGCAGCGGCGCTGAAGGCCAACTGGATCTTTCCCATCAACCGCGTCAAGCCGCACACCGATTTTCACGCCGACCTTGGCAGCGGCCTATCGAAGATGCTGGCGATCGGATTCGGGAAACAAGCGTGAGCCGCCGCCTGCCACGCTGCCTCCAGTCGGCTCGGACATGAGCGCGTCCTGCGTCAAGTTACGGGGCTCGTGCTCAATCGAGCACCAATCCTCGGCGGCTTGGCGATTTTGGAAAACCAGTTTCATGATACGGCCGACCTGGCGCTCCTCACGCCTGAAACGCTCGAGGTAGAAGAGGCCAGGCTTCTGGTCCGAGCTCGCGAGCTCATGCCGAGGCTGCCCTTCGCCGAGATCGACCTGCTCATCGTCGACCAAATGGGGAAGGAAATCAGCGGCGCGGGCATGGATCCCAACGTGATTGGTCGAGCGGTTTGCGGATACACTCATCGCTGGTTCCTCAGCCCGGTGTTTCTCCGAACATCTCGCGCATCTTTGTGCGCGGACTGACGGCAGCTTCGTCAGGCAACGCCGTCGGCATAGGCATGGCCGACTTCACGACGACAGGCACGGTCGCGAGCATCGACTTGAAGACTACGTATGTGAACGCGCCCACCGCGCTCACTCCACAGACGGTAAAAATACCGATTTACTTCAATACCGACCGCGAGGTTGTCGAGCAAGCTCTGCAGTCGCTGGCTGTGGAAAATCCGGCTTCCGCGCGCGTCGTGCAGATTCGCGACACGCTCTCGCTGGAGGTCATGCGCGTCTCGACTGCATATGCGAATGAACTCAGCAAACGGACTGATGTGGTTGCTTTAGGCTCAGAGTCAGAGATGAGATTCGATGCTGAAGGCAGTCTCGTGCCCGTGGACGGCTGTCCTCCGTAAAAATTAGATCAGGCTATGCCGCAGCTCGTTTGAGCCCATATTCATGATGGAGTCCGCCCAAAATCGCGGTTGAGACAACTCGCTCCGCGGCTTCCAAGCGATGGCGATGCTTTCTCTGTGGAGGCACCATTTCCAGGGCCGGAATTGCCGGCCCCAAGCTAGAGTGTGGGCGCCCTTTGTTGTAGTCCGAAACCCATTCACAAAGAATGCGCGTAGGTGACGCTCATTCAGCGGAATCATGAAGTCCAGGCATTCCCGTCTGATCGTTCCAATCAGTCGTTCGCAGAAGGCATTCGCCTGCGGAGTCTGGACCGGAGTCTTGACGGCTCGCACTCCGAGCGCGGCAACAACCGTATCCAGTTCGGAGGAAAACGTCGCATGTCGATCATGAATGAGGAACCGGTATTTGTGATCGCTCGGTATTGCTTCTCGAAGCTGTTGAATCGTCCATTCGGCCGTCGGATGAGAGGTCACGTTGCAGTGGTGAATGCGACGCGAGCCAACCTCCATCACGACGAATACATAAAGGATGCGGAAACGAGCTGTGACCGCAATCATGAAGTCACACGCCAACAACGCCTTCGCATGATTTCGGACGAAGGTGTTCCAGTTCTGCGAAGCCACACGCGGATATCGCGATGGAGCGTCTGTTGGCCAGTAAGCTCTTACGGTTCGAGGCGATATCTTTATGCCAAGCTTCAGCCACAGCTCGTCGGCAACACGCTCTTCGCCCCAGGTCGGATTATCGCGAACCAATTCTCCGATGAGCTGGCGTAAGTCGCTTGGAATTCGTGGCCTGCCCGGTCGCGACTTCCACTTCCAGAACAAGCGAAATGCTTGGCGATGCCAGCCGATCAACGTAGCCGGTTTGACGATGAGGAGCGCAGATTTCCACTCAAAGAAGCGTGACCAGAAGACCAGTGAGAAGCGAGCCGCGTCGGTCAACCGCCTGGGCTTAATTTGGTGCTCCTGGTAGGACGCCAACTGGCGACAAATCTACAGAATATGAAGAGACTGGATGATTCGTGGAACGCACAGGACTTGCAAACATTCCGAAAATATCACGCGAAGGATTGCATCGTACGCTGGCCGAATCAGCCACCCACCAACGGTGTAGATGCCCATGAACAAGAGGCCATCGCATTCTTCAAGATGTTCCCCGACCAGCATCTCATCAACAATCCATACAAGATCATGCTGGCCCAAGGCGAATGGACCTGCACCGTGGCGGATTTTACGGGAACGATGGCAGGTCCGATGACGATGCTAGACGGAACCGTTATCCAGCCCACGAACAAGAGCTTCCATATAGATTTCTGTACAGTTGCGCGCCGGAACGAGCAGGGCCAGATCGTTGAAGAGAATCTTTTTTACGATCTGATGGGCATGCTGAAGCAAATAGGGGCGATGCCGGCCCAGGCACAAAGGGCTGCTTAGGGCAGGCGATCTGATCATGGCCGAGAGAATACCAGCGCTGTTTTTTGGACATGGCAATCCGATGAATGCGCTGCTCGTAAACCCTTATACACGGCGTTGGTCAGCCATCGGAGTGGCACTGCCGAGGCCGAAGGCAATACTTTCGGTCTCGGCACACTGGTATATAGAAGATGCTGCGGTCACGGTGAGCACCGCGCCGAAGACGATCCACGACTTCGGCGGCTTTCCGCGCGAGCTCTATGAGGTGCAGTATCCCGCTCCTGGTGATCCCGATCTTGCTGCTCGCGTTCAGAAATTGCTGGCACCTGTGCCGGTGCGCCGTGACGATCGCTGGGGTCTCGACCACGGTACCTGGTCAGTTCTGCGCCACGTCTATCCACAAGCTGATATTCCAGTGGTTCAGCTCAGCATCGATGAAACCCAACCACCCTCGTTCCATTATGAAATCGGCAAACGCCTGGCGCCCTTGCGAGAAGAAGGCATTCTCATTTTGGGAAGCGGAAACGTCGTGCAAACCTGCATGCCTATGCCTGGGGACGGCACGCGCCGGAGCCGTACGACTGGGCGATCTCGTTTGAAACTCGGGTCCGCGAGCTGCTCCTCGCTGGAGAGCACGAGCTGCTTGTCAATTACGAGCATCAGCTCGGCAGCGAAGCGGAACTGGCAGTACCCACGCCGGATCATTATTTGCCGTTACTTTACGTCGCCGGCACTCGCACGTCATCCGAGCCGCTCACGTTTCCTACAGAGGGCGTAGATGGCGGTTCCGTTTCGATGCTCGCAGTTCAAGTGGGCTCATAAAAACTCGGTAACAAACTAGGTAAGGGTTTTCTAGCTCCTAATCCCTGTGATTCTTAATCAGTGGTTCCCCGCGCCTTCACCGAAAAGTAGCGCTGATATACTGCTCGCCGAAATGGATACTTACGAAATCATTGACGCACTGAAAGAAGAGCGCGCCAGGCTGGATCGCGCAATTGCCGCTCTAAATATTTGCACGGCGCACTCATCAGAGTCTCAGCACCAATAGTTCTCCGACATTCAGTGCTGACAGATAGGGCATCATCGCGTGCAGCAACTTCCAGGTCGCGCCGGCATTCAACTCGCGGAAAGTGGCTGCCTCTTCCTGCTGGTCTGTGGTCGCATGAAGCAGGACGAACTGCCGCTCCGCCGGCTCAAATTGCATTCGCGAGTAGGTGGTAAACGAACCAACGCCCGGGTTTTGATGGCAAGAGCTGCATTCCAGGATGCGGGAGCTTGGGCCAAACCGACTGCTCCGCGATTGCGGACTGAGCGTTTCGGCATCCGGCGAGCCCGGCTCAAAGAAGTCAAAACCATGCGTGTTGAATATGGGGAAATCCTTTTCGTCATCGGCCACGCGCCTTAGACTTGGCCGGCCATCCAGTAGTGCGCGCTCCGAGAGACGAAACTCTGTCACTTGATCGTGCCCGGGTTCAAAGAACGCACGCCGGTCAGGAATCGAGCGATATCGGCGTAACTGGACGGTTTCCGTAATTGGTGACAGGACTGGCTGCCCTTCGTTACTTACGAGAATGGCTCGGCGCAGCAGTGCAGTTTCGGTCCCAGCTGGAAATTGTGGCGGCCCACAGGAACCTGCGAGCAAGCAATTGTCGCGGCGAGGGTCGGGTGCTTGTGCGCTCCGCGCGCTGGCTGTCACGACCTGCGCACGACTGCGGCTGAACGTGCGGGTCGCTTCGATGGACTCGGCCGTGGTCAGGTGAGCGGGCGGCGGCAACCGCAAATAAACGAAGAATGCCGACATTGGGAAGTTGCTCAAGTGAATGGGTGCAGCTGGCATGCCATCATCTCGTCCCATCAGGGCAAAGCCCCGCCCACCGGGCAGATAGAACCCGTCAGCAGTCTGGGTAGCTCTTAGCCCACCGTAATTGTCAGGCAGCCGATGAATTTCATCGGTGGAGATCGCCACAGCCTTGATCATCGCCGCCAGCAGTTCGGCAAGTTGCGTTCTTTCTTTCTCACAACCAACGACATTCCCACAACATTCAGCGCAGCACTTGATTGAGTGATCGGGGAAGCCAATCGGCTCCGTCACCCAGTGAAAGACGGCAAGCAAGTTTCGCTGGAACACTGCGCGAACTAGCGGATCACGTACCAGACGCTCAGAATGGCTGTTCAGGAATTCATGTAACAGAGCAACTGTTTCTTGGTACTTCGCTCCTACCAGTACGTGTTTTGACCCAGACCAAAGCAGCGGATCAACCTCATCGCACCCCCATTTGCTGCCGTCAGATCCAGTACGGATAAGAAGGTTGTTTTGCACGCGGTTCCAGATGTGTTTAGAGTCATGCGAGTACAGGGAGTAGTTCGTGCAGTCGCTGAACTGCGTTTGCCTGGGGTCAGTTGCGTTACGACTCGACGTTCGTTCTGGTTCTGTTGTCCGCTGCGAGGCGATCAGAAACAAAGCAACGAGCAGAACGATTGATGTCACGGGAATTGCTTTCATGCTGATCCACGATCACTTACCAACATCCGAAACAACAATGAAAAGCATTGCTCCAGAGCACGCACATTTGCAAGAGATTTCGGACGGAACCATCTAATCCGGGACCCTCATCCATGTTTGGAGTATCACCAGCTATTCCCAATCTGGATTCCCGAGAAAAATTCGCGGGCAAAGTCCGGCTAAACCTTACAGAGCTCCTCGAAAGGAGGTCCCGATGCTTCAGTATGAGCCGCTCGGCGTTGCGGAGCAGGAGAGCGTACGCAACGATTGCACAAGCGGCGAGAGGGGCGATCAGGGCACCGAGCCAGGGTTGGTGAAAGTAGCCGCCGAGGAGAACCACAGGGGCCTGCAGAAGAAAGATTCCAGGCACAGGAAGACAAAGGCGGCTACAGCCACTGTACCGCTCTGGATCAGCGTGCGAAACGCTGGATAATCCATCCAATCAGGGTTCCACCAACCGCGCCGAGCCCCAGAATGGGAAAATAGGTTTTGGTGATGACGCATCGGCACGGCTCAGCAACACGCCGATTACTAAGCCACTGCGCCAACCCGGCCAGGGCAACGAAAAGGCTCCGATGACAAAGCCAATGGAGAAGCGATTGACAAATGCACCCAGCAGCGCAGCTCGCTTGTCAAGAAAGGTGAGCGGAAGCATCGAAGCTGCTGACAATGCGCCATACGCCAACCACAGGGCCGCTTTGGGGGTAAGCAATAACCCAAAACGGGACAACAGTGCCGGGACACCCGGCCAAGACTCAGTTCTGGGAGTGTTTGAGAACATGCGGTTCTGGGATGCGACTTGGTGGCCTCCGCTGCCTTCGATTGCTCGATTCGCTTGACGCCTAATAGCAGCAACTCTCAACGGCAATCTCGCAAGTCATCGCACTGTGCATAGTTCGTTTCTTTTAAGATATTTGCAACCCCTGGCACGCGTCCACCCCAATTTGCGAATCGAAATACGGTAGTGTTTCCATCCTTGGGAGGCTTCGCATGAAGACTCGTGTGCTGTTCGTTGACGACGAGGAAACAATCCGCCAGACCTTACCGTTGATCTTGCGCAAGGAGGGGTTTGATGTCAGCGTTGCGGCATCGGTATCCGAAGCACTGGAACTGATCACTCGCCAGAAGTTCGATATCCTCCTTGCAGACCTCAACATCGGGCAACCAGGCGATGGGTTTACTGTTGTCAGCGCCATGCGCCGTACGCAACCCGATGCTGCAACGTTCATACTTACCGGCTATCCCGATTTTCAAACAGCATTGGAAGCCATTCGCCAGCAGGTTGATGATTATCTGACCAAGCCCGCCGATATTCCCAAATTGGTTGCAACGCTTAAAACAAAACTGGCGACGCCCAGAAAGATAGGACAATATCCCGCGAAGCGGGTGGCCACGGTCATACGTGACCATTTGGATCGCATTCTGGAATTCTGGCTGGCGGAGTCGCAAAATTCGGAAGAATTGCAATCGATCAAGCTTAGCGACGTGCAGCGCATAGATCATGTGCCGCTGGTACTCCAAAGCCTGATGCGAACTCTGGAAACCAGCCAAACGAAAGTTGCAGGTGGCGCTCTTAATGCGGCCCACACCCATGGCTTGAATCGTGCGCAGCAGGGTTACAGCATTCCAATGCTTGTACAAGAAGCAGGAATCTTGCATAAGGTGCTTTCCAGGGTTTTGCAAGAATGTTTGCTCGAGATTGATACCAGCACGTTAGTAAGTGATGCGATGAAGATCGGGGAGAATTTGAATGCCTTGCTTGAAGAGTCCGTTCGGGCATTTCAAACGGGCAAAGCTTCTTACGTTGCGTAATCACTGGAATTTGACGAAGTGTCGTCGAGTCATCGGACAGATCGTTTGAAGCAATGCCCCGGGCAATATGGGTCGCATGTATTGTTGGCAACCTCGCCTAGCAGCGGTAGAAATAGGTAATGTAGTAAAGGAAGGCGCTCCTCCTTCTCAAAGTGAATGATCACGGCGCGGCGATGGCGCTCGCATTTTTCGGATTCTATGCACGCCTGACCGGGTACCTAATATTGATGTCCAGATTCCTGCCTCGGTTTCTGGGCCTGTGGTCGGCGATCGCAGGTCTGGGTTGGCTGACCTTCCTTTACCCGCCGCTCGGATACCATTTGTTCCTCTATTTGGCGGTGTTTGGTCTGCTCGGGGCAATCGCGCTGATCCTGTGGTTGCTCGTGTTTGGCGTGAATGAAGAAAAATGGAGCGAACAAGCCAATTCAGCCGGAGTTGTGCGTAGATGAAGGCTTTCGCTTTCAATGACAAAGGAGAGATGTTTGCTGTCTAAACGCTTCCTATTTAATAACGCCTGGGGAACAAAATACGTTCAGTGGTACGGCGAAGACATGCGTTTTCGTTTCATCGTTCGCCATGAAAAAGTTTAGTTCGGGCGGCCCAATGTCTCGCAGAGACTTCGTTCGCAATAGCCTTGCCAGCGGGGTTGTGTCGGTTTTGGCGCCGGTGTTGCGATGGAAAAATTTAGCCGCCACAAAGCAGTCCAAGGAAACCGGTCCCGCCACCCACATTCTGGCTCTCGACCGCGACTGGCTGTTCGGCGGACGGCTGGATCCCTCCGTCCGCAGTGTGGACCTTGATGAACGCACATTTTCTCCCATCACCCTGCCACACTGTGTCGCGAAGCTCTCGTGGGAAAACTGGGATCCTGCGGCGTGGCAGGGCCTCTGGATTTACAGGCGTCACTTCAGCCTTCCCCCCGAGCTAAAGAGCTTACGCGTTTTTTTGAAGTTTGACGGTGTCATGGTGGGTACGGCCCCCATGATCAACGGTCAGGAACTTCCACGCCACCTGGGAGGCTACCTCCCATTTGAATACGAATTGAGTAAATGGCTAAGAGACGAAAATACGCTGAACGTCGCAGTAGACTCGCGATGGAGTAATGTGCCGCCACAAGGCTCGCCCAGCGGTGCAAAGCGGTTGGATTACCTAGAAGCCGGGGGCATCTATCGCTCCGCCTGCTTAAAGGCAGTGCCGCAAATCTTCATTCGTGACGCATTCGTCAAGCCCGTGCAAGCTCTTGATCCGAGTCGCCGAATCGAGATCTTGTGCACGCTGGATGCTGCCATCGTTCCAGCTAAGTCCGTTCAGATCGAAGCTCAACTGCAAGATGGTTCTCGCGTGATTTCAAAGGCCACAGAGACAGTCCACCTGGATAAGCCCGGCGACTCGAGCGTGACGATCACCCTTCCTAATCTGGGAAACATTGCATTATGGGATGTCGATTCGCCTCATCTATATAGTGTCCTTGTCCGCCTGCTTGTTGAAGGCAAACCCGTACACGACTATCACGTACGCACCGGGCTGCGCGACGCAAGATTCGAATTGGAAGGGTTCTTTTTGAACGGCCGCAGGCTTCAGCTCTTTGGACTGAACCGACACGAGATTTATCCGTATGTCGGCGGCGCGATGCCTCCACGCGTGATGCGTCGCGACGCAGAAATGCTTCGCCGCGAGCTGAACTGCAACATTGTTCGATGTTCCCATTATCCGCAGTCAGAAGCATTTCTGAACGCATGCGATGAGCTTGGCTTAATGGTATGGGAAGAGATTCCCGGCTGGGGTTATCTCGGTGACGAGGCGTGGAAGGAATTTCTGGTTCGCGATGTCGGCGAGATGATACTGCGCGATCGGAATCATCCTGCGATCGTCATCTGGGGTGTGCGCGCGAATGAATCGGCAAACGATGTTCCTCTGTACCGCCGTACCACCGCATTGGCGAAATCCCTCGATGATTCCCGTCCTGACTCCGGATCTATGACATCTGCTTCCCGCAAAGATTGGCAGGAGAATTGGCAGGAAGATGTATTTGCATTCGACGACTATCATTCCGAATCCGACGGCAGTGTAGGCATCGAAGACCCCGTTCCGAGTGTCCCGTACATGCTGGCCGAAGCAGTCGGACAATTCAACTACGCCGCAGCTAAAGGTTTTGCGATCAAGTATCGCCGCGCAGGCGATGTGAGCCTCCAGCAGGTACAAGCAGTAAGACACGCACAAGCCCACAGCCGCGTAGGAGCTAATCCCCGAATCTGCGGTGTGATCGCTTGGTGCGCGTTTGATTACGCCAGCCTCATTAATTCCTACAATACGGTTAAGACAGCAGGCATAGCCGATATCTTTCGTATTCCTAAACTGGGAGCTTCTTTTTATCAGGCGCAATGTGATCCGAAACTCCATCCCATCATTCAGCCAAGTTTCTACTGGGATTTCGGACCGCACACTCCCCGTGGTCCCGGCAAGCAGGCCACTATTTTTTCCAACTGCGAGCGTCTGGACCTTTTCATTGCGGCTCAACGGCATGCGACGTTATATCCGGATGCAGCAGGCTTTCCCCATTTGAAGCACCCCCCGTTCTTCGCCGATCTGGATCTGGACGGATCGGCACGGCCGGAACTGCGCATCGACGGCTACGTTGGAGACCGCCTGCTGCTTTCACGCTCTTTTTCCTCTGACGTATCGCAGGACCAATTTCTATTGTCGATGGACGATACTGCTCTCTACGCGGACGGGATCGATGCGACCAGGCTTGTATTCAAAGTCGCCGATAAATTCGGAGCAGAACGAGCCTTTGCAGACGGGGAAGTCGAGTTTGAATTAACAGGGCCTGGAGTCATCGTCGGTGACAATCCCTTTTCCTTGGTGGACAGTGGAGGAGTTGGCGGAGTCTGGGTCAAAACGCTCCCGGACAAAGTCGGATTAATTCGCTTGATAGTAAAGCATTCGACTCTCGGCGCAAGGCATGTAGAGATCACAGCTCGGGCTACGCAGAAGTGAGCTAGAAGAATGCAGCACGATGCCGCTGCCTGCGAAGCGGTTGTCGAACTGAGTCGGTCAAGGTCGTAGTGGCCCCATTATGGGAAAAGGTTAATTTATGACGATCAAGAAACTAAGTTTGATGTTGGTATGCCTTATACCAGGCGCACTCATGGCTCAGGACGCTAAAGTGACGAAGCTCTTCTCAAAAGACCTGCCGGACTTCCCTGGCAAGGAAGGTCTGATGATCACAGTAGAAATGCCGCCGGGACATTCCGACCCAGTACATCGCCACTATGCAGATGCATTTCTTTACGTGCTGGAAGGCTCGGTCGTGATGCAGGTGCAGGGCGGGAAAGAAGTTACGCTGACACCCGGTCAGACCTTCTATGAAGGTCCCGACGATATTCATACTGTTGGCCGCAACGCAAGCAATACCAAACCAGCAAAATTTCTCGTGTTGTTAGTCAAGAGCAGAGGCGCTCCGGTGTTAGTACCGATGAAGTGAAGAAATGATGGCCGTGCTTCCGTGAATTCCTGCGGGGGACCCGAAATGACATGAAATGAGCCTGTTGTGTTCTTCGAAAACGACAAAGAAGAATAGCGTAGGACCTCATTGTCAAGCGAGCACTCTGCAACACATCTGCCTCATCCGCTAAACTGGACAGTTAAGCGGCGTTAGCGTCCTCGATTGGAAGTCCCTCCTCGATTTAGCTCCGCTGCACGGGATCCATGTCAACAACTCAATCTGCCGTTAGTACTCCCCGTTTGGCCGATTTCACGACCGACCTTCGAGTAGTCCCTCTCTCATTTATCTGCATTGGTATTGGCGTAGTTGGCGCATTTCTGGCGCTGATGCTGCTCAAGCTCATCTATCTCTTCACGAATCTCTTCTTTTTCCATCACTGGAGCTTCGAATTCACGTCTCCAGCGCAGAACACGCTGGGTTACCTCGTCATTCTTATACCGATCCTGGGCGGGTTGATCGTTGGCATCATGGCGCGATTCGGTTCGGAGCGTATTCGTGGGCACGGAATTCCCGAGGCGATCGAGGCAATTCTGTTGCGCGGAGCAAAGGTGGAGCCTCGTGTTGCTGTTTTGAAGCCGGTTTCCGCTGCAATCGCGATTGGATCTGGAGGCCCTTTCGGCGCGGAAGGTCCAATCATAATGACGGGCGGCGCCGTCGGATCGCTGATCGCGCAGTTCTTCCACATGAGCGGCGCGGAGCGCAAAACGCTGTTGGTTGCTGGAGCTGCAGCAGGCATGTCGGCGACCTTCGCCGCCCCGGTTTCAGCGGTCTTGCTGGCGGTTGAGCTGCTGTTGTTCGAGTGGAAGCCGCGCAGTCTGATCCCTGTGGCCATGGCCAGTGCCACAGCCGCAGCCGCCAGACATTATCTGCTTGGCATTGGTCCATTGTTTCCCATTCCGGAACATCACATTGCTATGGACGCAGTCGGACTGGCCGCCTGCATGCTCGTCGGCCTCTTGGCGGGCCTCCTCGCGGCTTTGCTAAGCTCAGCGATCTATTTGGTCGAAGACGGGTTCGCCCACTTGCCTGTCCACTGGATGTGGTGGCCAGCGATCGGTGCTGCAGCCGTGGGGATTGGCGGATACTTCTTTCCCCAGGCACTCGGCGTTGGATACGACGTGATCGCCTCGATGCTCGACCATGACCTTACGTTGAAGGTCCTGCTCGGCATCTTTCTTGTAAAGGGCATCATCTGGTCGATTTCGCTTGGCTCCGGAACCTCAGGCGGCGTTCTGGCTCCGCTGTTGATGATGGGAGGTGCGCTGGGTGGGCTCGAAGCTCGCTTCCTTCCTCATTACGGCACCGGTCTGTGGCCGCTCGTGAGCATGGCGGCAGTGCTGGCGGGTGCATTAGGTGCACCTCTGACTGCGGTCGTCTTTGCCTTCGAACTCACTCACGATCCAGGCGTGCTATTGCCGCTTCTGATCTCGGCTTTGGTGTCCTACGGTTTGGTTGTGCTGACGCTGCCAAGGTCGATCCTCACAGAGAAGCTGAGTCGCCGTGGATATCACCTCTCGCGCGAGTACATCGTAGATCCCATGGAGAGCCTCGCCGTAGAAGAGGTCATGCAAACCCAGATCGCGAGATTCACGGCAAATGCCACACTCGATCAGCTGCGCGAAGCGCTGCAGGTGAATGACAGTCTTGGCGTTCAGCGTCTTTTTCCGGTTCAGGATCAGAGTGGGAAGATGGTTGGCGTAATTCCGCGCTGGGATCTAGAGCAATTTGTCGCTGGCCAAAAAGGACCCTCGCTGGCGGCACTTATCATCGCGACGCCTGTGACCGCTTACAGTGACGAGCGTCTCACAACCGCCGTTCAGCGCATGGCAAGCAGCGGTTTCACCAAGCTGCCGGTCGTCAAGCGTGAGGATCCGAGCAAGGTTGTTGGCATCATCTCAATCTCTGATCTTCTCAAAGCGCGAACTGCGGCGCGGGAGACTGAAGAACGTCGCGAACGGGTGTTGCAGTTGAGTGTGCCTCTGCTGTTTCGTGGGCAGGAGGATAATGACTCGAAGAGTAACGCGTCTTAATTGGACGAAGGCTCTGTAGCGTAACGCCTGTGCCACAGAGGCGAGGTGCTAATTCGCTATTTCCGTTCCGTCACACGCTTACCGCTCTCCAGCAGCTTGCGGGGGAAGCTCGAAGAAAACGGCGGCGAAGTTTTCTGACCACCCTCTCTGACCACCTCTAGCCGATATTGAGTGACCACGAGTGACCACTCGATTTGCCAAAACACACTATTGGCGCTGTGATTCTCACTCATTCCCATTACGGAGCGGTCTTGGTAAATCGTTGATTCTTCGTCCAAGAGGAACTCTTAATCAGTAGGTTGAAGGTTCGATTCCTTCCGCGCTCACCACCTTATCCTCTTGCACGCCAATGTTTTCGCGCATTGAGGCATTTTCTGACTTTTTGCCCCATTGCACGTTCATTAACCAAAAGTAACGCTCAGTAGCCTAAGGTCCCCCAAAAGTCCCGAAGTTTTTCGGGAGGGGTCCCGAAGTCCTGAGTACCTCATTGCACCATTCCAACCACAGTGGAAGCGAGTGTCGGCACGCGCTCCCGCTGCTTGCGACGGGTCGCACGGCGGTCGCGTTGCTCGCTTTGCACCTTCTTCTGGAATGCGTCTGCGCCCGCGGCGTCGGATGAACGTACTTCCGCGTCGTGGAGATACTGGCGTGTCCCGCGGCTCGCGGCAGTGTGAACGGATCCACTCCAGTGAGGCCTAGGTTCGTCAGCGCCGTGTGACGTGCACTGTGGACACAAGCATCCCAGGGCAGATTCAGTAGCTGTCGCATACTCACTTGCTGCTGAATCAGGGTGTATGGCGAAACAGGATTCACGCCATCCTCGCGCGTGAAGACACGATCCACCTTGGATTTGGTCATCCACGTCGTGAGGATCTGCTTCGCACGAGCGGTGACAGGGAGGCTGCGCTTGCGGAACTCGGTCTTGCCGTTCCGAATCCGCACGTAGCCATAGTGGCCCCACTCGTCCGCCTTGTCGCTCAGGCGCACGTCAGCTTTGAGCAGATCGATCATCTCGCCCTCGCAGATACCGATCTCGCAGGAAAGCTGGACGAAGCTGTTGAGCGGTTCGGGCGACACTTCGTCATATTTCGTCCGAAGTGCTTTTGTGAATACGAATGACCGTTCGCGCTCGCCCTTAAGTCGCGGGACTCTGATTCTTAATCAGCAGATTGTCGAGATCTACAACCCGACAACAGTCAGCCGCAGTCAATGCAAAGTCAGTTCGTGACGTTATATTGACGGACACGTCATCTGCCCTACTCGGGAACTCGGTCGCGGCCGCTCTGGAATTGCCTCGGCTCAACAGACTGAACCCGGGCCGCACTAGCGCAGCCCCGGTGAGTACAGGGTTTACCCGAACAATCCATTGTGGGGTGATGGGTGGGGTTGGGGCTCTGTTCAAGGCCGACGCACCCGACAAGCAAGTGGCAACCGATTACAAGAAGGACTGCCTCAGCTGTCACGTCCCAGCGAAATCGACTGATTGGACGTACGTGCAGGGTTATCCGCCCC
>Ga0126378_10001186_pt1 | contig 19453 bp, 24 predicted proteins | sample PanSoiMetPlot_23_FD_92587 | JGI IMG/M metagenome (GOLD analysis project Ga0126378, IMG submission 92587) | Tropical forest soil microbial communities from Panama - MetaG Plot_23 | ecosystem: Environmental > Terrestrial > Soil > Tropical forest > Bulk soil | place: Panama | collected 2016-02-17
AGGGTGCCGGTCTTGGGGCGCCGTCTCCCGTTCTCGATCTTGGCTACCGCGTCGGGGGTATAAGAGAACGTGTCACCGGGATGCTGCGGGACACTCATCGCGGCGGCAAGCTGGGCCCGCGACATCAGCTTCTCCTGGCGCATGCGGACAAGCCGGCGCGTATCGATTTCCACGCCGGCCCCCGGCCGCTTGCCCTCAGCAGGGTACGCGCGCATGCTTGCTGTTCCCACTCTCTCATGATACCGCACAAGACCTTCGCAAGGCTAACGGCCTGCGTCCGGCATCATCTTCCCGGTCGGGTGCGCGGCTAGCGTTTCCTGCGGCGACGCGTAAACCTGCGCACCGGGAAATCCCCGCCTCAGCCATTCCCGGAATCCGGTCATCCACCGGCCGGCGAATATTTCACCGCCGGAATACCCGTAAAACCCGGGATACCCGGGATAGCGGAATTCGTAGGAGGCACCAATCTGCCCGGCCTGCTGCTGCCAGACACCGGTAATCTGCAAGGTGACCGCCGGGGCAAGCGCCAGGATGCGGGCTTTCCCGCAGCGGAAGCCTTTCGTGCCGGTCCGGGTGCGCCCCCATCCGTCGACAATGCCGATTACCGGAACGATACCGGACTTTCCGTATATACCCGGGCTTGCCATGGTAGCCAGTACCTCCTGCCCGTTCTAGTATGCCCAGAATCCGCACCCGCATTTCGCTTCGCTTACTGCCTCATGCCAGCCGCCGACCTTGCACACGGCTGTATGCACAGCGATCCCGGATAGCCAGGTGCCCCCGAAGTTCCCGGCAAGCTGTGCCGGTTCCGGGGGAAAACCGGGTTCACGTCCGGTGTGAAGGAAACTCCTCCCGTTTGTGCCGTGAACATCCGCGCGCCGCGGACGCTGCCCATCGCAAGAGGCGGTTCCCCGCGCTGGCTTTCTCCTTCCTCGCTGAATCCGTGCATCCCGGGAATAGCGAGAAACGTTCCTGACCAGCCGGCAGCGCGAGACAACGTTCCCGGCCAGGCAGAACCGCTAGCTATGTATGAGCGGCAACTGACGCAACCGGGACGGCCGCAGTACGGGCACCTCATGCCGGCACTGGTTCCGCAGCGGGAACGGGCAGGTTCGCCGGCGCTTCTTCAGGCAGCGGTTCCAGGATGATGATTTCCTCTTCTTCCTCGCCTATGTAACCCATCAGATGTTCCTTTCTCCTCACGGCCGTCCGTGCCGTGCATGATTCTCGTGCAGGCACAGCGGGCTGGTGTACTTGACCTGGTAGACGCCCCGGTGGAACGCCCAGGTGCACAGGCACCGCGCGTCAAAGCCGTCCGTGATGCCGGGCCAGATCCGCTGCGAAGCGCGTTGCACGGCCAGGGTTTCGAGGGTGACCCGCGCGTAGCCGCTGCTCATTCGAATTTCATGTCTTCCGGGCTGATGGCGCCAGTGCCCAGCAGGTGCTGCGCGTACTTCTCGCGCAGCGCGCGGGGGTAGTAGTAGTTGGGGTAGCCCTGCGGGGTCAGGCGCTGCCCGTAGGAAATCCCGCGGTCATCCGCGAATGCCCGGATTCCCTTCCCGTACTCCTGTCCGTGCTCCCAGCGCCGGGTCCGCAGTCCGGGGCTGCTGTGCCGTTTCTTCTGGCCTGGTTCCGTTGCCGGCTGCTTTTCGCCGGCCATAAAGTACTGCCGCAGGAATTCCTCCAGTTCCCGGGCATGGTCTTCCGTCAGGTCGACTTCCACCTTGCGCGGTTTCTCGTCCCCGGCCTGGACGCTCAGCTGGTAGGTGACGCCGGCGGGAATCTTCAGGCCGTTGAAGCCGTCGAGATCATCCCAGATGACAACCCTGACTTCCTTCACAGGTCCTCGCCTCTCGCTAGCGCGGTGCGCAGGTTGCGCTCGGCGGCAGCCATGATGGACTCGTTCATCCGCCGGTACAGCTCGCCGCGGAAATCGCTCTTGGTAATGCCGGTCTCGATGCGGAACGTCTTCCAGTGCTCCGGGTCCACGTAACGCCGCTTAGCGCCGGGCTGCCAGCTGCCGCCGGTTCCGGTCAGGTAGCTGACCCGCTTGCCGCAGCGCCGGCACGGCTCCTCGATCAGCACGGTCCCGTCGCGCAGCAGCACCGGGCGGAATCCGCGCGGCAGCGCCTTCCCGGGCTGCAGTTCATCGGAGGGCCACTGGTGCCGGCTGGCCCGGCAGGCGACGATGTCGTTATCCACCTCCGCCAGCTGGATCTCGGCCCTGGGAACTGCCTTTCTTCCTGCCATAGTCCTCATGCTTCCTAGTCCCGGGGAAGTCTCCCCGCCGGTATGATGTCTCTTACAGTATAGCACTACGCTAGAAGACGCAAATGCTAGAGTGAAGGCATGTCTCACGCAATTTCCGCAGCAGGCACGCGACTGGAGCAGCTGCTGGCCCAGTACGCGCCGGCGAAAGCAGCCGCCGAGGAGGCAGCCGCTCACTTCAAGGCCGTCAGCGACGCGATCAAGGCCGAGGCCATCGCCAGCGCCACCGCGCCCGGAGCCAAGGGACCGCCGCCGGACATCACCGTCTCCGGGGCACCGCACCTGCCCGTGCTGCGCGTCATATGGCGACAGGCATGGAGACTCAGTACCCGGCGGCTGAAGGAGGAGCAGCCTGAGATCTATGCGAGATATGCTGAGAAAACGGGCAGGTGGGAACTAAGGGAGCAGGCCCGGTGATCATCACGGTAACGTGGATGGACGGCCTGTCTGAAACTTTCCGGTGCGAAAGCTGGGCGCTCACGGACGCCTGCCTGTGGCTCAAGCCCGAACCGAGCCTGGCTGCCTATGGCAAAGAGGAACCAGCACGCTGCATTCCGCTGTATAACGTGCGCATCTGGACCGCTGAATGACATCACCAGCCGATTTCATGGCCGCCGCCCCGCGCCTGGTCGAGGGAAATTCTGCATGGGCGCAGCGCTATGCCCGGGAATTCCGGGGCATCATACAGCGGCAGGCAGCTTTCGCTCCCCGCTCACAGCAGGTGCACCTGGGGCCCTCTGAGATCGGCGCCGAGTGTGACCGCCAGGTAGCGGGCAAGTTCGCCGGCCTGACCCGCACCAACCACGTCTCCGATCCCTGGCCGTCGATCGTCGGGACCGCCGTGCACAGCTGGCTGGCGGGGGCATTCAAAGGGGATAACGAGCGCGAGCACATTCTGCGCTGGGTAACCGAGACAGCCGTCGTGCCGCACCCTGACTATCCCGGGCACGCTGACCTCTATGACGCGTACGAGGCTGCCGTGGTTGACCACAAGGTGCTCGGGCCGTCGTCGCTGAGCAAGGTCAAGTCGGTGACCGGGCCGCCGCAGGTCTACCAGGTGCAGCTGCTGCTCTACGCGACCGGGTTCCGTGCCCTGGGACTGCCGGTCCGCCGGGTCGCGCTCGCTGCCTACCCGCGCACCGCCTCCACCCTGGACGGGATGTACGTCTGGGAAAGAAAAATGGGGCCAGAGGAAGAGGCCCTCGTAGACGCCGTGCTAGCCCGTACCGCCATCCGCAGGCAGCTGGGAGAGGAGATCCGGGCCGGCCGGATGACGCTGATGCAGGTGCCCGCCACGCCCGGTGATGACGCCTGCTTTTTCTGCCCGTTTTACCGACCGCAGGCTGCGCATGATGGGGGGAACGGGTGTCCCGGGACGGTTGTGCGCGCAGCCGTGGCATGATACGTTAAGAGACGAATCGCCCGTTTTGCAGCAGCCAGATCACGGTAGACAGCCAGGAGAGGCAGGAGCAGGACGGGCCCAGGACAAGCACTCAGGCAAAGGAGCATCATGAACTATCCCTACTCCCCGCAGGACCAGCCTCAGCCGTACTATCCCGCACCGCAGACCCAGCAGGCGCCCTACTACCCCCCGCAGCAGCCGCAGCCCCCGCAAGGATACTGGCCCCAGGTGCCGGGCTTTCGGGGCCCGGTCCCGCACCAGCCCGAACTCGCCCGCGGCACCGTTGACGATTTCTTCGGCCAGCCCGCCGCTTCCGGCAAATCGATCAGCTTCAACGGCAAGCCGCCCGGCACCCGGTACACCGGCATCATTCCCCGCACCCTCACCAACGCTGACATCCAGCAGCAGACGGACATCCAGCGGCGCCCGCTGTTCCACCCGGACGGCCGCCCGAAGTTCGTCATGATCATTCCTCTCCAGCTGCAGCCGACCGCCGAGTTCCCGGACGGGCGCGCGGCATGGTACGTCAAGGGCAATGACAAGACCGAGCTGGAGCGGGCGATGGAGGCCGCTGGCTGCCCGCCCGGCACTGTCCCGGAGGCGGGAGCGGTTCTTGACATCCTGTACACGGGTGACCGGCCTATCCCCAACCTCAATGCGCAGAAGATGAAGACGGTCACCTACACCCGGCCCGCAGCCAGGGCACAGCAGCCAGCCACCGGAACTGAGCCCGCACCATATCAGCAGTCCGCAGCCGCAGCGGCAGGGCCAGCCGCCGCCTCACACCCGCCCTTCGTCCCGCCGTACCAGCAGCCCGCAGCCGTTACGCAGCAGCCAGCCACGCCGTCGCAGAACGGTCCCGTCGCGGACCTGACCGACGACCAGAAGGCACTGCTGGCCAGGCTCCAGGGCGGCCAGTAACCAGCCCCCCGGTGCGCGGGAAATCCGCCGGTTCAAAGCTCCCGCGCACCGGGGTCCCGCAGCCGATCGCCTCGGGCCAGCCAGGAGAAATCAGTATGATATACTGTTAGATACAGCCAGGAGGAACTAGCCAGCCAGAAGGTGAGAGAAAGGACAGGGAGGTGACGGCAGGGGTCTACGCGGAGCTGTCCGCAAACGGTACCAGGATCTTCCTGGCGGTAGCCGGTGACGACTGGGAAATCAACGCCGCCGCCGTCGCGCTGCGCACCCTCACCCCGCTGCTGAAGCACACCGAACCGAGAGGAATGCTCTGCGCCCCCGCCACCTGGGTCACGGTCACTCAGCTCGCGCACACATTCAGCACCGACGCGCTCGGGAGGTGGATACCCGGCCCGCGACTGCGCGAGTGGACGCTGAACGAATTTCTCAAGCGTACAGCCGCAGAAGAACAGCCAGCCGTCGCGCAGGAGATCGCAGCCAACACCGCAGGGCCAGCCAAGCAGCTTCAGCTCCGCCCGTACCAGAACCAGGGCGCGTCAATGCTCGCCTCCGCGGGCAAGTTCCTGCTGTTTGATGAGCCGGGCACCGGGAAGACCGCCACCACCGTCACCGGCCTGCTGCGCCGGCACCGGGCGGGCACGAGCATCTACCCGCTGCTCATCGTGGTGCCATCATGGGACGTGGCCGACGTGTGGGCCCGGGAGATCGGGACGTGGGCGCCGGAGCTGGGCGAGCCCGTCATGTACGCCGGACCGAACCGCGGGAAACTACTCGCAGCCGGGAGCGAATTGGCAGCCAACGCTCCGAAGCCCGCCGCCGCGCAAGCCGGGCCAGCCAGACAACAACAGCACGCCGCCAGGCCTGTCGGGCCAGCCACTGAAACGCAGATCCTTATCACCACCTACGCGACCGCCAGGATCGACGCCGCCACCGCGCAGGGGCCCCTTGCGAAACTCAGGCCTGCCGCCGTGGTGGCTGATGAGGTCCATTTCATAAAAAATCATCGCAGCAAGCAGTCCCAGGCGGTCCGCCGCATCGCCGCGCATGCCGGCACGTTCGCCGGGCTGTCCGGCACCCCCGTTACCAGGGATACCGGCGACATTCACCCGGCGCTGGAAGCCATGGACCCTGACTCCTGGCCGTCCGGTGAGCGGTTCCGCAAGAGATACCTGCTGATTCAGGAGGACGAGTACTCCCAGACCGTGCAAGGACTCGACCCGCGCACCGAAGCCGAGTTCTTCACCGCCATCCAGGGCCAGCACCGGAGGGTGGCGAAGGCGGATGTTCTTGATCAGCTGCCCCCGAAGGTCCACAGCGTCCGCCGGGTAGAGCTGCCGCCGGCCTGGCACCGGGCCTACCGCACGCTTGAGAAAGACATGCTCGCCCGGCTTCCCGATGGCACCGAGATGACCGTGATGTCCGTGCTGGCGCAGCTGACCCGGCTCTCGCAGCTGGCCTCGTCAGCGTTCGATGCGGTGCCGAAGACGAACGAGGACGGCAGCCAGGGCTGGGACGTCACCCTCCGGGAGCCCAGCTGGAAAGCAGACGTCATGCTTGAGATCCTGGCTGAGCGCAAAGGCCAGCAGTGCGTCGTGTTCGGCGTGTCCAGGCAGCTGATCCTGATCGCGGAGCGGCTGGCGCGGGAGGCCGGCTACCGAACGGGACTGCTGACCGGGAAACAGGGGCGCCGCGAGCGCCAGGACGGCATCGATGATTTCCAGGCCGGGAAGCTCGATGTCATGCTCGCCACCACCGGGGCCGGGTCGCTGGGCATCACGCTCACCGCCGCGGGCACCGCCATCTTCCTGCAGCGCCCGTGGGAGTACGACAAGGCCGTCCAGCCGGAAGACCGCCTGCACCGCATCGGGCAGGAACACGACTGCGTCGAGGTCATCGACATCGTGGCAAAAGGGACGGTGGACGAGCGCGTGCGGGAACTGCTGCGGGTGAAGGGCGGGCAGCTCGGCCAGCTGGTACGGGACCCGAGAATAGCGAGAGAACTGCTAGGAGGACTGAGATGAGCGAGACCATGATGAGCGAGACCATGCGGGAAATACTCGCCCGCGAGGCGGCTGAAGCAGAAGAAATAGCCGAGGCAGAAGAACGCGGCGATATCCTGCCGGCGCCCGGCCAGAGACCGGATGTGCTGAGGCTTACTCCCCGGGAAGTTATACAGCTGGAGCAGGCTCTGGATGCGGCAGGAGAATAGGAGCGCAAGGACGCGGAGAAGTAAGTGGTGACTGATGTCAGCCCTGCATATCGTCCAGCTCGCCCTGTGCCTCACCCTTCCGCTAGGCCTGGTGATCGCGCTGCTGATCGCCTGCCACCGGGCCCGGGACCAGCTGTGAGGGTGATCGGCGTCGACCCGGGTCCCACGACGGGAATCGTGCTGCTGCGCTACCCGGGCCGGCCGTCTTGTTATCAATGCCATGGCATCGACGCCCCGGGTCTGGTCAGCTGGCTGATCGATTCCCAGGCAGCATGGCCGCGGATACTGCTCGCCATCGAGGCGTTCCAGGCAGGGCGCGGGCCGGGAGCCAGGACCAGCGACGGGGCGCTCACCCGGGCGGTCATCGACAGCCTGCTCCCGCTCGGGGACTGGAAGGCACGCAGCGCAGGCGTAGTAAAACCATGGAGTACTGATGAGCGACTGGATAAGGCGAACCTGCTGTGCCCTGGAATGAGACATGCGCAGGATGCCGCCCGGATTGCCCTCTACGAAGCTGTCAAATCCGGACAAATGCCCGATCCTTTGTCACGTAACCCGGGGCTTTAACCCGGGCTGCCCCTGCCTCGCCGTACCGCACCCAGCCGGGCATTGCCACACCAGTCCCCACCGCACCCAGCCTCACCCCGCCAGGCCGAGCCAAACCGGTCCCGACCCCGCCCAGGCACGTTCAGCGATCCTGCTCCAGCCTGGCCAGCCGCGCCTGAAGGTCGGCTAGCTGCTCTTCGGTATGCATGTGCTTAACCGTTATCTCACGCACCTGGCGTTCCTGCCGGGCCTGCCGTACATCGAGTCGACGGATGATCTCGTCCTGCCGTGCGAAACGGTCCGCCATCAGCAGGAACATATCCCGGGTTCCGGGGTCCATTCCCTCCATATCGACATAGCGAACATGATCACCGGCACGCCTGATGGAACGGCGCCCTTTTCCCTGGTGCATTTTCGCCAGTTCTAGTTTCTGGCCGGTCTGCACTACCTGATAGCCGGCATTCCTGACGGCTTCGACAGACTTAAGATCTTTGTATAGCAATTCGCGAGCGGCCCGTCGCATTGCCGCCTGGAGTTTCGCCCGGTCCTGGTAAGGATCCAGCCCGGTAGCCGCAGCCATTGCATCATACTTGACAATTTCCCCAGGCGCAGTAGCCGTAAGCAGGTCGTATAGTTCACGCCAGCGGGCCCGCTCGCCGGCCGGTTCGAACGGTGACATTACAGCACGACCTCTCCCCGGTCTTCCGCGGTGGCCTCGAACCTTCCCTTACTGCCGCCCATTGCTGGCCGCCAGTCACCGAGGCCTACTACCTGTCCTGCGATAACCAGCACTCGACGCAGGTCATCGGTGTCGAGCACGTCAGTGTCGAGAATGAACGAGACCTCGAACTTCCAGTTACTGAATACCGGGCGCGTCCTGGCTACCTTGGAGGACCCGACGCGGACCATGGTCACGAACCTGTATGAGGGCTCGTCTAGGAGTCCTTTCAGGGTACGTACCGCAGGCATCCCGTCCGGGCGGTAGCTACGGTAGGAAAGCGGGTTAACATCAGGGTTACCGTCGACGGCCGGCAAGAGCGCCGCGGCAACAGAGTTTTTCAGCGTCGCCCGGGAACCGGTCTTCTTTACCTTGGCGCCGGCCATGCGAAGACAGGCGATGAAGTTATCGGTTGGCATGTACGGGCCGATTGGCGGATTACCGCTGTCGTCATAGTAGAGACTGCCCTGGAACTCGACCCGGGACAGTTCCTCGAACGCGGCATCGGTCTTGGTGCGCTTGTACTCCGCATATGCGCGATTCAGTTCCTTCGTCGCGGGATCCATCGGGTTGGCCAGGCGCACATTGTGCATAAGCAATGGCGTCTTGCCAGTTACGCGGATCAGGATCTCTCTCATACTACTACCACCTTTCACGGTCTTCGCAACACGCTACACGGTATGAATGCTATAGTGCAAATGCAAGGCAACGCGCGGCCGGGCGGGGCGGGGCCGTGGCAAGGCCCGGCTGGGTGAGGCAGTGTTCGGCTGTGCCAGGCGGGGCATGGTTTGGCAGGGAAGGCCAGGGTTCAATCCCCTGACAGAACTCCTTGACACCCGCACCCCCGCATCGCTAAGTTCCTTCCTATGTCTCTTGCCATTGCCGAACCTGCCGAGACGGATGACCTCCCCACCCACGCCCGCCGATACTCCAGGGCAGCACGGGCGAAGACCCGGATCGAGGGCATCATCGACGGGCAGCCGGCCATCCCCCCGCACAAGCTCCGGGAGCTGGCCCAGCTGCTGCTGGACGCGGCGGACAGGCAAGAACAGCAGGGATTAGGGCTTAACGCGCAGCCGCCCCGGACAATGGCGCGGGCGCAGGGAACTTTACCGTGCACTAGGGGAGGCTGCGCCGTGAACCCGTGTCCCGAATGCGATGACCGGAACTGGAACGATCAGGGGTGCATGACCTGCGGCCTGGAATTTTTCCCGCCGTCTGAGGTTTACCAGGCAGCGAGTACCGCCCCGCTGGAGCAGCGCATCGCGGGCCTGTCATGACGGCTGCCGGCATGTTCGCCGTTGCCTGCGGCGATTACTACACGGCAGGCTGGGCCGGCGTCATGCCCATTCCCCCTGGTGCCAAGTACCCGCCCCCCGAGGGCTACACCGGGGACGAGGGCGCCTACCCCACGCCGGAGCAGGTCACCGCCTGGGCTGCCGAGCACGCGGACTGGTCGGTGGCCCTCCGCATGCCGGACGGCATCATCGGCATCGACGTTGACCAGTACACCAAGCACGGCACGGCGAAAAACGGCGCCGCTACCATCCGGGAACGGGAAGCTGAGTGGGGCCCGCTGCCCGCGACGTGGTCCAGCACGGCACGGGGCAGCGATGACGGCCCCGGCCTGTCACGGATCATGTTCTTCCGCGTCCCCGCCGGGCGCTATACCAGCCGGCTTCCCGACGTGGAAATCATCCAGCGCCATCACCGCTATGCCATGGTCGCCCCGTCTGTCAACCCGGAAACCGGCAGCCCGTACCGCTGGTATGACCCTGACGGCAGGGCAAGCGGAAGATTCCCGGCTCCCGGCGAGCTGAGCCTGCTGCCCGCTGCCTGGGTGCGCGGCCTGGCCGAGGGCGCGTCATCCGCATCCCCGGCAGCAGGCACCCGGGAAGCCGGCCACCTGCTGCTGGCAGAGCTGGAAGCCGCGAACGGGCTGCGCTGCATCAGCGTCACCCAGGCGCTGACAAAAGCCCTCGCCGAATGCGGCAGCGCGGATCCCGGCAGCCGCCACGACCTGATGACCGAGCACGCCTACCAGATGATCATGCTCGGTTCCGAAGGCCATCCCGGCGTCAGCAGCGCCATCAGCGAGCTGCGCTCAATGTGGGCGGCCATGATGGAAGCCGAGCCCGCGCGGCTGGATGAGTTCGAGCGCATGCTGCTCACCGCCGCCCGCAAGGCAGTCACCAAGAACGGCCCGTCGAGAGGTGCCCAGGATCCGTGCACGGGAATGTTCGGGCTTACCTACCAGGCCCCGGCACCAGGCGGCGAGGTAGCAGGAGAAGTACAGCAACCGGTCATGCCGGAACTGATGTGGAGTCCCTACAGCGCCATCGGCACTCATGAATTCAGCACCCGCGCCATGTCTGACGCGCTGCTGGCCCGCGATGTCCTGGAACGCGCATATCCCGTTATCCGCTACTGCCCTGACGCTGGCGCGTGGATCATCCGGGGCCCGGAATACTGGACAGTACGGAAAGGAGAACTGGGCAAGTGGGCGGTGTCACTGCTGCACCCGCTCATGCAGCGGGGTGATGCAGAGGCAGAAAAGGGAAGCCCTGAATATGAGCAGGCGAAACGGTACGGCAGGTTCGTTACTGATGCCAGCGCCGGGGCGATAGCCCGCCAGGCAGCCGCGCAGGTTCTCGCCGGGTATCATCCGTGTGCCTGCGAATTGGCTGACCTCGACCAGGATCACGAGATCCTGTGGGCCGGCGGAATGGCTTATGACTTGCGCCGCTCGGCAGACGGCCCTGCCTTTGCCCCGGTAGAACCAGGCATTCCGCATATTCACAGCGCGGGCGTGGTACCGGAGACCCGGGAAACCCCCCTGTGGGATAAATTCCTGACGGCAGTATGGCCGGATGAGGAAGTCAGGGTATGGGCGCTACGGGTACTATCGATAGCGTTTACCGGCTATTCAGATAAGGCACTTCCTATCTTGCTGGGCGATACCAATAGGGGAAAAACCCAGGTTATCGCGCTGCTTATGTCAGTTCTGGGAAGCTATGCACATGCGGCTGATTCCCGGCTGCTGTCACCCGCCGACCGATCGCATGCCTCCATTGTTTATGCCCTGAAAGGCCGCCGGCTGTCCTTTATCGATGAAGCGCCGCGAGCCGGGCAGCTTGCCCAGGAACGGCTGAAGCAGCTGACCGGCGGGGCCGAGCTGACCGGTAACAGGATGGGCGAGAACCCGGTCACCTTCCTGCCCACCCATACGCTGATCCTGACTGCCAATCCCGAGCACGAGCCGCAGATGAACGATAATGCGGTCAGGTCCAGGGTGAGGCTTATCCCGTGCGACGGTAATCCCGCTGCGGTGTCAGCGGCCAGGGCAGCGATCGGCACCCTGAACGGGCCCGCGTGGCGCAGGGAAGCCCCCGGAGTGCTGGCCCGGATGATGGGCGAGTGCGCGCGGTACCTGGCCGACCCGGACTGTGCCCTTACCGACCGGGGACCGCTGTCAGCACGGATGGCGGCAGACGAGCTGGCTGCTTCCCAGGACCTTCCCGGGACATGGCTGGCGGAAGAATGCGAACACTGGGAAGCAGGTACGCGGAGCCGCGAACTCTACGCGATGTTCACGGAGAGTTGCCGGCGGATGGCCGTACCCCCCCATTCCATTCCGAGCGAGACACGGTGGGGAAGGAGGGTTACAGAGCTGGGGTACCCCCCGCAGAAGACGATGCATGCCAATCTGCGACTGCTCCGCGTCCGACCGTACGGCGTACAGCTCCCGATCGTAGAAAGTTCACCCGGATCCATGGAGGGTTCACCCGGATTTATGGAGGGTTATGGAGGGTCTGAAACTGAACCCTCCATAACGGAAAACGTAAGGTCAGGGCCGGTATCTCTGCGCAGTATGGAGGGTATGGAAGGTCAGTCACCTATTATTACGTATACGCACACACGCACACACACACATGCGGGGGAAATGGGAAAACCCTCCATAACCCTCCAACCCTCCATAACCCTCCATGGGGGGGTCAGTTTCGATCTGGAGACCGGGCCTGGTGACAGATTGTTTACCTACCCGAGGGGTGAGTTCGTGAGACTGGCCGGGGCGGTCACGAGCGGGGAGCCGGCGATCATCACCGTGGAGCGGTTGCTGGAGGTGCTGGCGGAAGCGCCCGAGATCAGCGGGCATAACGTGCTCGGGTTCGACCTGCTGGCGCTGGAATGGCACCATGGCGCGGACTATGATTCGCTGGCGGCGAAGGCCATCGACACGGAGCTAGTCGCCCGGCAGGAGAATCCCCCCCGGAGCCGGGACACCCATAGCGCTGACGGTTACGGGCTGGACGCGGTAGCGCAGCGGCTCGGGCTGCCCGGCAAGACTGATGACCTGCAGCGGCTGGCCCGCCGCCACAAAGGCTGGGATAAGATCCCGCAGGATGATCCTGAGTACCGGGCTTATCTCGAAGGGGATCTCCGCGCTTCGCTTGCTGTCCTGGAAGCTTTCCGGCCTGCGGCGGCGCAGCCTTACGTGCGCCGGGAGCACCAGCTGGCAGCGCTGGCCGGCCGGATGAGCCTCAACGGTTTCCTGGTGGACCAGGACCTGCTGGCACAGCGGCAGGCAGAGACCCGGGAGGAAAGCCGCGCCGCCCTGCGGAGGCTGGCGGATGAGGCCGGCCTGCCGCTAGCGCGCACCGTGATGCGCGGCCGGGGTGCGGCGAAAGCGGAATATAACGAGGAACTCGAATCCCCCCTGAGTTCAGATTCCGGCCGGTCCTGGCTTGAAAGCACCTGGCAGCGATTCGGGGTAAGCGATCCCCCCCGGACTCCGAAAACCGGGAAGCTTTCCGTGGGCGCTGCCGATCTCCGCGACGTGGCTAAGCGGTATCCGCACCTGTCCGGATTGTGCGAGCTGATTATTACCGCTGCATGGCCGAGGGTTGTCTACAAGACGGCCGCGGAATGCCTGGCTTCCGATGGCCGGGTACACCCGCGTGTTTCCATGCGGCAGGCGTCCGGGCGCTGGTCGGTGACCGAGCCGGGACTGACGGTTTTCGGCAAGCACGGCGGCCGGCATCGCGAAAGGGATATCTTTATCCCTGACGACGGGCACGTGCTGCTGGCATTTGACCTTTCCCAGGTGGATATGCGGGCCATTGCCGGGCATTCCCAGGATCCGTCTTACATGGCGCTGTTTGCGCCGGGGAAGGATGCGCACGCCGAAATCGCTGCGCAGGTCGGCCTTTCCCGGCAGAGCGCCAAGGCTATCGGGCACGGGTGGAATTATGGTCTCGGTGCCGGCAAGATGATCAAGAACGGGCTGAATCCTGATTCGGTATACGCGTTCTTGCGCGGAATGGAACAGCGGTTCCCTCAGCTGATCGCCTGGCGGGAGCAGATCCGCGAGCAGGGGAAGGCCGGCCAGATCCTGGACAACGGGTTCGGCAGGCGCATGAGGTGCGATCCTGACCGGGCGTACACGGTGGCGCCGGCGCTCATGGGACAGGGCGGCGCGCGTGACATCATGTGCGAGTCGCTGCTGAGGCTGCCCCGGGAAACCTGGCCGATGCTCCGCACGATGGTGCACGACGAGGTGGTCATGTCCGTGCCGAAAGATCAGCTCATCGACGTGGCGCAGGCGGTGAAGCGGGCGATGACCTGGGAGTGGCACGGTGTTCCGGTGCTCTGCGACATGACGACAGGTGCAAACTGGGGGGATGCGTCCGTGAAATGACTGTGGTAGTCTTTTCCGGTAGCAGGCCAGCGTCGGTGAGCCAGCCATGGCAGTTCAGCAGGAGGTCAGCAGGTGGCAGTCCAGCCGTTCAGGGCCGGGGCCGTAGCAGGCGAAAGCCCGCTTGCCGTGCATCCTGCCGCTGCTGCCCCGCAGGTCCTGCTGGCGGATATCTCGGAATTCCAGCCGAATATCAATGACCCTGTTTACCTGCAATGGTCCAAGGCTATTGTCATCAGGGCTCTTTACGGGACCGCGCATGCGGATCAGTCCTGGTTCGGCGGGGACCGGAGAAAGCAATTGCATGACGGCGGCGCGCAATTTCTCGGCATTTACCAGTATCTTATCGCCGGGCAGGACGGCGGCGCGCAGGCGCAGGCATTTCATGACCTGGTAGGCCCGATTCAGCCCGGCGAGGTTTTCATCGCGGATTTCGAGGAGGGCGCGAAGCCGATGCTGACCGCCTGGTATAACAAAATGCTCAGCCTGTACGGGAATGCCATCCAGCCGTACCTGTGGACGTATACCGGGCTGAATTTCGGGAATGCGGCCGGCGTCCTGCCGGTGCAGTGGATCGCCGCCTACCAGGCGTCCGAGCCCGCGTCCCCGCACGTTTTGTGGCAATTTACTGACGCCTACCAGGTGCCCGGCGTGGGCACCTGCGACTGCTCGGTCTACCACGGCACCATCACCCAGCTGGCCGCGCTTGCCTGGCAGGCGCCCGCACCCCCTCCGGAGAACGGCGTGACCATCCCCAGCGTGCCAGGCACCTGGCTGACCGGCGACTACCACTACGACTCGGTGACCGACGCGATCTACTTCGTGGGCCAGGGCACGGACGGCGGCCTGTTCTATGCCAAGTCGGCGGACGGCGGCAAGACATGGACAGTCACCAGGATGCCGTGAGGGCTTGCGCGGCCGGCCGGGCGCCTGCTAGGGTCTTGTCCCGGCAGGTCCTGATTCTTGACAGCTGAAAATCGTGAGCGGTGCTAAGACAGCCTGGACTGCACTCCCGCTGCGGGTGCGCAGGGAATTTTCCCGCATGGTCATTCTCTCTTATGGCGGAATCTGTCACATATGCGGCCATAATTTGGCCCGGCAAATCGATCATCTTAAACCTGTCACTGATTATCCTGAACTTGTTCTTATCATGAGCAATTGCCGTCCGGCCCATGGCGCACCCGGAAATAGATGTCCCGTCTGTCATGAGAACTGCAATCAGCTGCGCGGCGGTTATTCCGTTGAGCGGGCCCGGAGAATGATCGCTGAAAGAGCCGGGAAACGGAACCCCCCCGCGGCCAGGATTCCCGCAGAATCCGGCCGGGAGTTCTGAGCACGGGCAAATAAAAAAGCCTGATCACCGCGAACGGCAATCAGGCTTTTATCCCTCCCATTTTACTTCATCTCCTTTTCTGCAATATCCCCCACAGGATTATTCCTGCGACCGCTATAATTACGCAGATTACCGCAAGAATTGTCCATAGCATAACTTTTTCTTCCTTCCGAACCTGCTTCCGGCCCCGGGATTCTTGCTTCCCTTTCTCACGCCGCCGCGGTGCTGCCGCTGCTCGCGCTCGTACCGGGCGTGCTGACCGGGATTAGTGCATTCCCAGCGGTCCGAGCCATCCGGGTTCCGGAAACGCGCCATCCGGGCGCCGCATTCGCACTGCATGATTTATCCCCTTTCCTCGAACATGGTCCGCGCTGACGGGAATACTGGCTCTATCCCGTCCCGCTGCCGTTTCATGCGCCGGTCAGCTAGCACGACGTTGACCGCGCATGCCAGGTTCAGGCAGTGATCGCTGGGGATGATGACGAACTGGTGGCAGTGCCGGAGCATGACGGACGGGACGGAGCCGTCTTCCGGGCCGAATACGTACAGCGCGTTCTCCGGGTGCTGGAAGTACGTCAGCGGCACGGCTGATTCCAGCACTTCGACGGCAACAGGGACTAGGCCCGGTGTTTCATCGAAAATGCGGTCCGTCCAGTCCAGCGTGACTTCCTGCTGGTTAATGCGCATGCGCTCCTCGCGCGGGAGCCGTTTCATGCCCGGCAGCTCTCGCGCTACCCGCTGCCCGCTGACCAGCAGCCTGCTTGCGCCCCAGGCTGCGGAGGCCCGGTAGGCGCCGGCTACGTTATGCGGGTATTTCGGGTCAGTTAGCGCCACAGCGATCATGATCTTTTTCCTTTCAGTCGTTGTCCAGCCACCCCCTGACGACCTGCGCTGCTCCTCTCGGCTCGGCGTCATGGTCATCGTCTGTTTCGGTGTCCCGGTTGCCGTTCCAGTCTGTATGCACGTACAGGTCCGGGTCATCATCGGATACCCTGATGTAATTTCCGCATATTTCGCACTCGGTGTCGTCCTTCTCTTGCGGGTAGGCCTTCTCAAGGGCCTCGTCCAGCGAGATGCCGGGGTTATCCAGTACGATCCCGGTGACGCTGATGAGTACGCCCATGATCGTTTCAGCCTGGTCGCCGAGATAAATTTCCCCTGTTATCAGGCTTTCGCTTTTTTCCATGGCTCTTATGAGGCTGGCCTTATCGAGTTTCTTCCCGGTTTTCGCGGCTATCGCTTTCTCGAATAGCTGCTCGGCAGTCGGTTCAGTCATTGTTTTTCTCCTCTTCCAGTTCTTTCCGGATCAGTTCCCGGAGTTCACCCTGGAGGCGCGTGATGCGCCTGGCCCGGAGTATCGCGGCAGGCGTGACGCCGCGCTTGACGGCTTCCTCGTTGTACAGGGTGCGGTATTCGTCCGGGTGGGCTGCCACGAGCCTGCGCAGCGCGGCATTCCGTGCTTCAGAGCTTGCAGCCTGCAGTTCTTTACGGGTTATTTTCTCAGCCATTGTTCTTTTCCAGCTCGCTGAGCAACAGGACGTTTGCGATGCCGACGTGCACCTGTGCTGTCCGCAGCCACTGCGCCTGGATGGTTGCATTAGAGTCCATAGAAGTTCGCCTTTCAGTGTCCCGGGCTTCTGCTTTGGCTAGCAGGGTCTCTGCTATCCTGATGTGCTCTTGCCATTTCATGGTTACCTTCCTTCCTGCCTGCGCCGCCATACGGCCAGCGGGCTCTCGCTTCCCCCGACCGGGGGGCCTGGCTTGTTACTCTGCAGTCTTGCCGGGGCTTTCCCGGGAGGGGCAGAAGGCTCTCGCTGCGGTTCCGGCTGTTCCGGTGCTTCCTGCTGTTCCGGTACCAGCCGCAGTTTCGCGGCCCTGCTGCCGGGAATCCGGCTTTCCCGGTGCGCGAAGATGACGTGCGCGTCCGTGCCGGCGCCCTCGATCAGCACCGGTACCATCTCGCGCATGTCCCGGTTGGAGGCCCACAGCCGCAGGATCCGCCGGGGGTTGTCCCGCGCCGCGTCCGGCAGCCGTTCCAGGATCCAGACGACCCGGCACGCGTCAGTCAGCGACTTGCTGCCGGCGATGGTCTGGTCATCCTTGACGGTGTGGTTGCTCAGCAGCACGGCAGCGCCTGATTCCCGGGCGATGTCTTGCAGCGGCGTGGTGACCGCCCGCGCTCCCCGCGCCGTGCTCAGCGTCCCGGAGGACATGGCCAGCAGCGGGTCCAGCGCGATCAGCCGCACCGGGGGCCCGGTATCGGAGATTTCCCGGATGGCCTGCCGCAGCAGCGGGACGCTGTCCGGCAGCATGAACGGCAGTCCGTTCGGCGTGATGGTCAGGTCGCGCACTAGTTCCAGGTTCGCGCCCGCCGCGCGCAGCCGCCATGCCAGGTCCTCGTTCGGGTCATCCTCCGGTGCCACGATGATGACGCTGCCCGGGTCCCGGCTGGCTGTCTCTCCCGGCCACGGCCGCCCGCTGGATACCAGGCCCGCGATAGCGGCGATCACCAGCCCCTTGCCGGTTTTTCCCGGCGCGGCGATCATGGTGACCTGCCGCAGCGGGATCACGCCCGGCCAGAGGTCTTCCGGCCCGATCGCCGGGATCTCGCTGAACGGGACAGCGGCCGGCCCTTCCCGGTAACCGCCCGCGTCTGCGATAGCGGTATTCAGGAGGTCACCGATGTCGCTCATGGCTATTCTCAGTTCTTGCGGGGATCAGCCTGCCGTATCTGGTGTCAGCCCAGCCGAGCACTACCGTCCGGCCTGTAGCAGGATCCTGCCCGGTGACGTACTGCCGGTGCCTGTGCGATCTCAGGCGGTTTCGCCAGCTGTGGCATGGGCAGTCGCAGTACACGACGGAGAAGATGCGTCCCGGTCGCGAGCTGCACAGTTTCCCGTGGCCGTCAGCACAGTCAGTTACCAGCATTCTGGGCATCTTAATTTTCCTCTGGTTCCGGTGCGGGCGTGTCCACCCCCAGCAGGCCGGCAATGATCTCGCGGATGCTGTACAGCGCCTCATGCTCAGCGTCGTTCGAGTCCCCGCCAAGTGCTGCATCAGCCTCGGCAAGTGCCTCGAAAAGAGTGTCCCGGATATCGTCGTCCAGCAGGTTCGCTTCGCGCAACGCATTCGTTATTTTCAGGTTCAGCGACAGGCCGGCAAAATCTTCCGGAAGTGCATAATGCTTTAGCAGCACGTTTTCCACGATTATTTCAGCCTCGCCCCAGGTTGCAGGGTTTTCCATGATCAGTGTCCTCTCAATTTGCCGTTACTGAACTGGCACGGGCGTGCAGGGAACGGCTACCGTGCCGTGCGCGCCCGCGAGAATTCAGTGCTTCTTATTTTTTCCTTCCCTGAACCTGCGGATTCTCACGATGTCAATTTCGGCACCTGTCATCTGCAGCGGGTCGATGATCTTACGCGCCTTCGCCTCCGCTTTCTTTTTGCTCCCGGCTTCCACGTAGAATTCCGGAAGCTCGCGGGAGACGTCACCGAATACCGGGCCGATGCGCATCCTGATCGTGTAGATCCGCGACGTGATCTTGTGGTACACGACATTTTTCCTCTCCTTATTCTTTTATCTTCCAGGCTGACCGCCTGCAGCCCGGGGCGGGCACGGGAACCCGCCCCGGACTGCCAGTGGTCAGGCGCTGTCGTGCAGGGTGAAGATGGTGTTGCCGTAGCTGTCCACGCCCTTGATCTCCTGTCCGCTCAGCATCTCGTGGATAGCGCTGGCTGCGGCAGGCCGCACGACTGCGCTGAGCGCCAGGTCCAGCGGCTGGACTTCCAGCTTGCGGCTGGTGGCGTTCGCCATCAGGTCCAGGTGAGCGCGCATCCCCTCGGCGGCCTTCTCCAGGTCATCGCTGGTGATCAGCCCCGGTTTCCCGTTGTTACGGGAGATGGAGTAGCGCACCGCGCGCTGGATGGCTTCCGTGGCGAATGCCGGCAGCATTCCCTCGTAGGCGCGGGCAGCCACGCTGAGGTTAGCCTTGGGGTCGAGCAGGTGAGGCGGGATCAGCACCCGGATCAGCTTCTCGTACCCGCTGGCGTCCAGTTCCGCGATCCGGATGACCGCGTCCAGCCGCCCTGGCCGCACCACGTCCTTCACCAGGTCCCCGGCGAAGTTGGACGTGAACCCGGCCATCACCTCAGTGCCCTTGCCCTGGATGTTGTCCAGCACATCGAGCAGCCGCACGACCTGCTTGCTGTCCGCTGCCGCGAGCTGCTCCAGGTCCTCGATCCACACCACGGCCGGCGCGTACATCTTCGCTGTTTCCAGCGCGCCGAACGGGTCCTCGCCGGCCCGCACCAGGATGAACGTCCAGCCGTTCTGCACGCAAACTTGCGCGGTCTGCGCGCCG
>Ga0126378_10001187_pt1 | contig 19442 bp, 19 predicted proteins | sample PanSoiMetPlot_23_FD_92587 | JGI IMG/M metagenome (GOLD analysis project Ga0126378, IMG submission 92587) | Tropical forest soil microbial communities from Panama - MetaG Plot_23 | ecosystem: Environmental > Terrestrial > Soil > Tropical forest > Bulk soil | place: Panama | collected 2016-02-17
ACCTCGCGATCCTGGACCGGGTCCGGGCGGCGATGCCGGACGCGGCCATCACCACGGACATCATCGTGGGATTCCCCGGCGAGACCGAGCGCGACTTCTGCGACACCATGGACCTGGTCCGGCAGGCCAGGTTCGCAGGCGCGTTCACCTTCCAGTATTCGATCCGGCCCGGCACGCCCGCCGCGGATATGCCGGACCAGGTTCCGCCGGAGGTCGTCGCCGACCGATACGAGCGACTAACGAGCCTGGTCGCGGAGGTGGCCTGGCAGGAGAACCAGAAGCTCGTCGGGCGCGAGGTGGAAATCCTCGTGGCGGTCGGCGAGGGCCGGAAGGACTCCGCTACCCACCGGATGTCGGGCCGAGCGCGAGATAACCGGCTGGTTCACTTCGCCCCGCCCGAGCCAGCGCCACGGCCTGGCGACGTGGTCACGACGGTCATTACTGGGGCAGCGCCGCACTACCTGCTCGCTGACGGCGACCCGGTCAGCGTTCGGCGCACCCGGGGTGGCAACGCATGGGAGACACAGCAGGATCGGTCAGCGGACGGTGGCATGCCCGCTCTGGCCGACGGGGGCAGCGGATCTGTGCTGCTCGGTATGCCCGGCCGCGCCACGGCGTGATTCGGCCGACGGGTAATCCCCGCAGCACCAGCGCACGTAGCCGGCGTCAGTGCTGTGGCTCTTGCTCATCCTCGTCGCCGAAGTCCTCGTCGTCGAGGTCATCGTCCTCGTCGTCTTCATCGTCTTCGTCGTCGTCGAATTCGTACTCTTCGTCGTCGTAGCTGTCGTCGAGATCAAGCTCGTCGTCGTCAAACTCGTCTTCGTCGTCGTCGAATTCGTCTTCGCCGCGCTGCGTGTCGAGGTCGTCGGCGTACGTCATCGTTACCCCCAAGGACCCGGGCGGCCACCTGCCACCTTGCGTGGGCGGGGACATACCCCGCACTGCCACACTGATGCCATGCTACGGCCAGTGGTCGCGGTCGTGGGGCCGACTGCCGCAGGGAAGTCTGAACTCTCGCTGGCTCTCGCACACGCCCTGGATGGCGAGGTAGTGAATGCCGACTCCATGCAGCTCTACCAGGGCATGGACATCGGCACCGCCAAGCTCACGCCCGCCGAGCGGCGAGGCGTCCCCCACCACCTGCTGGACATCTGGCCGGTCACTCGCGCAGCCAGCGTGTCGGAATACCAGGCGCTGGCCAGGGAGGCTATCGACGACATCCGCGGGCGGGGCCGCACCCCGGTGCTGGTCGGTGGCTCCGGCCTGTACGTCCGGGCTGCGATCGACAACCTGCAGTTCCCTGGCACTGACGACGGGCTGAGGGCCAGCCTGGAGAGCGAGCTGGCCGCGGCGGGCCCGGCAGCGCTGCACGCACGGCTCGCGAGCGTGGACCCGAAGGCGGCGGCCGCGATCCTGCCGGGAAACGGGCGGCGGATCGTCCGGGCACTTGAGGTCATCGAGCTGTCTGGCCGGCCGTTCAGCGCGACGCTGCCCGATTACCAGGCGGTCTACCCCGTCGTGCAGGTCGGGGTGGAGATGCCGCGGAGCGACCTCGACCAGCGCATCGTCGTCCGGGTTGCCCGGATGTGGGAGGGCGGCCTGGTGGACGAAGTCCGGCAGCTGGAGGCTGCAGGCCTGCGCGCGGGCCGGACCGCCAGCCGGGCCCTCGGCTACGCCCAGGTGCTGCGGTTCCTCGCCGGCGAGTGGGAGGAAGAGGAAGCGGCCGCGCAGACTGTCCTCGCGACCAAACGCTTCGTCCGGCGCCAGGAGTCGTGGTTCCGACGCGATCCGCGAGTCGTCTGGGTGCCGGCCGCTGCGGACCTTGTCGAACGCGCGCTCGCGGTCGTCGGTCGTGAACGCTGGCACTCGACTGGGGAACCACCCGACTAGCATCGGCGCTATGCGGTTCGCCAAAGGGCACGGGACGGGGAACGACTTCGTCGTTGTGCCGGACTTTGATGACGAGCTGGAGCTGACGCCTGCCTTGGTCGCTGCGCTGTGTGATCGGCACTTTGGGGTTGGCGGCGACGGGGTGCTGCGGGTCGTCCGGACGCGGAGCCGTGAGCCCGAGTGGTTCATGGACTACCGGAATGCGGACGGCAGCGTCGCGGAAATGTGCGGGAACGGGGTGCGGGTCTTCGTCCGCTACCTGATCGAGGAGGGGGTTGCCCGCGGTCCCGAGGTTGCGGTCGCGACGAGGGCAGGGATCCGGACCGTTCGGATAGAGCCAGATGGGCGGTTCACGGTCGATATGGGGTGCGCAGCCGTGCTGGGCGAGGGCAGCGCCGACGCGGGCGGCCGGCTTCTCACGGGCCTGGCCATCTCGGTGGGGAACCCGCACCTCGCGTGCATGGTCGATGAGCCAGTCGGCGAGCTGGACCTTTGCGCTCCCCGGGTGCTGAGTCCGGCCGGGCTGGCGGGCGGGGCGAATATCGAGGTCGTCCGCCAGACCGCAGAGCACGAGATCGAGATGCGTGTGCACGAGCGTGGCTCCGGCCTGACCTTGTCCTGCGGCACCGGCGCGGTCGCCGCCGCGGTCGCCGCGGCCGCGGCTGCGGGCGAATGGCCGGAGGAGCCGTCCGAGTGGACTGTCCGCGTCCCGGGCGGCACGCTGGCCGTCACACCAAGCGTCACGGCCAGTCTGCTGACCGGACCGGCCGAGATCGTCGCCCGCGGCGAGCTCGGCGCGGACTGGGCTGCCCGGCAGTCGGCCGGGCTGGGTGCGGTGGCGCCCGCCCGCTGACGTCGGCGGGCCCGGAACGGTCTGTCCGTCCCGGGCCCGTCAAGCGCAGGGCGCGGCTAGCGCGCCAGCTCGAGCTCTCTCACCCTGGCCTTCAGCCGAATGGCTTGATCCCACTGGTTGATCAGCCGCTGCTCGGCGCGCTCCGCGCGGCGCACGGTCCGGCGGTGCTGCCGCGCACGTGCCCCGGCTCGCTGAGCTTCGGCCGTCGCGAGCATGTCGCGCTGGCGTTCTCTGGCCTGTTGTTCCGGCAATATGTGCACCATCCCGTTTGTCCCTTTCCCCGTCCGTTCGTGCTTGCGTGGCTGTCACTGACCGGAATCGACGGGCTCGAGGCTGGCCGACTCGGGCCGCCCGGTGCGAGCCTTCGTGATACGGATGTCGCCGCTCATGGTCCGGGCCCTGATCTCCACCGCTGTATCGGCGCCGCCATCAGGGCCGTCCACCTCATCGAGTTCGCTGCGAACGCTGCCGCTCACGCTGGACAGGTCGAGGTATACCCCGATGCCCGGCACCACTGCCACCCGGATGTCGCCCGTTGCACAGCTGAGTTCAACCGTGCCGGACCCGACGCCGTCGAGACGGACGTCGCCACTGGCCGTGCGGACCGTCACCGGGCCGCCGCAGTGCCCGATTTGCACGTCACCGCTCGCTGAGTTGATCCGGACCGGGCCGCTGACCTGCCTCACCTGGGTGTGGCCGGACGCCGTGTGCATGGTGAACTCGCCGCCCACCTTGTCTAGCAGCACGTCACCGCTGGCAGAGCGGACGGTGACATCGCCGGTGACAGTGGCAGCGGTGACGTCGCCGCTCGCGCTGTTCATCGACAGCGCGCTGACCACGCCCACACAGGACAGGTTCGCGGAAGCGGTCTTGGCCGCGCAGCTCGAGCCTGCGGGTGCCTTGATGGTGAGGTCCAGGCCAGTGCGCGGGCGGAAGGAGATGCCGCGCGGCCCGCGGATGTAGAGCTGGCCGTCCTCGAAGGCGACCTGTACGTCGTCCAGCAGGTCGGGAGCCCGGCCGCGACGGCTGGGTTCGATCTCGACGATCACCGTGTCGGTCGGCTCACCAGAAACGACGATGCTTCCTGATGCCCACCCATCGATGCTGATGTCGACTGGATCTGAGCATGGAAAATCCCACTTAGTCATGGTGTGGCCCTTCAGTTGCTTGGCGAGGATGAACGGTCAGGTGTGCGAACGGGTCGTCAGCTCCGGGCGAAGCCCGTGTATCTCTTGCCGGGGCCCTTGCGGCCCGGCGGCGGCGGGGGGAACGGCGAGCGGGGCCTGCCCGCGCCTTGCGGCGTGTCGAGCGAGCGGCTGATCGCGCGAACCAGCCAGGCGTTCACTGAGACGCCGGCGTTCACCGCGGCCGACTCGACCCTGGCTTTGAGGCTCTCGGACAGCCGGAGCGTGACCCGCGCGCTGCCGGCTTCGTCACCGGCGTCGCCCGCGGGCTCGTAGCCAGGCTCGCCCGAGTCGTGGGGCACGTTCACGACGAACTCCGGCTGGCTGCCGGTGAGCCGCACGTCGATAGTCGCGCCCTCGAGGCTCGCGGTGATCTCCTCGGCCGCGGCCGAGAGGACGTCCAGCAGGGCGAGCCGGACCGACGAGTCGAGCGTTTCCGAGATCATCTCGGCGGCCCTGGCGATGTCGTCGCCGGCGAACTTCGTAATCGAGGTGAGCTCCCGCCGGAGCGATTCGGCGTACTCGCTGAGATCCATGACATCATCATGACGTCATCATGGCGTCATGTCAAGCAATTGATGACGTCAGTCAAGCGTAGATTAGTTATGCCGTGACGTCGCGGTGACGTCAGTCTGGCAGCCGGGCGCGACCCATTCCCAGGCTTTTGTCGAGCTCGATCAGCGGCTTGATGTCGAACGACAGGTACGCGCCGATCGGCGACAAGGCCGTGAGCTCATGCAGCTGCTCGGCACTGGCCACCTCCATGACCGAGCAGCCGCCGCCGCCCACGAGTCCGTAGGCGTCGGTCAGCCGCCCCGCCCGCTGCTGCTCGCGCATCCAGTCGGCGAGCTTGTCGAGCACCGCGTGATCGGTCAGCGGCACGATCGGCATGGCCGTTACCAGGAATTTCATGAGCTTCATCCCCCTGGCACCCCATGCCCTGGCCTGAAAATGATCAAACTACGCCCCGTCCGTTGCGACCGAGAGCGGCGTCAGCCGCCGGTCAGCAACGTGCCAGGGGGCTTGCCCATGATCGATGCGTCCAGCACCTCGGCAACGTGCGCCACCGGCATGCGCTGTCCAGTCGCCGTGAGTGCCTGGGCGATTTGCAGGGTGCAGCCGGGATTACCCGAGACCACCAGGTCGGCGTCGGTGGCGCGGACGCTCGCGGCCTTGCGGGCACCGAGCTCGGCCGCGGCTTCGGGCTGGACGAGGTTGTAGATGCCGGCCGAGCCGCAGCAGGTCCCCCCGTCCGCGACCTCAGTGAGCCTGACGCCGGGGATGCCGCGGAGCAGGCTGCGCGGCTGCGCCGTGACTCGCTGGGCGTGCCCGAGGTGGCAGGCGTCGTGGTAGGCGATCGTGAGCGGGAGTTCGGTGCGCGGCGCAACGGTGCCGAGTTCGGCGAGGAACTCGCTGAAGTCTCTGACCTTCGCGCTGAAAGCGGTCGCCCGGTGTGCCCAGGCAGGATCGCCGGCGAGCAGCTGCTCGTACTCTTTCATCGCCGATCCGCAGCCCGCCGCGTTGACGACGACCGTGTCGACGCCGGCCTGCTCGAAGGCCGCGATGGTCTTGCGGGCGAACGCCGCGGCCTCGCCGCGCCGACCGCCGTGCAGGGACAGTGCGCCGCAGCAGCCCTGCGTGTGCGGGACGATGACGTCACAGCCCTCAGACGCGAGCACCCGGGCAGTCGCGACGTTCACCTGCGGGAAGAGCACCTGCTGAACGCAGCCGGTGAGCATGCCCACGACCGCCCGGCGCTCACCCCTGGCCCGGATCCTGGCCGGCAGTCGCGGCCGGTGCCTGCTGCGTGGTCCGCCCGTCGGCTGCGGCGCGACGCTGAGCGCGGCGGCGGCTTCCGGCAGCAGGCGGGCCAGCAGTTTGCTGCGCACAGCCAGGCGGTCGAGGCCGGTGAGCTGGGCGGCGCGCAGCGGGCCGAGCGCCGCCCGGAGCCGCGCGGGGTAGGGAAACGTGCCGAAGATGGCGGCCCGGACTGCCCGCTCCCGCAGTGAGCGCGGGGGCAGCGGCGGGGCGGGCTGGGCACCCGGCACCGGTTCCGCCCAGCTGCGTGCCGCCTCGATGAGCTGGCCGTACTGCACGCCGGACGGACACGCGGTCTCGCAGGCCATGCAGCCAAGGCACCGGTCGAAATGCTCCGATGTCGCCTCGCTGCCTTCGCCACCGTCGAGGATCTGGGTGATCAGGTGGATGCGGCCGCGGGGGGAGTCCATCTCCTCACCCCAGAGCTGGTACGTCGGGCAGGCCGGCAGGCAGAAGCCGCAGTGCACGCAGTCGCCGGCCAGCTCGCGCAGCCTGCCGTCCGGGTCGAGTAGGTCCCCTGCTGCCATCAGATGCCTCCCGCAAACCGGCCGGGCGCCATTCTGCGTTGCGGATCGAACTGGTCTTTGACCGCCCGCAGGAGACCCGGCGATGGCACTGGCCCCCACATGTCCACCGCGTCTCGGACCTGACGCGGCGTATACAACACAACCGCGCTCGCCATGCTGGGCACGACACTGCCCGCGCTGAGGCCTGCCAGTCCCGCCCTCAGCTCCGCAACGAACCGGGCGACCGCGTCAGCGACGGCGTCTGCAGGAATCTCCACGTGCAGCACGCCAGCCCCGACCGACCCATTGATCGAAGGGTCGAGCTCGTTGGCGACGGCAGCAGTCCGGATTGTCGTCAGCACCCTCGCCAGTTGACCGGCCCAGAACGCGAGCCGAATGCACGTCCCGTCGGCCGCGAGCGTGGGGTGGCTGAGCTGGCTGTCGGCCAGCTCGCGCTCGAAGAGTGCTCGCATGCGATCTGCGCGAACGTCCACGCTGGGCGTGTCGCCCTCGAGGAGCACGCTGACTGCTAGCGGCGCGTCGGTGGTTTGCCAGGACAGCTCGACGGCAGATGGGGCGAGGGGTGAGTCGACGATGACGCGCGCAGCATCCGCAGCGGACTCAGGGTTCGGCCGATCGAGGGTCAGCCATTCTGATTTCTCGGGCAGTGGATGGAGCCGGAAGGTCGCCTCGGTGATCAGGCCCAGGGTGCCGTAAGAGCCAGCGAACAGCTTACCCAGGTCGTAGCCGGCGACGTTCTTGACGACTTTGCCGCCGCTACGCGCCACGGTGCCATCCGCGCGCACCACCGTGATGCCGATGAGCAGGTCGCGCGGCGCGCCGTACCGGTAGCGCAACGATCCGGCCGCGTTCGTGGCGAGTACGCCGCCGACGGTGCCGCCGCCTGGCGGGTCGAGCGCGAGCCGCTGCTCAGCGCCCGCCACCGCCTTGGCCACGTCGTCCAGCGAGACGCCGGCCTGGACGCGCAGGACCTGGTCGCCTGCCACGTGCTCGATCACCTGGTCGAGGCGCCGGGTGTCGACGATCAGATCGCAGCTCGCGGGCGGATTGCCCCAGTGCTGCCGGCGCCCGCCGCCGCGCGGGACCACGGTCAGACCGAGCCCGGCCGCGGCGAGCAGCAACGCCGACGCCTCGGTTGTCGACGCAGGCGCGGCAACGTAACGGGCCGGCACCCCGGTGATCTGGTCGGAGTCGCTGGCAGCCGTCACGTCGGCGCAGGCGGTCGTGAGTTCGACCGGGATGCTGCCTGCTGTCATGACTGACTCAGTGCTGGCAAGCCCGTTCCCCTCTAGAACTGATCGATGAGGCCGGACGCGACGAGCGGGTGAGGTTCACGCCGCACGCCAGGGACCTCGCCGCACAGCCGCGGCGTCGGGAACACCTTGCCAGGGTTGCAGATGTTGCCAGGATCGAACGCGCAGCGCAGCAGTTGCATGGTGTCGAGATCGTCGGCACCGAACATCTTCGGCATGTAGCGCGATTTGTCGACGCCGACGCCGTGCTCGCCGGTAATCGAGCCGCCGTGCTCGATGCAGAGGTCGAGGATCATGCCGGACAACTTCTCGGCGGCTTCCTGCTCGCCGGGCCGGGTGTCGTCGAAGAGCACCAACGGGTGCAGGTTGCCGTCCCCGGCGTGAAAGACGTTGGCGACCCGGATGCCGGTTTCGGCTGACAGTTCGCTGATCCGGTCGAGCACCGTCTGCAGTGCGGTGCGCGGGACGACCCCGTCCTGGACTATGTAGGCAGGACTGATCCGCCCCACAGCGGCAAACGCGGACTTGCGGCCCTTCCAGATCGCCGCCCGCTCGGCTGCATCCTGCGCCGCCCTGATCTCGTAGGCGCCTTCCGCGGTGCAGATCGCCCGGACCGCCGCGGTCTGGGCTTCGACGTCGCCCGCAGGCCCGTCCAGCTCCACCACCAGGACCGCGCCCGCACCCTCGGGGTAGCGGCAGTTCACCGCCGCCTCGGCTGCCTCGATGGCGAGCGCGTCCATCATCTCGATCGCGCCGGGCACGATGCCCGAGCTGATGATGGCCGACACCGCCGCGCCGCCGGCGCCCATCGTGGTGAAGGCGGCCAGCAGCGTGGTCACCGCCTCCGGGATCCGCGTGAGCTTCACCACGATCTTGGTCACGATGCCGAGCGTGCCTTCTGAGCCGGTAAACGCGCCGACCAGGTCATAGCCAGGTGCCGCGCCGGTGCCGTCGCCGAGCCAGGTCAGCTCGCCATCCGGGGTGACGACCTCCAGCCCCGTCACGTGGTGGACCGTGAAGCCGTGCTTGAGGCAGTGCGCGCCGCCGGAGTTCTCGGCCACGTTCCCGCCGACCGAGCAGACGACCTGGCTGGACGGGTCGGGCGCGTAGAACAGGCCGTACGGCTCGACGGCCTTGCTCACCGCCAGGTTCGTCACACCGGGTTCCACGATGGCACGGCGGCCGTCCGGGTCGATGGCGATGATGCTCCGCATCTTGGACATGACGATCAACACACCGTCGGAGCGGGGGAGCGCGCCGCCGGACAGGCCAGTGCCGCTGCCGCGGGCGACAAAGGGAAGCCCGCGGGCGGCACACTCACGCACGATGGCCGTGACCTGCGCCGCGGACTCCGGCAGGACTACCAGCCCTGGCGTGCTGCGGTGCGCCGTCAACCCGTCGCATTCATAAGTCCGCAGCTCTTGGGGATCGGTGATGACGTTGCCCTGGCCGCAGATGTCCGCCATCCTGGCCGGGAGCGCGGAAAGCATGACGTCGGCGCTGTCCATGCCCCCAGCATCCCCCGCGGGCAGCAGCCCGCGCCACTGCCGCTGTGCGCCATCCGACCAACGACGAGCTGCTGTCTCATTATTCGGGCAGTTAATATCAATATATGGACGAGGCTGCGTCGAGATCAGTGCCTGCCGCCAGGCGCCGCTGGCTCATCCTGCTGATCGGGCTCGTCGCGATGACTGCAGGCTGCACGTTCCAATACGGGCTCGCTTACCTCATCCCGGCGCTGCGGCAGCAGGGTTTCTCGCTCGAGCTGGCGAGCACGCTGGTGGCCTGTCCCACGGCCGGGCTGCTGCTGACCCTCATCGCCTGGGGTGCCGCGGCCGACCGGTGGGGCGAGCGCGTGGTGCTGGCCTCGGGGCTAGGACTAGCCGGAGCTGTCCTGATGATCGCCGCCTCCGTACACGGCGCCATGGGACTCGCGCTCTGCCTGGCTGCCAGCGGGGGAGCCGGCGGCTCGGTCTTCGCCGCGAGCGGCAGGCTGATCCTCGGCTGGTTCGCCCGGCACGAGCGCGGACTGGCCATGGGCATCAGGCAGGGCGCTCAGCCGCTGGGCGTCGCGCTGGCAGCAGCCACCCTGCCCGCCCTTGCGGGTGGCGGCCGCGGGACGACAGCAGCACTGGAGTTCCTCGGCGGGTTCTGCCTGCTGGCGGCCGTGCTGGTGGTGGCCCTCGTTCGCGATCCGCCGCGAGCGGAGGCAGTGCCGGCCGGGGCTGGCAGTTCAGACCGCGCCGCGTCGCCCTACCGGCAGCCGGTCCTGTGGCGGATCCACGCGGCCAGCGCGCTGCTGGTGGTGCCGCAGTTCACCGTCGCCACGTTTGCGCTGGTCTATCTCGTCGACGGCCGCGGCTGGACCGCGCTAGCCGCGGGCCGCCTGCTGGCCGTGGCGCAGGTGGGCGGCGCCGCCACCAGGCTCGCCGCCGGTTACTGGTCCGACCGGGTCGGGAGCCGGATGCGCCCGATGCGGCTGCTTGCCGTCGCCACGGCCGTCGGCATGGCGGCACTGGCGCTGGCAGCGGCGACCGGCGCAGCGGCCGCCGTTCCCCTCCTGCTCGCCTGCGCTCTCGTTGCGGTCAGCACCAACGGCCTGGCATTCACCGCAGTCGCCGAGTACGCGGGATCGGGCTGGGCGGGGCGGGCTCTCGGCATCCAGAACACCGGTCAGAACGCGCTGGCAGCAGCGACGCCGCCGGTCCTCGCGCTCGCCATCGGCGTGCTCGGATATGGCGGGTCATTCGCCGTTGTCGCCGTGTTTCCGGTCGCGGCAGCGGCGCTGGTGCCGGTCGCGGCCGAGCGCTGGCTGAGCGGGATCGCGCGGCCGGCAACTCAGAGCTAAGCCGTTGCATCGATGGTTGTTGCCAGGCAACGGATCACGCTTGTTCAATGACAAGAGGGGCGCCGCCCGATGGCGTCGTCCCTCTTGACCGGCCCGTCGGAGCGGGCTCTCACCGCAGCACGGGCACGCGGGCGTCGTCCGCCGGGTCCGGCTGCGATGCCGGTGATGCTGCCCGAACCGCGTGCAGCTCGTCGCGCCGGAACATCGCGCCGGCCGCCACCACGGCGAGTGTGATCGCGCCGGCAATGCCGATGACGATCCCGAATGCGATGAGCGCGTCGTACAGGGTCTGGATGCTGCTGTTCATCGGAGTGTCCTCTTTCCTGCGGGCGAGTAGCTATCAGGAGCGTCAAGCTAGGCCGCCGGATGCGGCCGGCCCTGCTAGCTGTTCCCCGCCCGGGCGAGAGATGTTCCGAGTGCGGTCCTGGAATACAGGACTTCGTGACCACGCCGGGTCGTGGTCAGCAAGCCGGCGTCGCGCAGTGCCATCAGGTGGCCGGACGCGCCGGCCGGGCTAAGCCCGAGCTGTGCGGCGACGACCTGGGTAGAAGCGGGCTGCTCCAGGCTGGCGAGCACGAGGGCGCGGGTTCGGCCGATTAGCCGGCCGAGCGCCTGGGGCGGCGCGGTGGGGGCGTTCCACAGCTCGGCGATTCCCAGCGCCGGGTAGGCGATGGTGGGCTGCCACGGTTCGTCGACGATCGCGGCCACGGCGGGCCACACGTAGGCGCTGGGCATCAGGACGAGGCCACGATCCCCGACGGTGATGCTCTCCCGGCCGCCGTCCCGGACAGACAGGCCCCGCGACGTCCAGCGGATGCGTGGATGGAGCTCATCGAGCACCCGTCGGAGCCCGTACCGGGCGAGTTGCCTGGTGCGCTCCTGGATGTCGCGATCCAGCAGATCCTTGATGCGGATCCAGAAGGGGGCGACGAGTTCCCGCCACGTCTCGTGCAGGCGGCTGGCGAGGAAGTCGCGTGCCGCAGCCGGGTCGTCCAGATAGGCGTCGACGAGCCGCGCGTGCCGCTGGCCGAGGGGACTGAGGCGGCAGAGCCGTAGCTCCGATTCGACCTGAGCGGCGGGCGTGGCGCGGACCTCGGCTAGCTGGTCCCGCACCCGTGGCGCGGACGTGCGCGGCGGTGGCGTCAGGAAGTCCGGGACGAATCCGCGCAGCGGCTGGACGGCTATGAGCGGCTCCAGGTCGATCCGGGCGGCGCGGTCCGCGACGAGCTGGTGCCAGCCCTGATGGTACGGGCGTGCGCGCGGGTCGTTGAAAGTCCGGACAGCGTGCATGGTTTCCCACAGCGGCGACCACGCGAAACGCACACCGAGGAGGTCCTCCGCGCCGCGCATCATCAGCAGGGTCATATCCGAGAAGATACGCTTCAGAGCGAATCAATTTCGGCCGGGTGATGTTCCGGGCAGCCTGGAGCGCATGACAAGCGAGAAGCTCAGCAGGGTCGGCTACCGTCACGCGCTGGCGTCGCCGGAGCTGCGAGCGCTCCTGGCGGCGCAGCTGATTTCGGTCGGCGGGACGAGCGTCGCGGCCGTCGGGCTGACGGTTCTCGTCTACGACAGGACGACCTCCCCGGTCCTTGCGTCGCTGACCTTCGCGCTGGGCTTCCTGCCGTACCTGGTCGTAGGAGCCCTGCTGTCCAGCGTCGCGGACCGAGTGCGGCCCCGCCGGCTCGTGACGTGCTGTGACGGGGCGTCGGCCCTGCTGGCGGTCAGCATGGCCTGGCCGTCGATGCCGGTGCCGGCGCTGCTTGGGCTGCTGTTCGTCATCGGCGGGCTGTCGTCGCTCGCCAGCGGATCCCGGGCCGCGCTCGTCCGGATGGCGGTATCCGAAGAGGCGTACGTGCCCGGCCGCTCGCTGATGCGGATCGCGGCTCAGCTTGCCCAGCTGGGCGGCAACGCCGGGGCCGGAGTGCTGCTCCTGGTCGTCAGCCCCGGCGGCGCCCTGCTCGTCAACGGCGCGTCCTTCGCGTTCTCGGCGGTGACGATCCGGTTCGTCGTACGTGACTACGACCGGCTCGGCAGCCCCGGTGCTGACCGGGTCCAGGGCTCGCTGCGCGGTGCCCGGACCGTCCTCGCTAACGCGGAGCTACGGCGCCTGCTGCTGCTCGGCTGGCTCGTTCCGATGTTCGCGGTCGCGCCCGAGGCGGTCGCTGCTCCCTACGTCGCATCGCAGCACGCCTCCTCGAGCCTGGTCGGCTGGTGGCTGATGGCGCTGCCGGTCGGGATCATCGCGGGTGATGTCCTCGGCGTCCGGCTCCTCAGCGCGAGCCAGCAGCGGCGCCTCGTCATTCCTGCTGCCGCCGCCGGTTTCCTGCCCTACCTCGTCTTCGCCGCCGACCCGGACATTAGCCTGGCGATTCCGCTTCTGGTCGTGGCCGGCGTCTGCGCGGTGTACGGGCTGGGTCTGGACGCACGGGTTAGGGACGCTGCTCCGCCGCCCCTCTTCGCCCGGACGATGACCGTGAACTCTGCCGGGCTCATGGCGTTGCAGGGCGCGGGATTCGCTCTCGCCGGTGCCCTGGCGCAGGCGCTGGGTGCGGGGATGGCGATCGCCCTCAGCGGCGGGTGCGGCATCGTGACCGTGTTCCTGCTCTCCGGCCCCGGCTTCCGCTATCGGCGCATCACGACCTCGACTCACGACCCGGAGGGAGTTCCATGCCTGGAGCTAGCGAGCACACCCGACGAGTGACCACAGTCAACGCGAACTGGATCCCCAACTCGAGCGGAACAGAAGGACGCTTCGACGTGCTGCTCATCACCGACGACGGTGACCGCCACGTCGCCCCTGCCAGCCCAGCCGAGATGTGCGCGCTCATAGCGCTGACGCAGGCCCCGACGGTACTGCTCTGGGACCCCGCTGACCACACTCTCATTGTCGCGAACATCCGCGGCCGGATGCCCTGGACCGGGAAGTTCGAGCACCAAGGCGGCTGATCGGCGGAACGCGGCGACGAAACGCGACTTGACTCTTCCGTTGCGTCAGCTGATTGAGTAGCTGCCATGTACGGGATAGGTCTGGTGGCGCGCCTGGCGCAGGTCTCGGTACGCACGCTGCGGCATTACGACGACGTTGGCTTGCTCAAGCCGAGTCACGTCGACCCGATCACGGGGTACCGGCACTACACCCCCGAGCAGGTCCTCCGGTTGCACCGGATTCTGGTCCTGCGCGACCTCGGCGTGCCGCTGGCGCAGATCGGCCGGCTGATCGACGACGACGTCACGGTGGAGCAGCTGCGCGGCATCCTCCGGCTGCGCCAGGCCGAAGCCCGTGCGCGGCTGGCAGCGCAGACCGAGCAACTCAGGCGGGTCGAGATCCGGCTCGCGCAACTCGAGGAGAAGTCGGTGGCTGACTACGACGTGATTGTGAAGAGGCTTGAGCCCGTCCGCGTTGTGGTCCTTTCCGAAGATCTGGAGGGCCATGATCAGATCGGCCCGGCGCTTGACCGCATGTATCCGCGGCTGCACGCCGCGCTCGCCCATCAGGGCGTGCGGTTCGACGGCCTGTCCCTCGCCTTGTACGAGGACATTGACGCTGCGGACCGGCCGCTGCGGGTCACCGCCGCACTCCAGGTCCAGGCGGGCGTGACCATCGCCGGCGACGGAGTGACGACCGTCGAGCTCGGCGCGGTAGAGCGGGCAGCGACCACCGTGGTGCGCGGCGACCCGAGCCGGTTCGCGGGCGGCTTCCGTGCCCTGCATGAGTGGGTCGACCAGACCGGCGCCGAGGCAACAGCCTTCGAGCGAGAGCTCTACATCGACTGTGACGGACCGAGGGACACCTGGGTGACCGAGCTGCAGGTACTCATGGCGCACGCTCCTGCTGCCGGCCAGCCAGGGGGCAGCCATGACTAAGACCACGCCAGCGACAGAGGCCAGCGCGACCCCGGACTGGCAGTACTACGCGCGGCAGAGCGGAGTCACGGAGCCCGGACGGTTTGCGGACCGTGTTCGCGAGATCCCGGCCTCGCTGCCAGAGATGCGAGCCGCGGCACGGCAGCTCGTCTTCCACTACCGGGATGGCGGGGACTACGCAGCGAACGGTATCGCGCCGGACCGGATCACCGAGATCGACACCCGGTATGCGGCGGACATGCTCGCGCGAATCTTCGGTATGTCGGGCCTGCCGTTGACCGCCGAGCGGTCGCCGAACCAGCGCGTGCTGGGTTGCTGCCGTGACTTCACGGTGCTGTTCCTCGCGATCGCCCGCACGCACGGCGTGCCAGCCAGGGCCAGAGTCGGGTTCGCCACGTACTTTGTGCCGGGATACTTCATCGACCACGTCGTCGCCGAAGTGTGGGACTTCGACCAACAGCGCTGGCGCCTCGTCGATGCCGAGCTCGCGGATGACCACATTGATCCGGCCGACCGAACGCGCGTCGACCCGGAGGACCTGCAGCCGAGCGAGTTCGTGACCGGACCCGCCGGCTGGCTCGCGTGCCGATCAGGAAAGGCCGACCCGGCCCGCCATGTCGTCGACCCTGGCCTGGATATCCCGGCGACCAGGGGCTGGCCGTTCGTGCGGCATAACCTCATCCACGACCTTGCGGCGCTCAGCAGGCGGGAGATGGTGCTGTGGGACAACTGGGGCTGGACGGAACCAGGCGCGGTGCTCGACACCAGGCAGCTTGCCGTGCTCGATGAGCTGGCCACTATCACGAGCGGGGACCCCACGGTCGCGGAGATCGACCAGTTCTACGCCACGGAGGGACTGCGCGTGCCTGCGGAGGTGACCAGCTACAGCCCGGCACACGAGACGCCGTTGCAGGTCGTGGTGAAACAGGTAGCGGGCTAGAGGCATGCGCTCGGCGGCGGGAAGGCTCCGCCCATCGATGACCGCGTCTGGAAGTCAGATGTCGGTCGTGTAGGGCACGGTCCCCTTCTTGGCGGCGGCCTGGAAGTCCGCGAAGTCTTGTTCGTTCTGGTCTGCGTAGGCCTCCGCGAAGTCGGCAATTGCCTGCTCGAAAGCGGCCGACCGGCCGAGGTACGACGCAATCGCGATGCGGTCGCCGGACCGGGCATGTGCCCGGGCGAGCGTCCAGCCGCACATGGTGCCGTAAAGGCGCATGCCGGTCGCAATCATCTGCTCGATCGGCAGCGAGAGCTTCCAGTCCTTGAGCTGCCGTACGTAGAAGTCACGCTCCACCCCGTCTGGGCCGCCGACGCGAGTCCAGCCGAGGAAGATGTCAGATTCGGCTTGCATCAGGTGCTGCCCGGCCACGACGCGCTCGCCCTGATTTGCGTACCGGCTCCGCCCGCAGAAGGGCGCAAGGACGGATTCCTGAGCCTCCTTGGCCTGCAGGAACAGCGGCTCGGTACCCTCTGCCTGCATGAGCACAATCCACGCCCGGGTACCGACACTGCCGACGCCGACCACCTTGCGCGCCACCTGCACGAGGTGGAACTGGTCGAGCAGATGTCGGCGGTCGGATACCAGGGTGCGCCGGTACTTGCCGAGGACAGCCTCAATCTGCTCGTAGATCGCGCTCGCTTGCACGTCTGCATACAGCGCCTCGATCGGCACGATCGTCGGCGGGTCGCTGATGATTGTCGGTCCTTCGTCGGTCGACGTGGTGAGCTTGGCGAGCGTCTGGGTGCTGTCGTGCGTGTGCGCCTTGGCGATCATGGCCTCAGTGGCCTTCAGGCGCTTTGCCTGCATGAACGGTCTGGCCCGGCTGAGGGCGTCTGCCACGTCCAGGTGCTGGTACCACACCTCGAGGAACGACAGCTTCGAGAACTGGCGCATCGCCGTGCGATAGGCCTCAGCTGCCGCGAGAACGATCTTGCGACGTGCCTTACCGGGGAAGCCGTTGTCCCGGCCCGCTACTGCCAGGCTGGCCGCTAGCCTCTTGACATCCCACTCGAACGGGCCTGGCAGCGTCTCGTCGAAATCGTTGACGTCGAAGACCAGGTTCCGCTCCGGCGAGGCGAATGCCCCGAAGTTGGCGAGATGTGCGTCTCCGCACACCTGCACCCGCAGACCGGACACTGGCGTCGTCGCCAGATCTGCGGCCATCGGCAGCGCCGCCCCACGGTAGTAGGCAAAGGGTGAGACGAGCATCCGCCCGTGCCGGATCGGCACCAGCTCGGGCACCCGGCTTTTCGCCTGGCCGAGCAGCAATCGGATCGGATCCCGTCGACGATCGGGCTGGAACTCCGCATGCGACTCCAGCGGTGCCAGTGATCTCGCGTCCTTGCCGAGAGCTGCCCGGTCCGACCGGCTGAGGTTCTCTCCGGAGCTGGCCCGCGCCACAGGTCGGCGAGCTGGTTGGGTACTCGGGCGTCTCGCTACGCCGCGATGAGTCGTCGTGGTCATGATTGCCCCCGAAATTGCCGCCCCCGCAGCGGTGGGCGCGTGCCCACCATCCTGTTCTGTAGCCATCATGCCCACTGGCCAACGGCCCGGCACCCTGGCCCCATCGCTAGGGCATGCGCTCGTAGGCGGGGAGGGTGAGGAACTCGGCGTAGTCGTCGGCGAGCGCGACCTCCTTGAACAGGCTGACGGCCTGCTCAAACCGTGGCGCGTCGTACGCGGCGCCGAGCTGGGCCTTGATGGTGGCGAGCTCCTCGTCGATGATCTGCTCGACCAGATCCCTCGTCACCGTCTGCCCCTCGGCCAGCGGGATGCTGTTGTGCAGCCACTGCCAGACCTGCGACCGGGAGATCTCCGCCGTGGCGGCGTCCTCCATCAGGTTGAAGATCGCCACCGCGCCGTTGCCCGCCAGCCAGCTGGCCAGGTACTGCAGTCCGACGCTGACGTCGTTGCGCAGTCCTGCCTCGGTGATCTGGCCCGGTGTCTTGCCGATGGCGAGCAGTTCGGCGGCCGAGACGCGGACTTCCGGGCGCGTCCTGGCGAGCTGGTTGGGCTGATCGCCGAGAACGCCGTCGAAGACCTCACGGCAGATCGGCACCAGATCGGGGTGCGCGACCCAGGACCCGTCGAAGCCGTCACTCGACTCGCGGGTTTTGTCGTCCCTGACCTTGGCCAGCGCCGTCGCGTTCACCGCTTCGTCACGCCGGCTGGGGATGAAGGCCGCCATGCCGCCCATCGCGTGCGCGCCGCGGGCGTGGCAGGTCTTCACGAGCAGCTCGGTGTAGCCGCGCATGAACGGAGCCGTCATGGTGACCGCGTTCCGGTCGGGCAGGACGAAATCGCGGCCCCGGGTCCGGAACTTTTTGATGATGCTGAACTGATAGTCCCACCGGCCGGCGTTCAGCCCTGCGCTGTGATCGCGCAGCTCGTAGAGGATCTCGTCCATCTCGAACGCGGCCGGGATCGTCTCGATCAGCACCGTTGCCCGGATCGTGCCATGCGGGATGCCGAGGGCCTCCTGAGCGAGCACGAACGCGTCGTTCCACAGCCTGGCCTCCAGGTGACTCTCCATCTTGGCCAGGTAGAAATACGGCCCCTTGCCCTTGTCAAGCTGGCGCTGGGCGCAGTGGAAGAAGTACAGCGCGAAGTCCACCAGGCTTCCCGAGGCTCGCTCCCCGTCGATGAGGATGTGCTTCTCGGGCAGGTGCCAGCCGCGCGGGCGGACGACGATCGTCGCCAGCTCGGAGTCCGGCCGCAGCTGGTAGGCCTTGCGCTCCTCACTCGTGAAGTCGATCGTCCGGTCCAGGGCGTCCCGCAGGTTGAGCTGGCCATTGATCATGTTCTCCCACAGGGGCGTGTTCGCGTCCTCGAAGTCCGCCAGCCAGACCTTCGCGCCGGAGTTGAGCGCGTTGATGGTCATCTTCTTGTCAGTCGGACCGGTGATCTCCACGCGCCTGTCGACCAGGCCGGGCGCAGGCGGGGCGACGCGCCACGACGAATCGGCGCGGATGGCCGCCGTCTCCGGCAGGAAATCGAGCATCGCGCCCGCCGACAGCTCTTCCTGCCGCTGGGCGCGGGCTGCCAGCAGGTCACGCCGGCGCGCGCCGAGCTCGCGGTGCAGCGCAGCGACCAGGTTCAGCGCGTCCGGGGTGAGGATCTCGTCGAACCGGTCGCCGGACGGGCCAGCTATCTCCACGCCACTCATCTCGAACCCTCCTGTCCGGCAGGCCCTCGCCGGCCGCTGGGCTACCTGCGTCTCGCCAGACGGTAACTCATACTGCCCGGCCGCACACGACCTGGATCGTGCTCGCCACTTCGTGCCGCCCCTGGCATCCGACACTGCGGCCCGCACCGCGGCATCACGACGATTGCGCCCCCGGCACGCCCGGTGCGGTAATAAGCACCAGGACAGAAGAGGTGGCGCGTGGACACCCAAGCAACCAGACGCCCGTTACTCGGGCCACTCCGGTCTGGCTACCCCTGGGTCATCTGGGGCCTCATCATCCAGGCGCTCGGCGTCGGGAGCGTCGCGGTCGTCATGTGGCGCAGTGTCCGCAACCAGGGCGTCGGCAGCTACCTGACCACTCAGATGATCAAGTTCGCCTGGCACAGCCAGCTTCATACCAGGACCGGGCTGAGCGTGCTGTGCGCCGGGGCCGTCGTCTACGCCATCGGGAGTGTCGTCATGGCCCGGCCCTACGTGACGCGGCCGGTGACTCTGTTTGTGGCGGTGCCTTTCGCCGCGGTGGCGGGCATGCTCGTACTCGGTGTCCTGGCCCTGGTGCTCGCCGCGCTGATTGGTGCCGTGGGCGGTAACTTCTTCGACTTCGATCTCGGCGATGGCGGCCGGGGGAGCCGCAGGCGCGATCGCCGGCGATCATGACAGGGCACATATGGACGCCGCCGCGTGTTAATGAGGTGAGGGCTGAAGCGAGCAGTGGCACCATCAGCGTGGTGACTGCGGACATGCCGCCGCCGCCCGTCTACTCACTAATAAGACAAAGCTAACTATCCGGGCGTCCAGCTGAGGAACAGGCCGCCTGGCCCTGCAGAGGTGGAATGACCGCGCTATCAGACGGCAGCCGAGACCGTGACGACAGCTGGGAGGCGCTTGCCGAGCAGTCGCCCGATCATCCCGAGGTAGCAGAAGGCCAGCTAGACCTGGAAGACAGGCACGCGCTGCGCCGGGTTGCGGGCTTGTCGACCGAGCTTCAGGATGTCAGCGAGGTCGAGTACCGCACACT
>Ga0126378_10001188_pt1 | contig 19436 bp, 16 predicted proteins | sample PanSoiMetPlot_23_FD_92587 | JGI IMG/M metagenome (GOLD analysis project Ga0126378, IMG submission 92587) | Tropical forest soil microbial communities from Panama - MetaG Plot_23 | ecosystem: Environmental > Terrestrial > Soil > Tropical forest > Bulk soil | place: Panama | collected 2016-02-17
CGTCGCCGACGGCCACGGTCTGGCTCAGCGGAACGCCGGCGGCCTCGGCAAAGCGCCGTAGCGCGCGCTCCTTGCCGGCCCGATCGACCACCTGTCCGACAACGCGGCCCGTGAGTTTCCCGGCCGCGATCTCAAGGGTGTTGGCCTCGGCGAAGTCCAGCCCGAGCTCGACGGTCAGCCAGTCGGTGAACTGGGTAAAACCGCCGCTGACGACGCCGCATCGGTAGCCGAGGCGCTTCAGAGTCCGGATCAGGGTCCTGGCCCCCGGGGCGAGCCGCGGCACCGCCAGCACCTCGTCGATGACCGACGCATCCTGACCTGCGAGCAGTGCGACGCGCTCGTGCAGCGACTCAACGAAGTCCAGCTCGCCGCGCATCGCCGCCGCGGTAATCTCGCGCACCTCGGCCGCCCGGCCCGCCCGGGCGGCGAGCAGGTCAATGGCCTCGTCCTGCAGCAGTGTGGAGTCGACATCCATGACCACCAGCCGCATCGCCCGGCGTTGCAGCCCGGCCCGCTGGACAGCCACGTCGACACCGAGCTCGACAGATTCCCGTGCGAGGGCAGTGCGCAGCTCGACGGGATCCGCGCCAGAAACTTCAAGTTCGATACAGGTAACAGGGCGATTTGCGAGTCGGCCGATCCGATCGATGTTCGCGCCGTGAGCGGCGATTCGACCGGAGATAGCGGCGATCGCGGCCGGCAACAGCGGTCCGCCGAGCACGGTCACGTGCAGCCGGCCGCGTACGCGCTGGGCCGGCTCGCCAGAGCCCATGGTGATCTCGGCTTCCATGCCCATGTCGGCGGCCAGCGCCGTGATCTGCTGGTGAATCGACGACAGGTCGGGCGCGCTGGCGGCGGACAGCAGCACGCCAAGCACGAGGCGACCGCGAATGACCACCTGCTCGACGTCGAGTACCGCCAGCTCGTGGCTGGCCAGCGCGGTAAACAGCCGTGATGTAACCCCCGGCCGGTCACGGCCGGTCAGGGTGACCAGCAAGGTGATCTGCGGACCGGACATAGCGCTATTAACGCTATCCAGTGCGGAGACTGTGCAGGCAGCCGGGTAGCCGCTGGGCGAGGCTATGCCCCCGGGGGAAGCTATGGCAACAGCAGGTGCACGTCACCGAACTCGTGCCAGCGGTATCCGCCGGCCGCGGCGACCTGGTAGCACCGGTTCAGCAGCGCGCCATCGGCAAAGGCCGCGAGCATCCACAGGTGTGTGGACAACGGCTCGTGCAAGCCGGTGAGCAAGCCATCGACGACCGCGACGCCGGTGTCCCTCGTCACCACGTGAGACGTCCAGCCGGCCGACGGCGCGACCGGACCGTCGGCCGCAGGCCCGTCAGCCAGCGCGGCGCTTTCGAGCGCGCGCACGACCGTCGTGCCGGCGGCGATCACGCGGCCGCCGGATCGCCTGGTGAGGTTCACGAGGCGGGCCGTCACGGCGGGCACGTCGTAGGACTCCGGGTATGGATTTTCGCCGCCTTCGAGCGAGGAGACGCCGGTATGCAGCGTGATGGGCGCGACGCTGACGCCGCGGCTGACCAGCCTGGTCACAATCTGCGGTGTGAACGGTCGCGCGGCGCTCGGCATCTCGGCGCTGCCAGGCAGGGTGGCAAAGACCGTCTGGTAGGCCTCGGTGGGCCAAGGCTGCGGTACATACGAGTACCTGATCGGCTGGCCGTGGCGGAGGAGGTAGGGGATGACGGCAGTCGATAGCCTGGCGAGCCAGAGGCGCCCGCTGAACCTGCCGGCGAGCGTCAGCACGGCGCCGCCTGGCAGCTCCAGCCGAAGACCCGGCGATCCGCCCTTGACCGGCGTCGTGGCTGGCGCGCTGCCGGATCGTAGTTCGACGAGCCACTCGCCACTCGGCATAGCGGTTGAGAAATGCACGGTCAGCGGGCCAGCCTCGGCGAGCGTCGAACGCACGGCAACGGCGGCAGGAACCGTGGCGGAGTTATTTACCACGACGAGGTCGCCGGGCAGGAGCAGATCGGGCAGGTCTGCGAATGCGTGCTCGCTCACGTCGCCACCGGCGGTCCTGCTGACGAGCAGCCGCACGTCGTCCCGGCCGGTACCGCGCGCTTCGGGCGGCTCGTGCGCCTCGAGCTCAGGGCGCAGTTCGAAGGCAACGGGCACTGGCTCGATCGCGGTCGTCACGACGACGCCTCAGCCGTCGCTGTCGTCTCAACCACGGGCGTCTCAACCACGGGCGTCTCGGCCACAGGTGCGGGCATCAGCTCCGCGGCGCGATACCGGCCGCTCGGCATGCGCTCGCGGATGAGCCGCAAGAAGGCGGGCACGACGGCCTCCGGCGTCGGCCGGTCGGAGATGTCCTCGCCGGGGAAGGCCTCCTGGTGCATCTGGGTACGCATGTCGCCGGGGTCGACGCGCCAGACCCTGACAGCAGGCTCCTCGGCGGCCAGCACGTTGCAGGCCTGCTCGAGTGCGGCCTTGGCCGCGCCATACCCGCCCCAGCCGGCGTACGCCTCGACGGCGGCATCTGACGTGACGCTGAGTACGGCCCCGCCAGTGGTTCGCAGATCTGGGAGCACCAGCTGAGTCAGCGCGACCGGCGCGATCACGTTGACCTCGAGCGCCGCGCGCAAGTCGCCGACCGGGTAATCGGCGAGCGCGGGCAGCGGGCTCGCGCCCAGCGTCCCTGCGTTATTGACGAGCAGGCTGACGCCGCCCAGGTCAGCTCCCGCGGCCGCAAGGTCAGCTCGGTGCGCCGGATCAGCGATGTCACCCGGGATCGCCAGGACCGATCGCAGCGGCAGGTCATGCCGCGCGCGGATGGCCGCGGCCGCCGCCTCTAGGGCCAGGCTGTCGCGGGCGTCAACGATGACGGTGTATCCGGCTACGGCGAGCGCGTCGGCAAGAGCGCGGCCGAGTCCGCGCGAGGCGCCGGTGACGACAGCTACAGGTGAAGAAGTCATGACTTCGACGCTAGGTAGCGGCGCCGCCTGGCGCATCGGGCTGTGGCCTGGCTGGACTGAGACCATAGTCCTAGGACCAGAGCCGGATCCGCCTGGCGCCCTGCGCAGGTACGGTCGGTCCTATGGGCGAGGCACCAGAGCCGACCGCCGACGGCGGCCCGGATGACGTCTTCGAGCAGGTCAGCACCGTCGTCCTGGCCGTCTCCAGCCAGCTGTCAGTGCGCGACGTCCTCGGCAAGATAGTGCGGGCGGCGCGGTCGCTCGCTGGCGCGAGGTATGCCGCGCTCGGCGTGCCAGGCGAGGGCGGCGCGTTCGCCGAATTCGTCGTGGACGGCCTGACGGCAGCGGAGCAGGCGGCCATCGGGCCGCTACCGCGCCAGCACGGGATGCTGGCGGTGATGCTGCGGGAAGGCAAGCCGCTGCGGCTCCCCGACATTCGCAAGGACCCTCGCTTCTGGGGGTGGCCCGCGGCGCACCCGGAACTCACCGACGTCCTCGGCGTCCCGATCCGGAACGGGGAGGACATACTCGGCTTCATCTTCGCGGCCTGCAAGAGAGTGTCCGGCGGCTTCACCGAACGGGACGAGCGAATTGTGAGCTTGTTTGCCGCGCACGCCGCAATCGCGCTGAGCAATGCGCGGCTGTACGAGAGCGGGCGCGAGCTTTCGGTCCTGCAGGAGCGAGCGCGGCTGGCCAGGGACCTGCACGACGCGGTGTCGCAGAAGCTCTTTAGCGTCCGGGCCAAGGCGCGCGCGGCGACCATCCTGGTCGAGCGAGATCCGGCCCGGGCCATTGAGGAGATGCGGAGCGTGGCCGAGCTAGCGGGCCAAGCCCACGCGGAGCTGCGGGCTGTGATCGATGGGCTGACGCCACCTGAGCTAACGGCCGGCGGCCTGGTCAGCTCATTGCGCGCCTACGCGATGCTGGCGGGACGCACCTACGGAACTGAAGTCGCCGTGCGCGCGGCGGATCTGCCAGAGCTCGGTCCGAGAGAGGACACTGCGGTCTACCGCGTGGCTCAGGAGGCGATCGGCAACGCGCTGCGGCACTCGGGAGCCGGACACGTCACGGTGAACCTGTACCGGCGGCAACGATCGGCTGTTCTGGAAGTCATCGACGACGGGTCCGGCTTCGATCCGAGTGCGCCCCACGCCGGGCTCGGCCTCACGTCCATGCGCGAGCGGGCGCGGTCGGTCGGCGGGAAGCTGACGATCACATCGGCACGCGGCACCGGCACCAAGGTCCGGCTCAGCGTCCCAGCGCCGGCCCCGGACGTGGCGGAGCCGGAATGAGCAGCGCAAGCGCCGGGCGGATCACGGTTGTCATAGCAGACGATCACCCGGTGGTGCGGCAGGGCCTGGCTGTACTGCTCGACGTGCAGGATGACATCAAGCTCGTCGGCGAGGCCAGCGATGGCGACGCGGCCGTCCGGCTTACCTTGGAGCACGTCCCGGACGTGCTGCTCCTCGACCTGAAGCTGCCAGGCCTTGACGGCCTTGGCGTGCTGAATGAGCTACGCACCCGCCGCGTGCAGACGCGGGTACTGGTCTTGACCAGCGGAGCTGGCCCGACCGGGCCGGCTCTGGCGCTCCAGGCCGGTGCAGCCGGGTTCCTGTACAAGGACGTAGATCCGGACGCGCTGGTCCGCGCGATCCGCTCGGTTCACGACGGTCACACCGTGCTGGCTTCCGACGCTGCCGGATTGGTGACAGCTCGGCCCGGCGCCAACGCGCGCGGAATCGGCTCGCTGACCGGCCGGGAACGAGAGGTGCTAGCGCTGTTGGCCGACGGCCGCTCGAACCGAGAGATCGCCAGAACGCTGACCCTGTCGGAGAAGACGGTCAAGGCGCACGTGAGCGCTATCCTCGCCAAACTCGGCGTGGCGGACAGGACGCAAGCGGCTCTGCTAGCTGTCCGCCAGGTTGGTGGCTGAGCACCAGCCAGCCGACGACATACCGTAAGTTCGAGCTGAGATGGTGGCGCTCGAAGGGAACCGGATGGCGGCCGAAGTCCGGATGGCGGCTGAAGTGCTCAGGCTGAGCGGGGTCGGGGTCCGATACGAAAGATCGATGCTGCTGCGCGACATCACTTGGACTGCATACGGCGACGAGAGCTGGGTGATCATCGGCCCGAACGGCGCCGGCAAGACTACGCTGCTCCAGGTGGTCGCGACGCTGCTGCCGCCGACGCACGGCACTGTCGAGATACTCGGTGAGTCGCTGCATGTGACCGACATCGGCGACCTGCGTACCAGGATCGGCATGTCTAGCTCGGCCATCGCCGACCAGGTCCCGCCGCAGGAGAAGGTCATAGACCTCGTACTGACTGCGTCGTACGGGATACTCGGCCGCGACGCCGAAGACTACGATTCCGCCGACGTGACAAGGGCCGTCGAACTGCTCGACGCGCTTGGCTGCGCGCACCTGATCCGGCGGCGCTTCAGCTCACTGTCGGAGGGCGAGCGCAAGCGCGTGCAGATCGCCCGGTCACTGATGGCCGACCCAGAGCTTTTGCTGCTTGATGAGCCGGCTGCCGGCCTCGATCTGGGTGGCCGGGAGGATCTGTTGCAGCGGCTATCCGGCCTGCTGCGCGACCCGCGCTCGCCGATGATGATCTTGGTCACGCATCACGTGGAGGAGGTTCCCGAAGGATTTACCCACGCGATGCTGATGCGGCGCGGCTCCGTTCTGGCCGCCGGACCGCTCCATGAGGTATTCACCAGCCGGAACATGTCCCGGTGCTTCGGCGTGCCGCTGCAGGTCGAGCGCAGCGCAGCGCGTTGGTCGGCGCGTGCCATGGCCGGGGGCTGACGGCCGGCGCGGCCGGACGATCTCCCGTGGTGTCCTGAGCCACTGTGGTCTTGCTCACGGTGCGGCGTTACGTGTCCTCACTTACGATCAAGGTCATGCGAGGAATACGTGGGACCGCCTGAGGCGCTTGCGATCCTCGGGGCAGGTCTCGTCGCGGGCGCGCTCAACGCGGTTGTCGGATCCGGCTCGCTGATCACTTTTCCCACGCTGCTTGCCTTCGGCTTCCCGCCGGTCGTCGCGAACGTATCGAACAACGTTGGCCTAGTTCCGGGGAACTTCAGCGGGGCGTTCGGTTATCGGCGCGAGCTTGCCGGTCAGCGAGTGCGGCTCACCAGACTGGCTATCATCGCCGCGGCGGGCTCGGTCGCCGGCGCTGTCGCGCTGCTCTCGCTGCCGTCGACGGCCTTCAAGCTCATCGTGCCGGTGCTGATCCTCATCTCCTGCGTGCTTGTCCTCGTTCAGCCCTGGCTCAGCAGCCGGATCGTCACCCGGCGCAACCGGCGAGCAGAGCTGGACGGTCACGCGGCAGATAGCACAGAGAAGACAGGCCCAGTGCTCGGCGCCGGGGTGTTCGCGTCAGCGGCCTACGGCGGCTACTTCGGCGCGGCGCAGGGCGTGCTCGTTATCGGCCTCCTCGGCACGTTCCTCGACGAGAGCTTGCAGCGCATCAATGCAGCCAAGAACGTGCTCGTGACGATCGTTAACGGCACCGCCGCGGTCGTCTACATCTTCTTCGCCCACGTCGACTGGCTGGTTGTGCTCCTAGTCGCCGTGGGTTCGACGGCTGGCGGGTTTGTGGGAGCCAGGTACGGCCGACGTCTCCCGCCGCTGGCGCTGCGCATCTTCATCGTGCTGATCGGCGTCATAGCCGCCGTCAAGCTGATCTTCTTCTGACGGCTTCTTCCGTCGCGTGTTCCACTGCGGGCTCCGGCCCGGCGGCGGGCCGAAGCGGTCGCTGTAGGAGGCCAGCCCCGACGGCGACCAGGAAGGCAACAAGCGCGGCGACCGCGAATGCCACCCGCAGCGAAGACACGTTCGCGATCCCGCCGATGGCGCTCGGGGCAACCAGACCGGCCCCGTAGCTAATGGTGGCGACTCCGGCCACGCCTATGGCCGGGCTCGGCCCCGAATTCCCGGCGGCGGCGAACACCACTGGAATGACGACGGATACGCCCACGCCGATCAGCGCGAAGCCGGCCAGCGCCACGCCCGCGCTTCCGCTGACGGCGACCAGCACGCAGCCGCCCGTCCCAAGAAGGCCGCAAATCCGCACACAGAGCCGAGGGCCGATGCGGCGTATCACCGCATCCCCAGAAAGTCGGCCAGCCGCCATCGAGCCGGCAAAGAGCCCTGTCGCGAGCGCGGCCTGGGCCTGGCTCGCGTGCAGGACCCAGTGCAGGTAGACGGCCGACCAGTCATTGCCTGCTGTCTCCACAAAGATGGCAGCGAAACCCACCAGCCCGATCGCGAGGATGATGCCACGCGGCCAGACGAACCGGGGGGCTTCGGCCGCGGCTTGGTCATCGATCGGAGGCGTGCTGATGAACCACGCCGTTGCCGTTACGCCCCCGACGGCGATGAGAGCGCCCATAACGGTGAACTGGACTCGCGGGTCGACGTGGACGCGAGCGGCGAGGGACCCGGCGAGCGCACCTGCCAGGACGCCTAGGCTCCACATGCCGTGTAGCCCGGACATGATCGAGCGACCTGCCCGCCGCTCTGCCTCGACGGCCTGCGCGTTGATGGCGTTGTCACACGTGCCATACACGCCGCCGATCAGCAGCATTGAGGCGCACAGCGTGATTGTGCTCGGTGCCAAAGCTGGCAGCGGTAGCGTAGCGCCGCACGCGACGATCAGGACCCTGGTCGACGCCCGCGGGCCGTACCGGTGAACCAGCCGAGCTGCGAACGGTATGGTCACCACCGCGCCGATCGCCGTCATGAGCCCGACCGAGACACCGAGAAGGCCGCTGGTCAGATGCAGGCGATCGGCGATCCAGGGCAGTCGCGACGCGAACGTGCCCATGTCGGTTCCGAACAGCAGGAAGACAGCCCCGATAGCCCTGCGCTCCGCGGGCCTCACAATCATGCGCCCGCCCGACCGGGAACGGCGGCCAGGATTCCGTCCCGCACTGCCTGGTCGACGAGGTCCCTGGCGAACTGGCCGAGGTGTCGCGAGCCGTCCTCGATCAGCGCCACTTTGGCTAGGACATCGGCGGCTGTGATCCCGCCTTGCCGCCAGGTACCCCCGCTGACCTTGACGTTCTCGAGCATCGGCTGGAGCCGGTCCAAGGCCCGCGCGAATCGGGCCTCGGGCGTTCGCCGTTCTTCGAATTCGTCCCAGAGCTGGCGCACGGTGCCAGCCTGGTCAGCTGGAAGCAGCGCGAACAGCCGATCGGCCGCGGCGCGTTCCGCCGCCAACTGCCGGGCCTGATCGGACGGCGGAGCGTAGGCAGACAGGTCACCGGCGTCGACTTCGACGAGGTCGTGCACAGCGAGCATCGCCATGACGCGGGCGATGTCGGTGCCCGGCGGTGCGTACTCGGCCAGGGTGAGCGCGAGTACCGTCAGATGCCAGGAGTGCTCGGCTGAGTTCTCCCGCCTGGCCGGGTCGGCCAGCATCGTCTGCCGTAGGACACCTTTCAGTCGGCCGGCCTCGGCGATGAACTGGAGCTGTCGGTTCAGGCGATCCATGGGTCGAGGTGAACAGGGTGTAGTCGGCATAGGTCGTCGATTACCGGCCCCGGCGCAGAGCGTCAGTAACTGTCATGTCATCCTGTGCTGTAGGGGACCCATTCAGATGAATCCGGGGGGACCGGTCATCGATAGGCTCGTCCTGGCGAGGCTACCGCCTCGGCAGGGCGAGCCTTCGTGTTGGTGAGGCTACCGCCGCTGCCGAGACCGTGAGCGTTCGACCGCCTCCGCCATGCCCTGATTCGCCAGCGCGTCGGCGCGCTCATTCCCCGGGTCGCCGGCGTGACCTTTGACCCAGAGCCACTGGACGTTGTGCCGTCCGGCCGCGTTATCCAGGCGACGCCATAGATCCTCGTTCTTAACCGGCTGCTTGCTGGCGGTCTTCCAGCCGTTGCGCTTCCAGTTGGGCAGCCAGGCCGTGACCCCGTTCCGTAGGTAACTGCTGTCAGTGTGCAACCGGACGGTCGAGCGCCGGGTCAGACTCTCCAGCGCACGGATGGCCCCCATCAGCTCCATCCGGTTATTGGTCGTCGGCGCGGCCTCGCCGCCCCACAGCTCCTTGGTATGGCCGCCATATGTCAGCACAGCGCCCCAGCCACCAGGGCCAGGGTTGCCGCTGCATGCACCGTCGGTGTAGATCTCCACTGCGCCGCGCGCCGACTCAGCCGCCCTGCCCGCACCTGTCATAGAACGCAAACCTAACGGTCGAACTCGCCTTCTGGGGTCTACAGCGCGTCCTAGCCAGGTGACCTAAGCCGGGCCAGGTGCTCGCGGATGATCTGCTCCATCCGGCCGTAGAACTCGACGATCAGGCGTAGCTCATCGTCGTTGTACTGAGCCGCGGCGTGCTGCCAGTCGGCCAACATCGGAGCGAACACCGGAGCTACCGTTTCGAACGCCTTCGCCAGGTTCAAGTGAATAACCACGCGTCGGCGGTCGGCCGCGTCGCGTTCGCGCTCCACAAACCCGGCGTCTTCGAGCCGGTCAATAACGCCGGTGATCGACGCGGTGGTGAGGCCCGTCGCCTTGGCCAGCTCGCCAGCCGTCAGCTGGCCGCTGAAGCTCAGGATGTTGAGGCAGTTCAGGTCCGTGGCATTGATACCGATTCGGTCCGCGGCCGCCTGCATCATCAGCTGCATAAGCGAGCTGGTCTTTCTGATCGCCGCGACGAAAGCCATCGCGAGCCCGGCCCGTTCGGGACCCCATGCCTCGACGTCGAGTCCGGCCGGCCATGGCACCTCCCAGTGCGCACCTGCTGACATGCCTCGGCTCCTTAAAAGTTAAGCTAACTAGACAATAGCAAGGCGAGACGCTAGGTTAGTTACACAACCAAGGCGACCACCTTCCTGGGCGGGAGAGTCTCGATGGCAACTAATGATCAAATCCTGGCACCTGGCGGCGAAGTAGGCGACAGCCTCGACCCGCGCCGTTGGCTCACGCTAGGCGTGCTGCTGCTGGCAGCATTCATGAACCTGCTCGACATCTCGATCGTCAACATCGCGATCCCTTCGATCCAGCGCAACCTCCACGCTAGTTACGCCGACGTTCAGTGGGCGCTCGCCGGATACACGCTCGCCTATGCGCTGGTACTGATCACCGGCGGTCGGCTGGGCGACACGTTCGGCCGCAGACGGCTGTTCCTCATCGGTGTAGTTGGCTTCACGCTGATGTCGGCCCTGTGCGGCGCGGCCCAAACGCCCGGCATGCTGATCGCGAGTCGGGTCGCGCAGGGCGCATTCGGCGCGATCATGATTCCGCAGGTGCTGTCGGTGATCCAGGTCATCTTCCCGGCGAAGGAGCGAATCAAGGCGCTGGCCGCGTTCGGCGTGACGGCAGGCCTGGGCACTGTCAGCGGCCCGCTGCTCGGCGGCCTGCTGACCCAGCACGATCTATTCGGCTGGGACTGGCGGCCGATCTTCCTGATCAATGTGCCAGTCGGTATCATCGCCGTGGCCGCGTCGGCCATCCTCGTCCGCGAGTCGCGTGCGCCGAGGCCGCCTCGACTCGACCCCGTCGGCGTCGGACTCATTTCCGCCGCGCTGCTGCTGCTGCTCTACCCGCTCGTGCAAGGGCGTGAGCTCGGGTGGCCGACATGGACGTTCGTGGCCATGGCCGCTGCGGCTCCGACGCTCGCAGTGTTCATCGCCTGGGAGCGGGCTAAGGATCGCCGCGACGGCTCGCCACTGGTGCAGCTAAGCCTGTTCCGCGAGCGCGCGTTCGCGGTCGGGATCGCTATCGCCATCACGTTCTTCCTGGGCATCACGTCATTCGCGCTGATATTGACGCTGTTCCTCCAGATCGGCCTTGGGTTCGGCCCGCTGCACGCAGGCGTGACGTTCCTGCCCTTCTCCGGTGGTGTGCTTGTAGCGTCCGCTGCGGCGGCGCGACTGGCGCCGAAGTTCGGCCGGGGCGTCACGATGGTAGGCGCGCTAGTGATGGCGGGTGGCATGGCCGGGCTCATCAGCACAGTGCATCACTTCGGGAACGCGGTGAGCACCTGGGACCTCGTGCCCGCCCTCCTCGTCGCCGGGCTGGGCATGGGCGCCGTGCTGGCCCCGCTGGCCGACATCCTCCTCGCTCGCGTGCAGCCGCAGGACGCGGGTTCGGCCTCGGGCGTCTTCAACACCTCCCTACAGCTCGGCGCGTCGATCGGCGTCGCCGTTATCGGCGTGATCTTCTTCGGGATGCTCGGCAGCCAGTCCGGCTCCGCAGCCGCAGCAGTCAGCCCGCAGCTTCGCGCAGGCCTAGCGGCAGCGCATGTGCCCGCGCCGCTGACCAGCCGGATCACCAGCCAGTTTGGCGACTGCCTGCATGCCCGGCTCGTGGCAGCGGATCCGACGGCAACGCCCGCCGCGTGCCGGCTTCCTAGCGGTCAGCTCGTGCCAGCCAGCGTTACCCACGTGCTGTCGAGGGTAGGCGCGACTGCGGTGCGAACCGATTTCGCGGCCGCGCTGACGCGGACGCTGTGGTTCCAGGTGGGTGTGTTCGGGGCGAGTTTCGCCTTGATGGTCGCGCTGCCGGCCGGGGCGGGTCGGCGCCGCTCCGAGGACGCTGCGGATGTCATCGCGTCGAGCGCAGCGGAGGTAGCGATCGACGGCGCTGCCACCAGCTGACGAGCGGCGTGCGCCCGCCAGACCGATGGCGGGCGCCGACCGCGCGACGATCGTCTGAGGGGAGAAAAGCAATGAGACTAGCTCTACTAGGGGCCAGCGGCCGGATCGGCGATCACGTGTTGAACTGGGCGCTCAGCGCCGGTCACGAGGTTACTGCCCTGGCCCGCGACCCACAGTCACTGCCAACGGTCGCGGGCCTTACGGTGGTTGCCGGTCAAGCAACGGACGCTGCCGCCGTTGCTGACGTGGCTGCTGGCGCAGACGCAGTGGTTTCAGCGCTCGGGCCTCGTGGTGAGAAGACGCCCGCGCTGCTTGCGGCGGCTGCCGAAGCTACCGTGGCCGCGATGGGCAAGGCCGGGATCAAGCGGCTGATCTGCGTGTCCGCGGCCGGGGCGTTCGTCGAGGACGACCCGGACATGAGCGCGCTGGTCAAGTTCATCTTGCCGAGGGTGTTCGCCAAGCTCTATGCCGACGTGCGCGAGATGGAGCGTGTCGTCAGCGCCAGCGACCTCGACTGGACTCTGGTGCGGCCGACGCGTCTGGTGAACCGCCCGCAGACTGGTCGTTACCGAGTGCGGCCCGATTTCGCGCCGACCGGAGGGCTCTCGATCGCGCGCAGCGACGTTGCGCACTTCATCGGCCGGGCACTGACGGACGGCACGTGGATCCGGGCGCGTCCCGCGCTCGCGTACTGACTCGCGGGACAACGGGACCGCCTACGCGCGGGCCGCCCGCTGACGCGCGGAAGCGATCGTATGGCGGTACCAGTCGTAGGACGCCTTGGGGGTGCGGCGTTGGCTATCGAAGTCGACGTGCACCAACCCGAACCGCTGGTGAAAGCCCTCCGCCCACTCGAAGTTGTCCATCAGCGTCCAGACCATATAGCCGCGGACGTCTACGCCGGCTTTGATCGCGTCGGCGACCGCTCGGATGTGGCCGTCCAGATAGGAGATCCGGGGCTGATCGTCGATCACGCCGTCGGCGCCCAGATCGTCCGCGGCGGAGCAGCCGTTCTCAGTGATGTAGATGGGCGGGAGGCGGTCGGCGTAGCGCTTGGCCAGCATCGTGAGCAACTCGGTCAGCCCAGCCGGGATGACCGGCCAGCCGAACGCGGTCACCGGGTATCCGGGGATTGGCTCCAGCTGGAACGGCAGCGGCGAGTGCGGCAGCGCCGACAGCCTCGTGGGGTTGTAGTAGTTGACGCCGAGCGCGTCGATGGGCGCCGAGATGACCGCGAGGTCCCCGTCGCGGACGCAGTCCAGCCCGCCCTGACCGATCCCGAACGCCGACAGGTCCGGGTACCGCCCGAGCAGAACTGGATCGGTGAACAGCCGGTTGTGCAGCGCATCGTATGCCGCCGTCGCCGCGACGTCGGCGGCGCCGTCGGTGGCCGGCCAGGCAGGCGAGTAGTTATTCGTGATGGCAACCTGCCTGGCACCGGCGCTGCGCAGCGCCGATACGGCCAGCCCGTGCCCGAGCAGTTGATAATGCGCCGTCGGCAGGGCGTCCAGCATGAGCGACTTTCCCGGGGCGAACATGCCGAGTGCGTAACCGAAGGCGGTCACTACGAACGGCTCGTTCAGTGTGATCCACATCGGCACTCGGTCAGCCAGGCGGTCAGCGACGACGGCCGCGTAATCGGCGAACCTGTAGGCGGTGTCGCGATCCATCCAGCCACCTGAATCCTCGAGCGGCTGCGGCAGGTCCCAGTGAAACAGCGTGGGCATCGGCGTGATGCCGTGCGCCAGCAGGCCGTCAACGAGGCGGTCGTAGAAGTCGAGGCCAGCAGCGTTGACGGCGCCGGACCCCGTCGGCTGGATCCGGGGCCAGGCGATCGAGAACCGGTACGCATCGATGCCGAGGCCACTCATCAGCGCAACGTCCTCGGGCCACCGATGATAGTGATCGACGGCGACGTCGCCGGCCTGTCCGTCCCGGATCGCTCCTGGCTGGCGACAGAAGGTGTCCCACACTGAGTCGCCGCGGCCGTCCTCTGCTACCGCGCCCTCGATCTGATACGCCGCGGTCGCCACCCCCCAGGTGAAGCCCGCCGGAAAGGAGGGAAAGGCAAGATCGCTCACGCAGTGATCGTAGCCTCGCTATTCAGTGCGGAAGGTGGCGGCCGGTGCGATCCTTGCGGCTATCCTCGCCGGACCAGAGGCAACGAGATTCCCTGCCACGAAGAGCGCGACTAGGCCGATCGCGACTGATGCGCTCGGGACGACAGGAGCTGGAACTACGCCGATGGCGTTGGCGAAGCTGGACCAAGACCATCGGCCGGTGACGATGCCAACCGGCACGCCGACGACGGCGGCGATCCCCAGGAGGGTGCTGACCTGCCACGCGATGACGGCCCTGATCTGTCCAGGCCGAAGGCCAAGGGCTTTCAGGAGGGCAAGATCGCGGCGACGGCGGCGCACCGACGCCAGGATCGTGAGCCCTAGCGCCAGCACCGATGCAGTGGCCACACCTATGGCCAGCGCGAGCGGCTCGCTACCCATCTGGCTGGCGTTGACAACCGGCGCGCCAAGTTGGGGCCCGAGCTGATAGGTGCCGCCCGGCGTCCCGTCTGGGTTGTGCCTGACGATCCTTACGGCGAGCGAGCGTGCGTCATGTGCTGAGCTGACGTCGATGACTGCGGTCCCTGGATAAGACGTGGTTTCGACCGTAGAACTACCGCGGGCATCCTGGGGCGGATACCCCTGGACGGCGAGCAGCGTACTCTCGTAGACCATCGCGCCTCGTCCCAGCGAGACGTGGTCGGTCAGGGAAACTCCAATCGACGGCAGCGTGGTGGTGCCCACGACGGCGAGCGTTCGCGCGTACTTGCCCTTACCGACACGGATCCTTGAGCCAACATGCAGGCCTAGCTGGCGCAGTGTTACGGTGCCGAACTCGATCTGATCGAGCCCGGTTAGCGGATGGCCGCTGGTAGTCGGCGGCTCGACGTCGCCTGCACGCCGGAAGAGGCCCAAGACAGGCACCTCCGTGCGGTTGATCGCGAGCTGGCCGAAGCCGAACTCCGACCAGCCAGTCACGCCGGGTTGCTGACTGACGAGCTTGTCGATGGACTCAGGCGGGAAGCTGCCCCACCCGCCTTCACCCTGGACCAGCAGCGTCCAGTTCCAGCCGTATCGCGCCGGGTGCGTTACCAGGCCACTGAGGCTTGCGCCGAAGATCAGTGCGGCCGTCAGCGCGGCAACGGCGACGATGGAGCCGGTCAGCGTTGCCCGGACCGGGGTACGCAGTGGTCCTGAGCCGCGCTCCAGCGCGTGCCGGATGCCGGCCACGGCGGTTACTGGCAGCCCGCTGCGGCTGGCAGCGGTCACGAGCGCCGTCGACCGGACCGCGGGCAGCACGCGATCCAGGCGCACCGCGCGCCAGGCCAGCCAGCCCAGCAGGACGGTCAGCAGAAAAAGTAGGACCGCGCCGCCAGCGCCGAGCACAAGCCAGTCGGCCTGCACTCCGCGCGCCGGGTCATAGCGCCGGACAGGTCCGATCGGCGCGAGCGGCGAGAGAGCGATCGCGCCGCAGACCGAAAGAACCACGGCGGCCACCACCACAGCCGCACCCCACGCCCCCGCCACGGCCGCCGCGTCTGCTCGGCTAGCCCCCATCGCCCGCAGTGCCGGACCATAGCCGGCCAATCTGTCCAGCAACTGGGCCAATGCTTGCGCCATGAGGACCAGCATCGCGATAGCCGCGAGGCCGCCCAGCACGGCGAGAGCCAGCGCCTGGGGTTCGATAGCTTGCTGCGCCTCTCTCTTGGTGATCGCCATCCGGTTGATGTTGAAAGCAACGTTGTACCCGTATCGCTTCTTGACCGCCGTGGTGAGGCCGGCCAGCTGGCGTTGCAGCGCGGGAACCCCGGCGTCACCGCCGCGGAGCCGCATTGCCACCCAGCCGAACCCGAACTCACCGTTCAGGTACCGCGCTGTGCCACCCGGCGGCACGATCGCAACAGGCCCATTGTCGAACTGATCCGTCAGCGCGGGCGGCACGTCCGCAATCGCCGCGATGCGGAACGTGACCCGCCCAGCCGGGATCGGGCGACCGATCGGCAACCCGTCAACAAGCGAACCTCTGAAGAACTGCCAGGTCATGTGGTCGCCGACGGCTAGGTGGAACGTGCTAGCCATGCTCGGGTTGAGTATCAGCTCGGAGGTGGCGCCGGGAGGTGGCAGCCGACCGGCTAGCACAATCAGCTTGTCCTGCCGGTAGTACTCGCCATCAAGGCTGCCGACGAGTGCGTCGGTCAGGAATGAGTCATCGACCTTGCCGCCGATAACCGGCTGCCCGCCCAGACCGAGCCATGCTGCCGTGGACAGCGCTCCAGGCAGATGCTCGATCTCCTTGATCACAGGCAGCACCGGGCCAGGAACGTCGACTAGCACGTCGCTGGCGTTCACCGAGCGCAAGTACCTGCCGTAGGCCGAGTCGGTCCGCCGACCGCCGGCCAACGCACCCAGAGCGACGGCGCCGAGCAACCCGCCGATCAGCGCGGCCATCACTGCGATCCGCCAGCACGACCGCCACGTCGCTCGCCCCGCATATAAGGCGATTCTCATGGCGCTATTGTGCGTGCGCGGCGAGTCACCCGGCAGGTGTGCCCGCACCACTCATGTCGGGAAGGCAGTACGATCTGCGGCGATGAGCAGAATCCGGGTGGCCCTCGCCGAGGACCACGTGCTGCTGCGCGAGGGAATGTCCAAGCTCGTCGCAGCCAACGAGGACATGGAGCTGGTCGGAACGGCGGGCGATCTGCCGGACCTCCTAGCGTTGATCGAGCGCGAGCGCCCAGACGTTGTCGTCACCGACATCCGGATGCCGCCGACCGGGACGGATGAGGGAATACAGGCGGCGGCCTGGGCCCGGCGGCATCAGCCCGGCACCGGTGTTGTCGTGCTCAGCCAGTACGTGGCACCGGGGTATGCGGTTGCGCTGCTGGAGCATGGCTCGGCCGGCTGTGCCTACTTGCTGAAGGAGCGGATCGGCAACGTTGCCGAGCTAGCGGGCGCTATCCGCGCCGTCGCCGCGGGCGGATCGGTTATTGATCCGATGGTCGTGGACGAGCTGGTTCGGGCGCGAAGCAATGAGAGTCAGCCAGGACTTGGCGCGCTGACGCCGCGAGAGCTGGAGATCCTGGCCGAGATGGCGCAGGGGAAGAGCAACTCGGCCATCGCCGCAGCGCTGTTTGTGACCGAGCGGGCAGTCGAAAAACACACGAACTCGATCTTCGCGAAGCTAGGTCTCAGCGAGGAGCGGGACGTCAACCGTCGCGTCAAGGCCGTCTTGGTCTACCTGAGTCGGCAGTCAGCGGCTGACTAAGCCGGAGGCTGTCATCACCCCTGATGTGGTTGGCAGCACCCTCGGCGCGACCTTGTGTGCGTGTCAGACTGCACATATGGCCAGCTCGCATTCCGTGCTCGTGGTCGATGACCAGGCGCCGTTCCGGATCGCGGCGAAAGCTCTGCTGCGCCGGCTGGCCGAGTTCGACCTGGCCGGCGAGGCCAGCAGCGGGCCCGAGGCGATCGAGATGGTCGACCGGCTGCATCCTGAGCTGGTGCTCATGGACATCAACATGCCGCAGATGAGCGGCATCGAGGCAACGCGCCAGATACTGGCGACGCACCCGGAGACTGTCGTCATCTTGTGCTCGACCTACGACGTGCGCGACCTGCCAGCCGACGCTGAATCGAGCGGCGCGGCGGGCTATGTCAACAAGGAGCATATGGGTGCTGACCTGCTGCGCCGGATCTGGGCTGAGCGCGGCGCCGGCTGGCCAGCCGACGCGTGATAACCCCGGCCTGGATCGCCGCGACCGGGTCAGGTGAGCGGTATGGATCCCTGCACGGTGGCGCCGTGACCCGGCTCTGACTGCCAGCGCACGGTCCCGCCGAAAGCGCCGAGGCGGTCCGCCATGTTGATGTAGCCATGTCCCTTGCGCGCCGCGACGACCTCGAAGCCAGGTCCGTCGTCGCTAACAGCGAACAGCAGACCGCCGGACCCCTCCCAGAGCCGGATCGTCACCGTCGCCTTCGGAGCGTGCTTGGCGGCGTTCTGCAGCGCCTCCAGGCAGCAGAAATAGACCGCGGCCTCAATGTCGGGCGAGTACCGGCCGATGCCAGTCGCAGCGACGACGACCGCGAGCGGGCTCCGGCTAGCTGCTGCCTCGAGCGCGCGTGTCAGCCCGCTGTCGGCGAGCAGCGGCGGATAGATACCGTGCGCGAGGTCGCGCAGCTCGCCGATCGTGACCTTGAGGTCGTCGGCTAGCTGATCGAGCATCTCGGCCGCCGCGGCGGGATCCTCAGCCATGACGTCACGAGTCAACCGGAGGCTGACGGCGAGCGCCACCAGGTTTTGCTGAGCGCCGTCGTGGAGGTTGCGCTCGAGACGCCGGCGCTCGGCGTCGCCGCTTGCCACGATCCTGGCTCGGGACTCGCGCAGCGCCTCAGCCTGCGCCCGCAGTTCGTCGAGCGTGTTCTGCAGTGCCGAATCGAGCTGCGCGTTGTGGAGGGCGAGCCCGACCTGGCGCGCTAGCTCAGTGAGCACGCGGTCGTCTTCGTCGGTGAAGCTATCCCCGGACGCTGGCCGCTCGACGACGATGAGCCCGAGAAGCTGACCGCCATGACTGACGGGCGCAACCCGCAGCAGGGCTTTCTCTCGTCCGTCGAGCAGTGCCGGCAGCCAGACGCTTGCCCATGCGCTGCCCGATACCCCGGCGCGGGTGATCACGGGCCGCTCGCGCGGGGTGACGATGAGCGAGCACGGCCCGGTGTCCGGCACTGACACCGTGCGCTCCAGCACATCGCCGGAACCTGTGTATATCTCCGCGCTCGTGAGCGTCATCGTCTTGCGCAGCGACTCCGCGAGCTGGAGCAGCAACTCGTCCATCGGTATCGCGCGCGTGAGCCTGCTCCCGAAAGTGCGCAGCGCCTCGTCGGGCGCCTCCCGCGCACCGAAGACGACATGCGTGGCCCAGGCCAGTAGCCGCTCCCTGGTCGGTACATAGCCAATCGCGGCGATGGCCGCAGCCAGCATTGATAGGCCGAGAAGCTCGCGGTCGCCGCTGTCAGTTGCCGGACCGGTGCCCGCACCCAGCACGACGATCAGGTAAATGCACGACACGACGACCCCGAAGCCAGCCACGGAGATGAGCTGGACGAGAACCCGGCCGGCCGCTGGTCCGAGCGAACGAACCTCGCCCGCCATCACGCCAAGCGGCAGCAGCACGGCGCATCCTGCCGTCGTCGCGGCGAGCTGGGGCGGCCAGGCTACGAGGACGTGCAGTACCGCTGCCGCCATGGCAAGGCCGGCCGCTAGCACCGCGCCCGTCCCGATCCACTGGAGCTTCTCGCGGTCCCGGCCGGCTGCGGCGAGATAGCTGAACCGCAGCGCAGGCAGCGTGATGGCAAGCGCGGTGGCCCACGCAGCGGCGCCAGCCGTCACGCTGATCGGGTGATCCTGGCTGCCGAGCGCGGCCCCGGCCGCGAGCGCGGCCCCATAGGCGATTCCGACAGTGATCCGCCGGACTGGGCTCGGCTGGAGCGGTCGATCACGAAAGAGGGAACTGCGTCCGGCTAGCGGTGGCCGGGTCAGGCGGCCATCGGGGAGTGCGAGCACTAGATGCACACAGACGGCGACGAGGACGAGCACGCCCACGGTGTAGGCCGTGACTGCCACGTGCCTGGTGTCACCCGTCAGATGCAGGGCGAAGCGGTAGCACGCGAGCGCAGCAGCCGCGGTTACTGCTCCCACCGATACCTGCCACTGCGGCGTCCGCTCCATGGTTCTGGCCAGCACTGCGGCTGCGACGGCAGCAACGATCACCAGCGCAAATCCGACCCGCTGAAGATCAGACATAGGACCAGGAACGGGCA
>Ga0126378_10001190_pt1 | contig 19426 bp, 19 predicted proteins | sample PanSoiMetPlot_23_FD_92587 | JGI IMG/M metagenome (GOLD analysis project Ga0126378, IMG submission 92587) | Tropical forest soil microbial communities from Panama - MetaG Plot_23 | ecosystem: Environmental > Terrestrial > Soil > Tropical forest > Bulk soil | place: Panama | collected 2016-02-17
CCAGACCACCGGTGTTCGCGCTTTCTGCGACGACCAGACCGGCGTGCTGAAGTTCAACGTGAACGGCGCGGCCATTGGCGTGGCGGCAGGTTCCTGCCAAGGCGTTGCGACCGCCCCTGGCGTTTCCGGTCCAGTCGGCAACTAACGCTTAGCTAGTAGCTCCTGGAAAAGGGAGGAAGTGCGCTTCCTCCCTTTTTTTGTGCCCGGAAAAAGCACCAAAGTTCTTTCGTTGGAAGGCTAAACACGGTAAGAGTCCCAAAACGGGATAGTACGACCGTTCTTGCCTTGGCACTTTGCGTGCTCATCTATCGCGTAACGGTAGGCATAAGGCCCAATAGGAGACAAACTTTCTAGGTGAGGTTATGAGGACCCGGCGAGGTTTTTCCCTAATAGAACTACTCATTGTTGTAGCGATCATACTGATCATCGCAGCGATAGCCATCCCGAATTTGCTGCGTTCGAAGATCGCAGCCAATGAAGCGTCCGCCGTTTCCTCGCTCCGAACGATCAACACCGCGGAAGTAACGTATTCCTCGAGTTGGGGAGCAGGTTACGCGCCAGCCATAAACAATCTGGGCGGAGCTGCACCGTGTTTGGTGGGGACTGCAGCCGCAGCATGTATTATCGATCAGAGTTTGAGCGTTGCGCCCTATACAAAGACCGGTTACAGCTTCGCGGCGGTGGGGAATACACCCGTCGGCGGCGTCAACAATGGATTTGAATCAAACGCAACGCCGACAGTTGTGGACGTGACCGGGAAACGCGCTTTCTGCTCGGATCAGACGGGCGTGCTTCGAGCCAACACCACAGGGGTAGCCATCGGAACGGGCGCGGGAACTTGCGCCACCGTTCTGACGTTGCTCGTTGGAAACTAGAGTCGACTTAGAGCATCTGGAGTATTCGGGGAGGGAGCCTGGCTTCCTCCCCGTTTGCTTTTGGCGAGGGGGTCGCTTCACCTCGCTTGTTTTGCTGTCCGCCGGTGCCACCTTGCGCAGCGGGAGCTACAGCGGCCAACGCTTGTTTGATTGACGACCTTAGAACCGCGGCGCCCTCAGCAAGAGCGGTTGCACCTTTGCCGCTGGCGGAACCAATCTAGGCGGAACCGCATTCAACGGCGAAGTCAACGCCACGCCGACCACGGTAGAGACGACCGGTATGGTCGCTTTCTGCTCCGCCGCTTCCGGCGTGGTCAAGTACGTCACGCCTGGTCTTGGAACCTCGGGTCCGGTCGGCAACGGACGTCCGCACGGCAAAGTTCTGGCGCCGGCTGCGTGGAAGAAGCTCACTTGAGAGCTGCGTAACCTTGTCATATAAGAAGGTGTTCCGCCATTGGTATACTTGTGTGCTTGCGAACACGACTTCAACTCGAATTGTGCGGCTTCGTCCTTCTTCCCCTCGGGCTGCTTGGGGGTAACCAGAACTCCGCAGATTCGCAAGAAGCCAAGGGCAACCCGGCTGTGGCTACGATTCAGCGACGGTTCGAACAGAAATATCGAAGCGCAACGCGGTTGGAAGTTACGTTTCTCGAGCGGTATTCGGAAAGCGGTAAGGTGGTTAGGACAGAGGCTGGGAAAGCTTACTTCGGACGCCCGGGCAAAATGCGCTGGGAATATGAAGCGCCTGAAAAGAACGTGTTCCTCGTGGATGGCAAGACGGCCTGGTTTTATGTTCCCGCAGACCATACCGTTACGCGCGTTCCCGCAAAGAAAAGCACGGACTGGCGGACCCCCTTGGCGCTGCTTGCGGGAGAAGTGAAGCTTTCGCGGATTTGTAGTAAAATAGGATACGCTTTGCAACAGGCGCCGCAGAATTCTGCGGATGTCGTGCTCTACTGTGAGCTGCGTGGTGCGTCTAAATTAGATGAAGGAAGGGACGCCGACGGCCAGCCTGCAACGGCCGGGGTACCGGATGTTGCTTATCTGGAAGTCGTTGAAAGCTCCGGAGAGCTTGTTCGCGTCTTAGTAAATGATTCAGGAGGCGTAGGGATCGAGTTTCGGTTCGCGAACTGGCAATTCAATCCCAAGGTCGAAGATTCTTTTTTTCGCTTCCAAGTCCCGCGCGGTGTCGCAATCGTAAACGGAGATCTGGGAGCGGCCCAAAAATCGGCAAGTCCATAAACTCCCCCGTAGGAATGGCTCCCTTACCAGTCAGGAACGGCCAACCCCCAGGACCCCCTATGCATATCATGCAGATGAGGTAAACTGAAAGTATGGGTGAATTTGTCTGTCGCGTGGCGGATGCGGAGGGGCGTGTCTTCTCGCACGTCGAAGCCGCAAATACACTGGACGAAGCGCGCCAGAAGCTTGCGGATCGCGGGCTCTACGTTTACTCAGTCGAGTCACGCGGCGGACGCATTGGCAGCCTGGTTCGGCGAAAAACCGGACGCCAAGTGGGCGGCTCGGATTTCCTGATCTTGAATCAACAGTTCAACACATTGATTAAGGCTGGGTTGCCGATTCTGAAGGCGCTGGACCTTCTAGCCACACGGGCCACTTCCCCGAAACTTCGGCCGATCGTCGCGCAAATTCGGGATCATGTGCGGGAAGGGAAGTCGCTCTCCGAAGCGGTGGATGAAGCGGGGGTATTCTCGAAGGTCTACTCTACGGCAATTCTTGCCGGTGAAAAGAGCGGCAATTTGCCGGGAGTGCTGGACTACTACATAAGCTATCAACGCGTAAGCACGGGTGTGAAAAAGAAGATCATCGCCACGCTCGTTTATCCGACTTTGCTGATTTGCGTTGCCATCGTCATTGTGACGTACCTTGTTACCGGCGTCATTCCAAAGTTCGCGCTGCTCTACAAAGATTTGAATGTGGAACTTCCGACGCCCACGAAAATCCTAATTGCGCTGACTGTGGATTACCGGATGTATTTCGTGGGACTCGTGGCTGCGCTGGCCGTTACGGCTGCGGGCGTTTTTCTATGGTCGCGCACGGAAGAGGGCGGAACGGCCTTCGATCGGTTTAAGTTTCGCTTGCCGTTAATCGGAGACACGCTGCTGAAGTTTCAAGTGGCACAATTTTGCCGGACGCTTGCGACGCTTTTGACGGGCGGCACTCCGCTGGTGGCCGCCCTGCAAACAGCCACAGAAGCCATTACCAGCAAGTTGCTGCAGGCTACGGTCGGTCAGGCTACAAAAATGGTGCGCGAAGGCGAATCGTTGGCCGGCTCACTTTCCTCGCTGGGCGTGATGCCGCAGATGGCGGTAGACATGATTGAAGTGGGCGAGTCGAGCGGGGCGATTTCGCCGATGCTTAACAGTGTGGCGGAGTTCTATGAGGAAGAAGTGAATTTGCGCCTCGGCGCTCTGGTTGCCGTGATCGAGCCCGTTTTGCTCATCATCATGGGATTGTTCGTTGCGTTCATATTGATTTCGCTGTATCTCCCAATCTTTTCATTCTCCATCAACGGGACAAAGTAGGAGTTATGGCTACCACGGATCAACACTCCAACATAATCGCTGGAGGGGCTTCGGCCGCGGAAGAGCTGCAGGAGCAGGAATGTGCTCGCCGGCTTGCGGAGAGGTATAGATACGCTTTCATCGATCTGCGCGAGCAGCGTATCGACCCGGAATTGATTCGCACGATTTCCGCAGACCTGATGTTCCGCTATAACTTCGTGCCCCTCGAGTCGCACAACAATGTTTTGGCTATTGCCGCTGCCGACCCGGGCCTGGTGCAGAGCAGCGACGAATTAACGTTATTGCTCGGCAAGAAACTTCAAATTCGCGTCGCGACCGCCCGGCAAATTGCCGATGTCTTAAAGCGCACCGAGCAGTCGCAGCGCGTTCTCGAGCAAGCTACGGAAGCGTTTGCTCTCCAGGGTTCCAAAGAAGAAGAGGAAACCGAAGAAACCATTTCGGGCGACCGCCTGACGCGGGATAGCACGGCCAGTCCCGTGGTTCGTCTGGTTGAAACCATCATCTTTACCGCGCTCGAGAGGCGCGCCAGCGATATTCATATTGAGGCGCGCGACACGGAAGTGGCCGTGAAGTACCGCATTGACGGCGTTTTGCAGCACGCCATGCAGCCGATCGCCAAAGAGCATCACTCGTCGGTGCTTTCGCGCATTAAGGTTCTGAGTGAACTGGATATCGCCGAGCGCCGCGTTCCGCAGGACGGCAGGTTCCGCGTGAAGTACAAGGGGCGGTACATCGACCTGCGTGTTTCGATCATGCCTGCGAGCCACGGGGAAGACGCGGTTTTGCGCGTGCTCGACAAAGAAACGCTTTCGGAGAAATTTGCGAACTTGACTTTGGACGTCGTAGGCTTCTCCGCGGAAGAACTTTATCGCTTCCGGCGTTACATTCATGAGCCTTACGGCATGGTGCTGGTCACCGGGCCGACGGGCTCTGGCAAGACCACCACGCTGTACGCGGCCATCAACGAAATCAAGAGCGACGACGACAAGTTCATCACCATTGAAGATCCTGTTGAATACCAGGTGCGCGGCATCACGCAGATTCCGGTCAACGAGAAAAAGGGCCTCACTTTTGCCCGAGGCTTGCGTTCCATCCTGCGGCACGACCCGGACAAAATCATGGTCGGCGAAATTCGCGACCAGGAAACAGCCCAAATCGCCATTCAATCGGCGCTTACCGGCCACTTGGTCTTTACGACGGTTCATGCCAACAACGTGACGGACGTGATCGGGCGTTTCGTCAACATGGGCGTCGAGCCATATAACTTCGTTTCGGCGCTGAATTGTATCCTGGCGCAACGCCTGGTCCGCGTTATCTGCCCGAATTGCAAACGCCCCAGGAATTACACTCCTGAGGAACTCAAAGAATTGGGCTTGGATCCCGCCGTTTGGGGAAACGGCAGCCTGCTGGAAGGCGTGGGATGCCTGGAATGCTCCGGCACGGGGTATCACGGGCGGACGGCAATTTGCGAGTTGATGGACCTGACCGACCGCATCCGGGAAATGATTGTGGACCGCCGCCCGACTTCAGAGATTAAGCGAGCCGCGCGCGAAGAAGGAATGGCCACGCTGCGCGAAAGCGGCCTCGCGAAAATAAAGGCTGGAATGACCACCATCAAAGAAATTAACAAGGTGACGTTCGTCGATGAGTAGCGTAACAGCAGTTCGTGAAGGCATTTATAGGAGCGGGCTCGCCCGCCGCGTGGCTCGCTGGCTGGATGCCACTCCGCATCCTCCGTTGGCGATGGAGATTGCTGCGGACCGCGTCGCTGTGGCGCGATGGGGGCATTCGGGATCGCTCGATGGTTTCGCGGTCGAATTGTTTCCGCCGGGAGCGGTGATTCCGTCAGCGGTAGAGACCAACCTGGTGAATTCGGGAGCGGCGAAGAACGCCGTGGCTAAGGCCTGTGACCGGCTGCGCACGAAGGCCGAGGACGTGTCTTTGATTCTTCCCGACCCGGTGATTCGCGTTTTTCTGCAGCACTTCGAGGATTTTCCACGTTCACCGGAAGAAGCGATTCCGTTGTTGCGGTGGAAACTGAAAAAAAGCGTGCCGTTCGAGGCCGACGAAACCATCATCTCGTATTTTCGGCAGGCTCCGCGAGAGGCGGGGGTGGATATCGTCACGGCGCTGGCGCGGCTGCGCATTGTCCGCGAATATGAATCGCTAGCCGAGGGAGTGGGGCTGCAGCCGGGAGTAGTGCTGAGTTCTTCACTGGCGGCGCTTTCGTTGCTTGAAGGCGGCAGGCCAGTCTTGATGGCTCGCATTTCGGGCTCTGCCCTGACCACGGCCATTGTGCGTTCTGGCTTACTTTGTGGCTATCGCTGCACGGAACTTCCTGCGCACGGCGCCAGCCTCACTCCGCAAATGCTGCTCGAAGAGATTTTTCCGGTCGCGGCCTATTATCAAGACACTTGGAATGAGGGGATTTCCTCCGTCCGCATTGCCGGGCTCGGGATAAGGCTCGGCGAGTTTTCCGGACCAATGGAGCAGGAATTTCACTGCGAGGTAAAGTCCTTATTAAATACCGCGCACTCGGAGGGAATCATCAAGGATGAAGCGCGGCAGCTTGCCGACCGGGATCTGGATGGACTTGTGGGCTGGATGTTGCATCATAGCTGAAGATTAATCTGGACCTTCAGGAGTAAGCCAGAAAATGGAAGTTCGGCTCAACTTGGCGACGAAGCCGCTGGAATCGCATAGGCGTTTCCTGGCGGGGGCGAGCCTTTCTGCATTCGTTGCCGCAGCCGTTTTTCTGGCGCTGGGATTGCACGTTTATTCCGTTCGCAAGGCGGCGACCGAAGTCCTTGCCCGCACAGCAAGAATAAGCGAGGAGCGGGCCGAATTTGAGGCCAAGCGACGGGAACTCGAGCGGTATTTCAAACAAAAGAGTATTGCCGATATCCACGACCGCGCAGCTTTCATAAATGGCATCATTGCCGTGCGCAGCTTCAACTGGACAAAAATGTTCATGGACCTGGAGCGCCTTCTGCCTGGCGGTGTGCGCATCATCAGCGTTGAGCCCAAGCAGGACTCCGGGCACGTCGAGCTGACTCTGACCTTTGGCGCGGCCAGCGATGATGTCAAGGTGCAGTTCATCCATGCCCTGGAAACCTCCAAGCAATTCTCGGAAGTGCAGGTCCACAGTGACGTCGAGCCGACCACGACCCCCGGTCCGGGCCACGACCAAAGAGTCGTTCAACTATCAACTTATTATTCGGGAACTTGATGGCGCGCGATTTCACAACTCGCAGACGAGCGATCTTGGGCGGAGTGATTTGCCTGGTGGTGGGCGATTTGGCACTCGCCGGCTATAGCTATCAGCTTGCTTCGCAGCCTCTAACCCCGGGCCCGGTCTTTGTTAGGCAGGAAGATTATCTCAAGAAGTTAAAAGCTTCGGTCGCGAGAGCGGAGCAAATCCGCGAGGACATGCCGAACACGCAACGCGATTGCGAGAAGTTCGAGCACCTGCTTCTGCCGGCCAGCTCCGGGTACTCTTCCGTTTTGTCCGAGCTTCGTGACATCGCCAAGAAGAGTGGGATAAAGCCCCCGGATGTGAGCTTCAAGCCGACCCCCGTTCCTTCCCGCGGATTGATCGAAGTGGCGATGGAGTCAACTATTGAGGGGGACTACAAGAACGTAATTCTTTTCTTGAACGGACTGCAACGTTCCGCCAATATTTATGAGGTAGAGTCTCTGGCGCTGGCCCCACAAAAGGACAACAAAGGGCCTGCCAACGTCATTAAAGTCGGTCTACATCTCAAGACGTACTTTCGGGCGGGGGCATGAAGAAAAAGCGACAGATCGGCGTTCTCTTCATATTGATAGTGGGGGCGTCCATTGTGTGGGCATGGAATTTCCGCGACAAGAGGGTTGTAACCGCTGACGCCAGTCCGAACTTGCAGGACGCCCCCATTTTCGAAGTTGAAAATCCGCATATTCGTATGGAACAAATCGGGCGCACTCAAGGCGCCGAATACAAAGGTTCCGGCCGCAACCCATTCAGCTACGCATTAGCCCCGCCGAAGATGCCGCAAGCCCCCAAACCGTCTGAGATTGTAGGTCCGAAGGATCAGCCTCCGCCTCCGCCTCCGCCTCCACCCACTCTGCCCGTAAAATTCTACGGTTTCGGCACCGGTTTCAATGGTGCGTCCCGTCGGGCCTTCTTCACCGACGGCGAGGAGGTGCACATTGTGGGTGAGGGTGACGTCCTCTTGAGGCGCTTCCGCATCATCAGAATCGGCAACGCGAGTGTCGAATTTGAAGAGATTTCTACGCACCGCATCGGAACGGCGCCGCTTGAGGAGCAAGCAGCGCCAGGTCCACAGCAATGATTGCGCATGGCCGGCCAAAATCTCGAAAGCCTCGCGAGCAAGGGTATGCCTTGTTGATGGTGATCTTTTTGACCACCATGCTGCTCATTTTGGCCACCATGGCAGCTCCGAACATCAAGACCGAGGGGCAGCGCGAAAAAGAGAAAGAAATGATTTGGCGCGGCCGGCAATATGCGCGCGGAATCAAGCTGTATTACCGGAAATTTGGACGTTTCCCGACCAGCATCGACGACCTGATCAAGCCCCAAGTCGGCTCACTGCGTTTCATGCGCCAGGCTTACAAAGACCCTATGAACACGCAGGATGGTTCGTGGCGCCTCATCTATGTTGGCCCGGCAGGTCAGCTCGTTGGCAGCCTAAAGGAGCCCCGAGCGAACCTTCAGTTTGGCCAAGCTGCGACTGGCATGGGCACACCCGTGGCCGCCATGGCTCGGCCCGGCGCTCCAAACGCTGGTTTCGGGCCCGTGCTGGGCCAAGCGATAGGGCAAGTGGGCGGACTCAATCAACCGCAAGGCCTACCAGGAACACCGCCAGCGAGCTCTCCGGGCTCTGCTTCCAATCCTTCGAATTCCCAGAATCCTACAGGTACAACCGGCCCCGCGGTTTCCGCCGATCAGCCGACAGGCGCAAATGCAGACGCTCCGATTCCCACCGACGATCCACCGACCATCGTGGGGGGAAACATTATTGGAGTGGGCAGCAAAATCAACAAGAAGTCCATCATGGTCTACGATAAGGCGAAGAATTACCGTCTGTTCGAATTTATCTGGGATCCTTCAAAAGATACGTTTGGCATGGGCCAGCCCGGCATGCAGACGGGGACCGGTCTGGGGGCACAGCCCGTTGGGCAGCCCATCGGCCAGCCGGCAGGGCAGAGTCCGTTTGGCCAACAACCTGGCCAAAATCCGCCGAACCCGCAGCAGAATCCCCAAAATCCGCAGCAACAGCCCCAGAATCCGCAGTAATAACCCTTGGCTTTTTCCGTCCTTTGGAGCTTCCTTGGTTCCTACCACGGCTCCGAATTCCTCCAGCGCTTAAATCCGATCTCGTCACCTCCCGGGAACTTCCGTAGAATCATCCTCTCAGAAGGCAACCCGTGGCACATAGCTCCATCTTGGGTCCCTCACCCAGCTATGAGGATTACACTCGTTGCATCCACTGCGGCCTGTGCCTGAACGCTTGTCCGACCTACCGCCTCTGGAATCTCGAAGCGGATTCGCCCCGCGGCCGGATCCAGCAGATGTTCCATGTTTTCCAAGGTGAGCTCAGCGGCACGGCGCAACCGGAAGCGCGAATCAGCGACGGATTCGTCGACCACCTTGATAAATGCCTCGACTGCCGCGCCTGCGAAACGGCCTGCCCCTCGGCAGTTGAGTACGGAAAGCTCCTGGTGCATGCGCGCGCCCGGATCGAACGCGGTTACGAGCGCTCGTGGTTCGCTCATGTCGCGCGCAACTTCTTTTTTCGCGATTTCCTTTCGGCTTCTCATTTCATCGAGGACGCCGCGCGAGTTCTTCGCTTTTACCAGCGCTCGGGCATGCAAGCTGTCGCACGAGGCATCGGCATCCTCAAGTTGTTTGGATTGGCCGAACGCGAGCGCCTTCTTCCACGAATTGACGATGAATTTTTCTTCAACCGTTTCGGCTCGACATTTCCTCCGGTTGCCGCTCGCCGCGCGCGAGTGGCATTTTTCACGGGCTGCATCGCGAACGTCACGTTTTCTGGGCTGAACGAAGCAACCATCCGCGTGCTCACGGCGAATGGCTGTGAAGTGGTGGTTCCGAAGGAACAGTCATGCTGCGGCGCGCTTTCGGCGCATGCGGGATTTCGCGACGCCGCGCGCGAGCTTGCGCGAAAGAACCTGGCGGCGTTTCGGCTGGACGACTTTGACGCCATTGTCACGAACTCTGCCGGTTGCGGCTCCACACTGAAGGAGTACCACCATCTTTTTTCGGCAGACGAGCCCGAACATACACAAGCCCGCGCGTTTGCGGCGAAAACGCGCGATGTCACCGAGTTTCTCGCTGGACTGGGCTTAATTGCGAGACTCTATCCGCTGCGGCATCGCATCACTTATCAGGATTCGTGCCACTTGCTGCATGGACAAAAAATCCGCGAAGCACCGCGCAAACTGTTGCGCGCGATCCCGGATCTGGATTTTGTCGAATTGCCGTACACGGAAATCTGCTGCGGCTCGGCGGGAACCTACAGTGTCACCCAGACCGACACTTCGTTGCAAGTACTCGAAGAGAAAATGCGCCACGCGCAATCGACTGGAGCGCAAGCTATTGTCACCGCCAATCCGGGCTGCATCCTGCAGCTTCGCACTGGTGTTGCTCTTCACCAAACGAACCAAAATGTTCTTCACGTCGTCGAACTTCTCGACCGTGCGTTGGTTGGAGAGACGCTATCATCCTGAGAGAAGAGTCTTTGCAGCCATTTCCGACAGGCGCAGACTCATGCTAACCGATCGCCAAATCAAATAGCGGCAACCGTTCGGCCCCATCTTGGCCGAGTGCACCGCTCCTGCCGGAACGTCGCAGCGGGCTCCCGCTTGGCACGGTTTAGCGCGCCCATCCACTGTCGAAGTCATTTCGCCACTCCAAACAATCTGCGCCGTCTCCGTTGTATGCGCGTGATCGCAGTAAAGCGTGTCGGGTGCGCCTGGCAAACGTAAGGGTGCGAAAATCCTTCGCGTTTCAAGTTCGGCGCCAACTCTGTTTCATCGATTCCCGAATTCTAGCCTTGATTCACGGCCGAAGCCGAAAGCAGGCTCTTGTCTCTTACCTCCTATACTTCCTTAGCCTCCTTAACTTCCTTGCTCCAAAAACGGCGGCGCCCTTTCCGCGGCGATGGGGGTTGCCGCGAAAAGGGCGTGCCGTCTTCAGGAGAGAAGCTCGTGTTTACTCAAAAGCCGTCCGGAAAAATCACTTCAGAAGAATCAGTTGTCCGCTGGAGGCTGCTCTGGCCGCCGGCCCATTCTTCTACCTGCTCCCGGCCGTCTCTGCGTCACCGTGTAGTCGGACGGCACCGCAAAGAGCGCCGGATCCGGTTCCGTGCGCTGGATATTTGTCAGGGAATAGGTCGTCTCCCCGGACCAGGGATCCCTTCGTTTGCTCATCACCGTCATTTGCAGTTCGCTCGAATACCAAACCTCGCGAACGATGGTAATGGGCTTTTCATTTCCGATTTGTCCGGCCGGAATCGTTTTCGTGACACGAGTCCCTTGCGCGGTTATTCCCTCGATGGTTTGCGTTCCCAGGTCTTCTCTCGTCAAGTTGACGCCGGTTATTTCCTCTTGGCGCAATTCCATCTTGTCATTCATTGCCCGTCTGGCGGCGCCTTTCATATCGGCGAAAGGCTTTCCCACTTTCTCGGCTGTTTTTAGATCCGGATGCAGTACGAGAGTCGTGCCCGCCACGGGATCATTTATGACAACAAACGATTTCGGTTGCTCGGAAGTCGCAATAGGGCCAAATCCCGAGAGTGTGATTTCCTTGCGAATACGTCCTTGGCTGTCGCGAAAAATGTTGGTCTGCGTCTTCCGCGTGATGTGATTGCCGTCGGCGAGAGTTTGCGTGGTTTGCGAGACAACGACCGCGCTAAATGGCGTGCCGGTCACTACTTTTCCGCCGTGCATCCCACCAAAGCCGAGCAGCTCCATGCGCTCGCCGAAGGGAGGCGGCGGAAAGTCGCCTTCGGGGCCACCCTGTATCATGCCCGCCGCATGAGGCGGGGGAGGCGACGCCTGTTGCGCTTCCGCGATCCCTGCGTAGAGCCCAAGCAAACACCCGAGGATCAAGCTCCGGATGAATTTGCGATTCATTGTTTTCTTCTCCTCTTCTCTCCCGACCCACAAAATCATTTTGTCCACATTCATTCAGGCAGGCGGACGGCCTGCGGCAATCCGTCGCTCCCGACGAGCAAATCCACTTGAATCCATTCGGCGGCGCGGTCTTCGTTAACAGGCAGGCCGAGCGCGCCCAGCGCACCGCGCTGCATGCGAACGATGAGAATCGCGGAACCGTCCGTCTCCGCCGGCAAGACTCCCGGCAGCAAAGTGAAATTGCTCAATTCATTGTCGGCCACAAGCGTTTGCCCATCGCCAGCATTTTCATCAGGCGAACCTTGACTCGAAGCGAGCGTATTCGGTGTGAGAGCGATGTTCTTTTGCTGATGGTTATGCCATCGAACCCAGCTCACCGCGCCCACAAGCATTGCCCCAGCCGCCAAGCCCCACGCCGCCGCGAGGGCCATACGGCGCGCCCTAGGTGTGTGATACTGAGTGCGAAACTGCTGACGAAGGCGCATCTCAACCCGCGTGGGAGCAGCCAGGGTGCCGGTCGCCTGTGCGAGTGAGCGCAACTCAAGCCGCGTGGCCTCCCAGGAATCGCGCAGCGCCGCGCAGCGAGAACACGAAGCTGCATGAGCAGCAGCCGCCGCGCGTTGCGTATCGCTCAACGAAGCGTCGCGCTCCGCACCCAATCCCAACTCTTCAAATTCATTGCACGTCATTTCCCACTTCCTTCGTCCAGCAAAAGCGCCTCACTTCGCCACGCTGGCCTGCGTCGGCAAGGCCGGGCGCCGGGGCGAATCGCGGAGAATTTCCAGCCGGGCCATCAACAAAGCTCGCCCCCGGTGCAGCCGCGAGCGGATCGTGCCTATCGGGCAGCCAATCATTTGCGCCGCTTCTTCGTAACTCCGCTCCTCGAGCTCGCACAGCACTACCGCTTCACGAAACTCAGAGCGTAAATCCAAAACCGCGGCCCAAACCTGCTCTATGCGCTCGCGTTTTTCGGCCTGAATCGCCGGCGTGGTTGCATCCACCAAAACAATTCCCGGGCCTGTGCCATTCTCGTTTTTCTCTTCGAGCGGAACCTCTCGGTGCGGCGAACGTTCGAGATGCTTCAGGACGCGGTTGCGCGTCACGCCATAGAGGAAGCCGCCAAGAGTGCCGCGAGCCGGGTCGTACTTCTTCGGATCTCGCATCAGGGTCATGAAAACGTCCTGCACAATTTCCTCAGCGGCCCAGGCGTTTCCGCTCATGCGCAGCGCGAGGCGATAAAGCGCCGCCTGATGGCGTCGATAGAGGAGTGTAAATGCCTCCTCGTCGCCCTTCCCGGCGCGCCCGAGCAGCACGTCATCTCTTTCCTGGTCCGCGATGCTCATCTCCCGATAAGACGTTCTGCCCGGCTCTAGAAGTACATTCCAGCGGCCCGAACAATAAGTTCCCGCCACATCAGACCGCGACGATGCCTGGAAGTCATTGATATCACAGGCGATTAGCAAAAAGCGCTGGTTCGGCCCGGAGAACCGCTTCTGTCGCTCACACTTTTTCGCGGGCCAGCCCGCAGCAGGCGACTAACCCTGAGAAGCAGGCCAAAGCGATTAAGCAGTAGTCCCGGGTGTAGCGATTCGCAGCGGTGGCAAGGCCTATTTTTGCTTCGGCTTGAACATCCGCGCCGCTGTGCGGGTCACAAAGCGCCGGGGAAGCAAGCGTTCGCCGTGCGCACCAAGATAGTTCCCAAGGCCAGATATGACATAGCTTTTCCCGGCTGCAAGGGCCTTCAGGCCGGTTCGCGCCACCTTCTTTGCGGTCTCCGCCCGGTGGATGAATTTGTCCTGTCCTGCGACTACATGAAACTCCGATTCCGTGGAACCCGGACACAGCGCACAAACGCGGATGCCGTAGGGCTTCAATTCTTCCGCGAGCCCTTCTGCGAACAGTAGGCCGAAGGCCTTGGTCGCCGCGTAAGTGGAAATGTAGGGAACCGCCTGGAAAGAGGCGGTCGAGGCAAGAATAAGGATGTCGCCGCGACCCCTCGCAACCATGCCTTGCACGAAAAGATGCGTCAAATGAACGACGGCGGAGCAATTCACTTGAACCATTTCAAGCAGGCGCTCTTTCGCCACGGAATGGAATTCCCCGTATTTCCCGAAGCCGGCGTTGTTGATGAGCAAAGCGATTTCGATTCCTTTGTCGCTCGTGAACGCAAAGATCATTTCCGGGGCTGCAGGATCAGCCAAGTCCGCAGGGAACACCTGCGTTTGTATTCTGTAGTCTGCGGCCAGGCGTTGCGCGAGCGCATCGAGGCGGTCTTTACGCCGCGCCGTGAGCACGAGGTTGCTACCGCCTGCGGCGAGTTCTTCGGCGAGAGCCAGGCCAATTCCCGCGCTCGCGCCTGTTATGAGCGCCCATTTGGCTGTCCAGGTTCCTGCGACGGACGACTCACGCTGTGACAAGAGAGCCTCCTGAAAGAGAGGATGGAAATCTGCCTGGGCCCTACTTCTCCGAACGCAAAAGCACGTCTTTCAATCGCGTGGTTTCGCGCTTGATGCGATCCATGATGCGCCGCGCCCAGACAAATTCCGCCGCAAGCAAGCCCAGACCCATAAGGATAACGGGCGTCCCCGGTCCCGGTGTGAATATCATAACGATTCCCAGGGCCAGCAGTGTGAACCCGGCAAGAATCAGGAAAATCCGGCGGACTTGCTCAACGGTGCGGAGGATCATCAGCCCCTGGGAAGCACCTTCTGGCTTGCCATCTGCAATCCCGCGGGACGAAAGATGGCGGAGAGTGAGATTCGAGCCCTACCCAGCCTCAGAAACCTAACGATAATGTTAAATCCTAACATCAGCATTCTCAATAGAGAGAATTGGCTTGAGTCGCGTGACCAACAATCTAGTGGACTTTACGTCTCTCCGTTTATGGGGGCGGCGGCCTCTCGTACTGCAGCGGCGAGGGATCTGTTGTGCGTTGCACAACGCCGCAGCAGGTGGCGCGCGTACGCCGCTAAAATTCAACGTCATCACCTTCCTTCAAGGTCTCGTATCCCTCTGCCACAATCGTTGTGTAGTGAACAAAGGTGGCCTGTAAGGTAGACTATAAAACAATACCCCCTAACATAGTTGAACCATTTCATTTTGCCGATCGTTAGCTATTGCTCTAAGGTCATCGGTATGCATCGTGAAGAGGTACGAGACGGTTTTTGAAATAAGGTGCCCTTGTAGGGCACTACATTCAAAAAGGGCAACGAGCAGATTAGCTGCCTGATTCCCCTGATTTCAGGATCTTGCTTCAAGCGGAGAAGCGCTGCCGGTCGGCAAAAATCAACGCACACTCCCGCATGATAAGGGTCACAGGCTCAAGCGCGTGTGCCAACTCTCCCTGTTAGTTTTTACAGTTAACAAGACTAGAGATTATCGTCTAAAAGAAGCCGCCTAATCCGTGCCACCCTCTGCCAGCCAAAGGGTTGCGCACTGCCCCTGACTCGCGGGAGGGTCGGCTGCCATGGAAAGACCTGGAATTCATGAACTAGCAATTCGAGACCAGTTGAAGACCAAACGGAACCTGTTGTTCAACGAATTCCTAAGGAATCCGATGAATACGTCGTTGGCACTGGAAATCAAATCGATCGACGACCGGATTGCGGAGTTAGTCGGGCGTCTCCTGCAAGAAAAAAAGTCAGAGTCGGGCTAAGGCAGCGACATTTACGTAGTCCCGGCTTCCTCGAAGGGAGGGTGATATGAAAAAGTCTGCCGTACTCTTGGCAGCCCTGCTTATCATCTCGATGGCGGCGGCCGACAATAGGAAAGAAATTGGACGCATGGAAAACGCCGGAAAGGTGATGTCAGAGATTCTGAATATCCCCGACAACATCCCTCAAAGCCTTCTTGATAAAGCGGAATGCGTTGTTGTGCTGCCCTCAGTGATGAAAGCGGCTTTTGTTGTGGGCGCCAATTTTGGTCGTGGCGTGATGACTTGCCGTGGAGGTGCCAAATTCGATGGGCCGTGGGGCGCACCGACAATGATGGCACTGGAGGGAGGAAGCTTTGGACTTCAACTGGGCGGACAGGCTACGGACTTCGTCCTGCTACTCATGAACGACCGAAGCGTGAAGGGAGTTCTAACGAGCAAAGTCAAGCTTGGCGCCGGCGCCTCTGTGGCAGCCGGCCCCAAGGGTCGAGATACTTCGGCGGCGACCGACGCCACGCTCAGGGCCGAGATTCTTAGCTACTCAAGAGCCCGCGGAGTCTTTGCAGGAATATCTCTGGAGGGCTCGACACTGCGCCCCGACGGCAGGGCGAACAGGAATCTATATGGTAAGGAAATCAGTGCGGAGCGCATCGTGACGAAAGGGGCCGTCCCTGCACCGGCCAGCGCCAAAGAATTACTGGCAACTCTGAACGCCAAGTCTCCCAAGAATAAGTCAGGGAGATAACAGAAGGCGAATACAGACTTGGCTGCTACTTCGGATTGAGCCATCGAAGCGGGCGTGAGTTGGAGCCGTCGGGAGGAAGAACATTGGTGGCTGCAGTTAGTAACATCCTCTCTGGCATTCTCTGTTCTAGGGCTGCAGCCACCTTGTCACGCATGCGACTATCTATAGGAATCCGAAGTCCCGTCAGTAACTGTCAAAATTGACAGTGTCGAGCTTTCTGTCCCCTCTGCGCGTGAACAGCTGCGCGTTAAGGATTGTTCCGTGGTCGTACGGCTGGCGGCCGGACATTTGTTTTTCCGCGAGTCCGATCGGAGATGTCATGGAGGTAGGACACTGACTAAATACCGCTGGATTTGTTTTCGACCGAACGAAGTTCTGCGGCGAACTGAGATTGCTTTGTCCTTTGTGGCTTAGTTTGGCTGGAAGTAAGAGTCGACATGCTGCTGGCCTAGGCTTTGAAGTCTCGATCGCGGAGCGTCGACTGAATCCAAAACCTGACGAAAAGTTCTTGGGGGTCCTCGTGAACGCTGGCGAAGATGCGGTCCAGAGCTTCCGATCGCCCCGAGTGTTCGTTACGGCAGCTTTCGCATAGTTCTTTGCCAAGCTCCTCCATCTCTTTGTTACTTAACGGAATCCCCGATGGACCATTATCGGCGATCCGCTGAGCGCACTGCCGATGCCGACGAACCGATCAAGTGTAACTAGGCAAGAAGGGGTCCTGATTATTTTGACAGGTGTCTGCACACCGATTTTCGTCTAAAAAATTGATTCGAGAGGGTAGTGCAAAATGGACCAGGCCTCGAACTAGCGCTCAGGCCTGCTGCCCCAGACACTCGGCGCGTGCAGAAAGGACGCGTCGAGTGTTTGGTTGCTTAAAAAAATGGCTTTGTACGGCTCGAAAATGACCTGGCACGGTCATGCTCAGGCTGGCAAGTCAGAAATGGCGTTGGTCATGGTCTTGCGCATCTCGAAGCATCTTGTTTTCCTCGTGCTGCTCCCCTGCATAGTGTCTCCTTCTAGTGCGGTTTTCGCACAGCGGCCTGCGGCGACCCCCGGCTCAACGACAACACGGGGGGCGGGCGCCTCACGGCTTGAAGGCAACATAGACATTTCTGTGAGGGGTGCGGACGGCGGGCCTATCGAAGTGATGGCATTGGTCACTTTGGTTGCTCCCACGGGGCAAGTCCTCAGCCAAGGAACAACGCTGGGTGGCAACATACGATTCAAAGGAGTTGCTGCAAGCGGATTTTCTATTCAGGTGGTTGCCCCCGGTTACGAAAGTGTTGCTAAAGAATTTCAAGGCTACAATGCCGGTGCGTCGACAATCATTATTGACATGCGGCCGATATCGATTGCAAAAAGCGCGGCAAGCTCCTCACAGATGCTTCTTGCACCAAAGGCCCAAAAGGAGTTGGGCAAAGCGCTGGAGGCGTTGCGCGCAAACAAGCCAGAGCGGGCGCGGAGTCATCTTGAGGTGGCCTATAGCAAGGCTCCGAATCATCCGGCGGTCAATTTTCTTTACGGCGTCTATTTCCTGCAATCGAAGGATCAGGAGAAAGCCAAATTCCACTGGACAAGGACCCTCGAATTTGACCCTAAGCATATTTCTGCTCTGCTCTCCCTGAGTGACGTGCTGATGGGGGAACAGAGACTCCCTGAAGCGGAAACGTACGCGAAGCGCGCCGTGGAAGTTGATCCCACCTCATGGCGTGCGCGTGCGATCCTCGCAGACGTTCTCCTGAAAGAACACTTACCTGAAGAGGCCATCAAGGAAGCCAATCATGCGCTGGAGCTGGGGCACGGGCGGGCCGCGATGGTGCAACCGCTACTGGCACGAGCGTTGACGGAAGAGGGAAACAAAGAACGCGCCAGACGAGTTCTGGAAGAATACATTCACGATCATCCGAATGACGCTGCGGCGCGCAAGCAGCTCGAGGGCTTGCAGGCTCCTGAAGCGCGGATTGCCTCCGATAAGGAGGCCCCTGCCGCCGAGGTCAACCCGTCGGCGACCGGGTCAGCAATCGCGCTTCCGCTACCTTCGAACTGGTTGCCTCCTGACATAGACGAAGAAGTGCCTCCCGTGGAACCAGGAACTGCATGTTCACTGGAGGAAGTGGTTCAGAAGGCGGGAGAGCGTGTCGAGGAGTTCATTACAAATGTGGACCGTTTCGCGGCGACTGAATTACTGAAACACGAATCGATCAATAAGTGGGGACTTGGAGAGTTTCCGGAAACTCGCAGGTTCGATTATGTAGTGAGCATCAAGGAATACAGGCCGGGTTACTTCGATGTGCTGGAATATCGAGGCAACAAATATTCGCCTGCAGAATTCCCAGGTGGTATTGAAACACGCGGGCTGCCTTCGATGTCTCTAATTTTTCACCCGAATAGTATCGGAAACTTTGCAATGAGTTGCGAGGGTTTGGGGCAATGGAATGGAGCTCCGGTGTGGCAAGTTCACTTCCACCAGAGACCGGACAAGCCGAACACTATTCGCGAATACAAAATTGGCTGGAATGGGCCCTCCTATCTAGTTGCCTTGCGAGGGCGCGCGTGGATCGCCGCAGATAGCTATCAGATCGTGCGCCTGGAAACGGATCTGATGAGCACGCTACCGGAAATCCGTCTCTTTGCCGATCACACGATAGTGGAATATGGTCCCGTGCGTTTTAAAGACCGAAATGTAGAAATGTGGCTGCCACAGAGCGCCGAAGTGTATTCTGACTGGAGAGGAAAGCGCATGCACCGGCGACACAGCTTCAGCAACTACGTCCTTTTCTCCGTGGATGAGAAACAACACATCTCAGAACCCAAGACGTCGGCGGAAAGTCGCACCCAGAATTGAGTCCGCGTCGCGGTAGGTTAGGGAGCGGTTGCATACAACGCGCGCAGAAGTTCGGATCGTGTTGTAGCGCTCCCAAAGCTACACTCTCGGACACGGGAACCGGTCAAGCTCCATCAAAGGGTAAGAAGGCTTCGCGCAACCTGCGATTTCTCCTCAAGTATCGATAAATGGCGTAAATGCCCCTCGGCAGTATGGGTTTTCCTGCTGCAAGGAGCCGGAAGGGCGGACGCTTGTGTTTGCTCCATGTCATTGACAGAACATAAGTTAAGGAATATAGATGACCACAAGGTGCAAGGTTCGGAGAGAGGAATGGCAGCAAAGCGAGCAACATTGGTTTTTCTTGTTTGGTGCGTGTTTGTATGGGTGCAAGAAACGTCTAGTGTGCACGGGCAATCCCGCGCGCAGACCGAGATTGTCGCAAACGTTGAGCTGGTACAGATTCCCGTAACCATCTTCGACGACAAAGGTGCGGTAGCGACGGGCCTTAAAAAAAGCGATTTTCGCCTCTTCGAGGATGGAATTGAACAGAGAATACTTTACTTTGATCGAGAACGAGTGCCGGTCTCATTTGTAGTTCTTGCGGACTTAAGCTCCAGCATGACG
>Ga0126378_10001191_pt1 | contig 19426 bp, 20 predicted proteins | sample PanSoiMetPlot_23_FD_92587 | JGI IMG/M metagenome (GOLD analysis project Ga0126378, IMG submission 92587) | Tropical forest soil microbial communities from Panama - MetaG Plot_23 | ecosystem: Environmental > Terrestrial > Soil > Tropical forest > Bulk soil | place: Panama | collected 2016-02-17
AGTACCCGGCCGTCACTGGTTCGCAGCCCATCGTGCTCGAACTCATTAGTGATCCAGTAGCGCAACCCGCGTATCCGGGCGGCCGTATCGAGGGAGAGCTCTCTCGGCACGTACATGTCGTCGAAGTAGATCGCCGCCACAACCGGTATGTCGGTGCGAGCCAACTGTCCAGGATCGTAGAGCGCGGGCCAGTCATCGCGCTCGGCCAGCAGTTCGGCGGCCTCCGCGAGCGGCCGGAGCGCCGGGTCATGCTCGAACACGGATGGAAAGACCATCTCGCCGGTGAACAGCGGCGGCGCGTCACCTTCCACCGCCGCCTTCGGCGCGAACTCTGGGAACTCGGCGCGCACCCGCTGCGCCGACCACTGAGTCGCTGCGCCCTGCGCGTAGCAAGCCTCGTGGACCAAGGCGTACAGCGGCGCCGACGCGTACGACAGTTCCCGCTCCGCCGCGGCCAGGAACGCGTCGCTCAGCTCCTCGCCCGCAAAGGGGTCTTCCAGCAAATAGTGCAGCGTGGCCGAGCCGGTGCTGAAGCCGAGCATGCGGCCGAGCGCCTGGAACCGCTCGATGGTCAGGCTCCCGCCGCCGGGGAGCGTCGCCGGCTGGGCGTAGAGGGTTCGCGCCACCTGGCGCGCAGTATCGACGTCCTGCGGGTACCGCTCGTAGTGCGCCCTGTTCTTCCCGGCGACGACCCGGTACGTCAGCCGGTAGACCTCGTCGGCTGTCGCAGTGAGCCCTGGCAGCCCGCCGGTGATGAACGCCTCGCGCAGCCCGCTCGGTGCCGTCGAGAGATACGTCACAGTGCAGAACCCGCCGAAGCTCTGCCCGAGCACGCTCCACGGTTCGCCGCCGGTTACCTGTGAACGGATCCGCTCGGCATCGGCGACGATCGAGTCGGCCCGGAAGTGTCCGAGGTAGCGAGCCTGCGCGGCCGCGTCGGGGAACCGGGCCAGCGTCTGCCGCGTCGCCGGCCTCGACCGGCCGGTACCTCGCTGATCGAGCAGCAGCACCCGGTAGTCCCGTAGTGCCCGATCAAGCCAGCCGTCACGGGCGACCGGCCGCGGGGACCCGAAGCCCGGACCGCCTTGCAAGAACACCAGCCACGGCAGCCCCGCGGACTCACTGCCCGCAGCAACGACCTCGCGCGCGAAGACGCTGATCTGCTCGCCGCCGGGCCTCGCGTAGTCCAGCGGGACGGTGAACGTCCGTTCTGTGATCACGGTGCCGGGCTGCCGGTAGGAGAGCATGATCAGCACAGTAGCGCCCGCGGCGGGCGCCCGAGTCATACGATGGCTCGAAGTGAGCCGTCCGCTTTCGAACCTGACCTGGAGCACTGACATGCTCGGACTGCCGTCCGCGGACGAGCAGGGCCGCGAGATCCCGCGCGGTCCTGCGGCCGCCATGTTCGCCGCCGACCAGGCGTCACGCGGGCTCGGCATGGAGTTGCTGCATGTCGGCCCTGGTACCGCGGTCGTGCAGATGCGCGTAGCACTCCAAATGCTGAACGGCCATTCCATCGGCCACGGCGGATACGTTTTCATGCTGGCCGATACGGCCTTCGCCTGCGCGTGCAACAGCCAGGGCGCGGCCACGGTAGCCGCCGGCGCCGACATCAGCTTCATCGCCCCGGTCCGGGAAGGCGACATCCTCACTGCGACGGCTGTCGAGCGGACGCGGTTCGGCCGCAGCGGCATCTACGACGTGACCGTGCGGCGTGGCGACGAGATCGTCGCCGAGTTCCGCGGCCGGAGCCACACGCTGGGCTAGTCGCCGTCCCGCATTATTGCGGGAACGGGGCGCCTCGCGGCCAGTCCCGACATAACCGAGATGTACCGCTAGCGACCCGGGGGCGGTGGACCTTCGTCGCGGCCACAGACTAGATTCGGCGGCGTGCCGCTCCGCAGACTTGCCGTTCGCCTGTATAAGTGGCGGCTGCGTCGCCAGCTCGCTGGCCGACCGCTACCGCGACATATCGGGCTCATCATCGATGGCAACCGGCGGTGGGCCAGGCAGGCGGGGCTCGCGAGCCCCAGCGACGGCCACCGGCACGGCGCCGAGCATATCTGGGACGCGCTGTCGTGGTGCCGGGCCGCAGGCATCCGGCACGTCACCGTCTTTGTCTGTTCCGCAGAGAACCTGGCCCGGCGGGATGACGCCGAAGTCGCCGCCCTGATGGACATCATCGAGCAGGTCGTCGTGACCAGGATCGCCACCGCGGACCCGCCGTGGCGGGTGCACGTCGCCGGACTGGTGGACATGCTGCCGGCCACGACGGCCCGGTCGCTGAAGGAAGCGGCCGAAGCGAGTCGCGCCTGCGCGGCGAGCTCGCACGTCACCTTGTGCGTCGGATACGGCGGACGGCAGGAGATCGCCGAAGCCGTCCGTTCGCTGCTGCTCGAGCACGCCGCCACCGGCACCGGGCTCGCGGACCTGGCAGGCAGGGTCACCGAGGACGACATCGCGAGGCACCTGAGCAGTGACGGCCAGCCCGAGCCGGACCTGATCATCAGGACCAGCGGCGAGCAGCGCATGTCCAACTTCCTGCTCTGGCAGAGCACGGGGGCGTACCTGCACTTCTGCGACGCCTACTGGCCCGCGTTCGGCGAGATCGACTTCCTGCGGGCGCTGCGCGACTTCGCCGCCAGAGCATCGGCGCCGGACCTCTGGTAATGCGCGCCGCGGTTTTCCTCGGTAGCTCCATCGGCCGTCGGCCCGAGTACGCCGCGGCCGCAGCCGACTTCGGGCGCGCGCTGGCAAGGGCCGGTGTCGGCATCGTCTATGGCGGCGCGAGCGTTGGCATGATGGGCGCCCTCGCCGACGCGGCGCTCGCCGAGGGCGGCGAAGTCATCGGCATCATTCCCGGCGGCTTGTTCGCGGCCGAGATACCGCACGTGGGCTTGAGCCGGCTAGAGGTGGTCGGCACGATGCACGAGCGCAAGGCGCTCATGTCGGCGCTGGCCGACGGGTTCGCCGCCTTGCCGGGCGGCCTGGGCACGCTGGACGAGCTCTTCGAGATCCTGACCTGGCAGCAGATCGGGCTGCACGCCAAGCCCATCGCGCTTATCGACGTTGGCGGCTTCTGGGATCCGCTCACCGGGATGCTCGACGCCCTGACTCAGGCGGGCTTCGTGCCGCCAGCGGCCCGCGCCTCCGTAGCCAGGGTCAAAGATGCCGCAGAGTTCCTCAGGCTGCTGACTTCAGCAGGTAACGTGCGGATCGAAGCAGATCAGGAAGGCCGTGGCGCTCGGTGACCGATCAGACCAAGGACGAAGCCGACGCGGTTGCCGAACGCTCGGATGTCGAGCTGATCTCGGCCGAGCGGCTTGTCTTCTTCTCGGATGCCGTGGTCGCCATCGCGATCACGCTGCTCGCCCTCGTACTGCCGGTGCCGCATGGCGCGACAACGCGAGCCATCTTCCGCGCCATGTGGGCGGACCGGGAGGCGTATCTCGCATTCCTCATCAGCTTCGTCGTCATCGCCAATCACTGGCGGTTCCACCACCGCCTCTACCGGAACATGGCCCGGCTTGATCGCCACATCATCACCTTGAACATGATCTGGCTGCTGCTGATCGTCGTGACCCCGTTCGCGACCAGGGTGATTTCTGGCAACGGCGGACTCGGCGCACGCCTCACGGTCTACGCGGTCATCCAGGTCGCGACGATCCTCACCTACCTGGCGATGGGCAGGCATATTCGCGGCGGCCACCTGCTGCGACCCGGCGCACCCGCGCCAACATCCAGGGTGGACGACGCCGCCTTGCTAGGAGTTGCCGCCACGTTCGCGGTGTCGATCCCGGTGGCACTGGCGACCGGCAGCCAGTGGACGTTCGTGATCTGGGTAGCCTCGGCCGCCATTGCGCGCGCCGTGCGCCGATTCCGCCGCGGGGACTCGCTGTAGCGCAATCCTGAGGAGCGCAGATGACATCAGCCAGTGAGTACCTGGATTACTCGGGTCGCGACGATGAGCTAAGCGGCGGATCGCGGCTGATCCCGATTGACACGCCTGCCGGGGCGTTCCGCGTCTGGGTGAAGCGGACCGGCAACAATCCGCGCCTGAAGGTCCTGCTCCTGCACGGCGGTCCGGGCTCGACGCATGAGTATCTGGAGGCCTGCGACAGCTTCCTGCCCGGCGCCGGCATCGAGTACTACTACTACGACCAGCTCGGATCAGGCCGCAGCGACCAGCCCGATGAGCCATCGCTGTGGGACGTGGACAGGTTCGTGGCGGAAGTCGAGCAGGTCAGGCAGGCCCTCGATCTCGGGCCGGACAACTTCGTGCTGTTCGGCCACTCGTGGGGCGGCGTCCTAGCGATCGAGTACGCGCTGAAGTATCAGCAGCACGTCCGGGCCCTCGTGATCTCCAACATGATGTCCAGCGTGCCCGCCTACAACGCCTACGCCGAGCGGGTCCTGATGCCGGCGATGGATCAGGACAAGCTCGGGGAGATCAAGGCGCTGGAAGCCGCGGGCCAGATCGAGGATCCGCGCTATATGGCGCTGCTGATGGAGCAGCACTACGTCCATCATGTGCTGCGCATGCCTCGGGACAGCTGGCCAGAATCGGCCAGCCGCGGCCTCGCGCACATCAATCCCGCGATATACGTGCGCATGCAGGGCCCGAGCGAACTCGGCATCAGCAGCGACGCGACCCTCGCCGACTGGGACCGGACCGAGGATCTCGCCACGATCACGGTGCCCACGCTGGTCATCGGCGCTCGCCACGACACCATGGACCCAGCGTTCATGGCGATGATGGCCGGCCGGCTGCCAGCCGGGAAGTATCTGTACTGCCCGGACGGCAGTCACCTGGCGATGTATGACGACCAGCGCACGTACTTCAGCGGGCTGATCGCGTTCCTAACCAGCCTCACTGACTAACTTGCCCGTTATTATCATGTTTTGACCCTTGTGCTGAAACTCACGGCCCGGATTGCAGCGATCACGACGGTTCGTGCCCGAGCAGCATGGCAGCATGGCAGTACTCGTAGAGCCCGTTGAAGACTGCGCCGGTGAGCCGCAGGATCTCGTCGTCGCTGTGGATCATGGACAGGCCACGCAGGACCACGTCCAGGCCAGGTGCTTCGGGAGCGTCATAGCGGCCGTCGTCAAGGTCTGCCTCATGCACCATGGCAGCGATGCGCCAAAGCACCGGGTCCGTGATGTCATAGCGGCGGAGGATCGTCTCGAAGCTGCAGTCGCCGCCGTGGTGTGAGAGCTCCGCACCGGGAACGTCAAAGGCAGTCGCGTCAGCGGGAACGTTCGCCGGGTCTGCGACGAAAAGGAACCGCGCATGCCGGTCAAGGCTGCGCTGGATTAGCCAGGCACACGCCGCACGGTCGATATGTATGCCTTTGCGCGTTGCCCACCTCACGGCGCCGTCCCTGCCGCATGGTCCCGGCTTGCAGCACGGCCGCCGCGTGGCGGCACTGGCGCGAGTGCTTGGATGGCTGCCTCTGCCCGGTCACGCTCTGCTGGCGGGAAATAGTCGCGGCGCTGTATTGCGCGCAGGTCGTTACGAAGTCGCCTGATGGCCGACGCCGTGATGGGTGATTCCGCAGCAGCCGCGGCTGCTTGAACGAGCGCATCGTATTCGGCGGCGCGAGCCCCTGCCATGGTCTCGGCCAGCTGGTGCTCTTGTCCGCGGCTGCCCGGAGTAGCGAGCCAGATGATCGCGGTGCCGCCAGAGTCGATCACTTCTTCAGACAGCCATTCCAGTTGCTCGCGGGTGCGCGGACCGGCGGGAAGTGCCACGAGGCCATCACTGATCTGCGCTACGCCGAATTTCCTGAGCTTCCGCCACACGGCTGTCCGGGGCCCGGACGGCTCTCTGGGCAGCCGGTAAGACAGCAGTACCCACTCGCCAGCCTGGTCAGGCACGTCCGCGCGGCTGACAGCCACGTTGCCGGTCATTGATCGAGGTACACCGCCGCTCCACTGCTTGCCGGGAGAAACGCATAGACCGCATGGCGGTCAGGGTCGATCGCCAGCGTATGGGCGCCGGGCTCGGTGGGCACGGTTTCGATAAGTTCAAGCGTCTGTGTATCGGCGACGCTGATGACAGCCGGTTCCCGTATCGCCGTATACAGATGGTGAAGCGCCGCGTCGTGCATGACCACGTCCGGGACCCCAGGCAGATCCAAGGATGCCATGACGGCACCACTGTCGCGGTTGAGCGCGATCAGTGCTTTGCCATCAGCTGCGCAGAAGAGCCTGTCACCGTCGAGCCACAAGCCATGCGGGCCTGCTACCGGAATGTCGAAGGCCTTCGTGGCCTTCAGCGAGACCGAGCTTATGGCCAGGATTTGCGCAGGGTCGAGAATGGGCACGAAAACGTGATCGGTGGTTAGGTCGTAGACCGGCCAGCGCGGCCGACCGGGCAGGCTGATCGTCGTGATGACATGGCGGCTGGCAACGTCGATGACCGAAGCAGTGCAGTTCTGGCCTTCTGGCTCGCCGAGGTGGAAGGCAAACAGATTGGCCCGCACCGGGTCGAACGCGAGCCCGCTGGGGCGTGGCCTCACATCTATCCGCGCTAGCAGCTCCTCGTCGGAACAGCGGTAGATGCTCACTCGCGCGCCCGCACGGTCGGAGGTGAACAGCAGGTCCCGGTCACGATCGATGAGGACGCCGGCAACGCCGGGGTGACCGGGCAGGAAGCGCAGCCAAGTACTCGCTGCGCAGTCGAGGACATCCACCCGGTCGGCTCCCGTGTGCGCGACGTACAGGCGTGCCACGCCATCGCTATCCCGGTAGCTGTCGGCGTGGTCGAAACCGGGCGCCTGGCCCGGTGGGATGGCGATGAAGCCAGTTCTCGTCAGCGGCATGCTCAGCTCCTGATGGTTATGCCGCCGAGACTTGCTCCTGGCACCAGGCGTAGAGCGCGTCATACATAGGCGTCTCGAGCTCCAGCTTGTCGTGGTCAGCAGAGCCATGGACCAGGGCGAAGCCGTGCGCGATCGCGTACAGGCCAGGGCCTTCGGGCGACGTGTTCCTGTCCTCGGACACGTCGGCGGCGTGCACGATCTCGGCGAGGCGCACAAGCGCAGCATTGCCGGTCAGGCCAAATTCCTCGACGAGTACGTCGAACGAGCACTTGCCATCTCGGTGCGTGTACTTGGCGCCAGGAGCGTCGTAAGAGTTTGCGCCTTCTTTCTCTGCTGTGGCCAGCACTTCGTCGCGTCCCACGTAGATGAACTCGGCGCCGGGATCAATGAAGCGCCTGATCAACCACGGACAGGCGATCCGATCGACGTTAGCGTTCTCACGGGTTACCCACTTCATGAGACTTTCTCCTTGCTCTCAGCGGCGGCGGTCGTTGTGCCGTTCCGAATGTGCGTCGACAGCGGAAGGCGTCGTGCCCAAGCCCACAGGGCTAGGTCATAACCGCCCTTGACCGTTCCGGCGATGACGAGCGGGGCGCCCAGCGCGATCTGCTGCACCGCGCCTGCGACCAGGGGTCCGATCGGCCGGACTGTGTAGCGCGCGGCGTTGGTGACCGCGGATGCGGCGGTCCGCTCGGCGGGAGACACCACGCTCATGACGAGAGCCTGCCGGGTGGGCACGTCCATCTGCGACAGGGTCGTGCGCGCGAGCAACAACGTGGCTGCCACCGGGAAGCTGGGAGCGAATGCGATCGATGCGAGCAGGATGTTGCTAGGCAGGTGGGTGCCGACCATCGTGGCGATCAAGCCGAAGCGGCGGGCCAGAACCGGTGCAACCGCGACGGAGCCAGCCTGCACCACCGCGACCGCGAAGAACAGCCAGCCGAGCGAGGCCACGGACGTGTGATATCGGTCGGTGAGGTAATACGACAAGAAGCCGGTTGTGACCAGACCTGCACCTGCGGCGTCCACCGCGAACAGTCCGGCCAAGCGGTGCACGACGCCGCGCGACGGACCGAGCTTCATTCGCGCCGCAAGCCCGGCCGAGCCGGTCACGGGCCGCTCAGCCTCGGTCGACGACGATAGCCGGGATGCAATCAGTGCCCCGACCATGCCGACAGGGACAAGCGCAACGAACAGCCACGCCTGCGGAGCTGCATGGTGGTGGCCGAGGCCGGGCAATGTCACGGCCAGAGCTCCCAGGGCTCCAGCGGCAGCGCCCACCATGTTGTAACGGCCGTAGACACGCGCAGTGCCAGCATCCTCAGCCGCCAACATCGATTGCTCCAATGTTGTCGCCGGTCCATTGTCTACGACATCGGTTGACAACGTCCCGGTGACGGCGACGATCAGCAGTGCCCACCACGGAATCCCGACGGCCACGACCAAGCCGGCGACCGCGAGCCCGACGAAGAACAGCGCGTAGGACCGCCGGCGTCCTATCCGGTCGGCGAACATGCCCACGGCGACGCTGGCGACTGCCGTGCCTGCTATCACCGCCGTCAGGACGGCCCCGACCTGCAGGGACGTCAGACCGCGGGCGGCGAGCACCGCTCCGAGGAGCACCGCGGTGAACCCGTAACCAGCGGCACGAACGCCCTGGCCGGCGATCAGCAGCTTGGCGTCGCGACTCAGCCTCGCCCGTGTCTTCACAAGCCATCGCCGTGGAGACGACCAAGGCTGCCAGGTCCGGTTCGCATCATTCTATTCTGCAACCGTGGTCGCAGACTTGCAACCACGACAGCTCCGTCGAGCATCAGATCTCCCGAGCGTTCAGCCGTCGAACAGCAATTGCCAGGCCGGCAGCGGCCGCAGTCGCCGCCGTGACCAGGGCTGGCCAGAAGTAGCCGAGCTGGTGCGCGCCACTCACGACGTCGGCGGGCGCGCTGACCAATGCGCTCGGCAGCCACCGCGCGAGGACGTGCACAGTGCCGACGACCGGCAGGGCAAGCAGGATCACGAAGGCGATGCCGGCCGTCGCGATAGTGCTCCGCGCGAACGAAGCGGCGAACGCGGTCACGGTCACGGCGAAGGCCAGATAGACGGCTCCGCAGGCCGCGCCGGCCAGTACGCGCGTCGCGGGCAGCGTTCCGAGCAGCAAGGTCGCCTCATACCAGGCCGCGAGCGTTCCGAGCAGATACGCGACGGCTGCGGCCGCTGCTGTCACCGCTACGCGCGGGGCTATCAACTGCCAGGTGCTCGCGACCCGCGTGCGCAGGAAGATCGCTCGGCCCTGGCTCGCGTCAAACGTGAGCGCTCCCGCGGCGAGTACTACGACAAGGATCAGCCCGACCAGCATCGCCTCGCTGACGTAGGAGTTCAGGCCACCGGCAGCGGTCGGCGCAGGAGCGATGATCCGCACTCCGTTGCCGACATGGGCGAAAAGCTTGCTCTCGTACTTCGTCACGAGCGGCTCGATCATGCCAATAGCAAGGAACACGGCTCCGAGCGAGATCGCCCGTGGCGTCCGGACGAGTCGCAGCCACTCCAGCCGCCACAAGTTCATGGACCGCTGCGATGCGCGGCTTGTCCGAACTCGGCGGATCGCTGTCGCTGTCATGACCGCGGTCCGTTGCCAGTGAGGGCCAGGAAGGCTGATTCCAGATCCGCCGCTGCCGGTTCGCACGAAACCTGCCTCGCGCCACACGCCGCGAGCACCGCCGGGATACCTCGTTCCCCTGCTTCCATGCTGGTGGCGTCCACCCGAATCACATCCGCACTGGCCGCCTCGACGCTGGTCGCCCAGCGGGCGGCGGCGAGTGCGGCCGCGACAGGCTCAACGTCGTCTGCGACCCGGATCAACCACCGCGGGCTGATGTAGGTCTCCAGCAGCTCCTTGGCCGTGCCCTGATAGAGCAACAGGCCGTCGCGCAGGATGCCGACGTGGTCGGCGACGCGCTGCACGTCCGCCAGGATGTGACTGGAGAAGATCACCGTCCGCTGCCCACGCATTCCCGCGACCAGGTCGAGCATGTCCGCGCGGCCGACCGGGTCGAGCGCGGCGGTCGGCTCGTCGAGTATCAGCAGCTCAGGATCGCTGACGAGCGCACACGCCAGCCCGAGCCGCTGGATCATGCCGCGGGAGAATCCGCCGACCCGGCGATCAGCGCAATCCGCGAGGCCCGCCGTCCGCAACGCCGCGGCCACGGCGGTCGCACCGAGGTCCGGGGCGACCAGGGCCCGCGCCAGGTCGACAACCTCTCGCGCCGAAAGCCACGGCTCGAAGTCCGGGACATCCGGGCAGACGGCGACCCGGCGACGGTCGACCGCGACGGTCACGCTGCCCGCGGTTGGCCGCCGTGTCCCAGACAGGATGGACAGCAGCGTCGTCTTGCCGGCCCCGTTCAGGCCCACCAGACCGTAAACGCACCCGGGCGGGACGGCGAGATCGACGCCAAATAGCCCGTTCCCGCCGTAATCCTTCGTGAGGTCCGCAGTGGTGACGATCAGAGCTCCCCGGGCCGGCGTGCCGCCGGTCGTTACTGGCAGCACCGGGGGCGGCGCGGCCGGCCCGATGGCCACCGGACCCGACGCGCCGCGAGTTCGCCGGCTGCTTCGGTCCATGCCGAAGAACAGGTACAACACGGCCCCAAGGGGCGCACTGACCGCGAGGATCACGATGACCCAAGCGAGCTTCGGCGCGTTCCGCACTGACTTCGACCGAGCCAGGTCGATCAGGCAGAACGCATCAAGGCCCACGATCAGTGCGAGCACAGGCACGAGAGCTGACCACACGCGCCCTAGCGAGGCGGCGTGCCCCAGCAAGCTGGCCGCCAACGCTGCGGATGAACTCAGGCTCATGGGGTGCGCCGCAGGCGCGTCGCCCAGGTTGTCACGAGGCTCAAGACCTCGGTGCTAACCGGGGTGCGGGCGGCGCGCCGGTAACCGCGCGGGCCGACCGAATCCGGGTCCGGCCGAAGGATATGGCTGAGGTCGCCGACCACATGACCTTCGAACGGCCCGCCGACCAGCTGGCCGATCGCGGCCACGTCGGCTGGCGGCACCTGGAGGTCATGGCCGCCGGTTATCGCCAGGACGGGCAGTGTCAGCTGCCGAAGCGCAGGCGCCGGGTCGTAGCGGACGAAGTCGCGGACCCAGCGGGCGTTCACCCGCACTCCCTGGATCCGCACGACCTCGCCGGCTGATGCCATGATCCGGTCCTGGTTCTTCCGCTGCGCGCGCACGAGGTCGGTGCGCATCAGCCGGAGAGCTAGCTGGGACGATCGTGGCAGCCGGGCTGCGAGCTGCTGGGTCTGCCAGGCCAGTACCTCGCCGCCGGTCTGGACGGGCCCGGACAGCAGCACGACACCCGCGAGGCCGTCATCTGCCGCGAGCTGAGCTGCGTAGTACGTGCCTTCGCTGTGACCGGCCGCCAGGAGCGGTAGGCCCGCTGTCTTCGCGGCTAGCCAGCCAAGCGCTGCCCGCGCGTCGTCGAGCAATTGCTGCATGCCCGTGGTCAGGTAGTCTCCGCCGCTCGCGCCGACGCCTCGTTTGTCGTAGCGGAACGAAGATATGCGCGCGCCCGCGAGCGCTTCCGCCAGCGCCCTCGTCACATCGAGGCGCAGCACCAAGCCGAGAGGCAGCCGCGCATTGGAGTTGCGATCAGTCCGGCCGGAGCCCTGGATCAGGAGCGCAGCTGCGACCGGCTGCTCCGCCTCGGTGTAGGTCCCGGCGAGGGCGCACCCGCCGCTGTCGAACGTCACGTCCTGCTCGTTCACTCGGGCGCTCTCTCCTTTTCCTGGGTGCTCGGCGCTTCGCCGGCTGGCATCAGCACCGATGCCAGCAACCGCCGCCGGCGGCCCTTCTTCGGGCCGTTCACTCGCCTCGGCTGGAGCACTCGGTAGATGTCGAGCATCAGGTCGCGGTACTCGGCGTCGTCGAGCCAGAGACCCTCGATCCCGAAGCCGACGCCGTCGCGCACCAGGTCGACGGTGTCCCTGGCCAGGTAGCGATCGAAGTCGGCCAGCAAGGCCGCGACGAACGTCCGGAACATCTGCCGGTGGTCATCGATGCTCATCGCCGCGACTTCGTCGAGGTTGACGGTGGCGGCTGCGAGCCGCAGCACATAGGTACGTTCGATGGCCCCGCGTACTCGCCGTTCGGCGACTACCTGGAGCACGCCGCCCGCAACCAGACGCGCCACGTGGCGGTAGAGGCTGGCTGGCGGTATATCCGATAGCTCGGCGCTGAGCTGGGACGTCGTCAGCGCTCGGTCGCCCAGGAAGGCCTGGAGAATCCGCAGCCGCACCGGATGCAGCAGCAGGTCAGCCGACTCAGTCACGATGGCAAGTGTAGCTGATTGCTATCAGATACGAGAACATTATTAGAATCGATATCGTTAGCTCGACCAGGAGACGGCGGCTGGACCGGCCCGCGAGGGTAGGATGGCGCGCGAAGGGGAGTAGTCCCTCGCTGGCTGGCCGACATGCCCGGTGCCTACGCGCCCGGTCACCAGGTCACTGTTCATGGGTGCATTGAGCAGTGGTGGACGAGACCTTCGGCTGTTGAGTCATTCCGGCCGAAGATACTCCCGTGTCTGAAGCCGGGCCGGCCCTATGTCCTGGAGGCCCCGCGTTGCCCGTGCTCGGCGTCGTCGGCATCACCTTTTTGGTGACCTTCCTGGCTGAGCTGCCGGACAAGTCGATGTTCGCGTCGCTCGTCCTCGGCACCCGGCACCGGGCGCCATGGGTCTGGACCGGGGCCGCGGCAGCGTTCGCGCTGCACATGGCGATCGCCGTCACCGTGGGCCAGCTGTTCGCCTTGTTCCCGCACCAGGTCGTCGAGGCAGTCGTCGCGGCGCTGTTCGTGGCCGGCGGGGTCTACCTGTGGGTGACGAGCAATCGCCCGCGGGGATCTGACGAGGTGGACGAGGCGCGGCTGGGTAGCGGGCCCGCGTCCTTCTGGCGCGTAGCCGGGACCAGCTTCGCCGTCGTGTTCCTGGCGGAGTGGGGTGACATCACGCAACTCACGGCCGCGAACCTGGCGGCCAAGTACAACCCGGTTCTCGTGTTCGTCGGCGCGACGCTCGGCTTGTGGGCTGTTGCGGCGGTCGCTGTCAGTATCGGCGCCAAGACCCTGAGCTTCATCCCGATGGCCTGGGTCAGCCGGATTACCGGCACGATTTTGCTGGCGCTCGGTATCTACTCGGCGATCGCGGCGATCCACAGTTAATTTGTAGCGCCCGGCAGGTGCATCAGGGGGCCGGCCTGGTCAGACCGGCCCTTGACGACCGGCACGGCGCCATGACTCACTGTTCGCGAGGCACTGTTGAAATGCGGCAACTGGGAGTAATTAGGTGACAGCCGTCGATGTCGAAGCCCTGCGCGCCCGGTACGCCCACGAACGAGACAAGAGGCTCCGGCCAGACGGCAACGATCAGTACATCGAGCTGAAAGGGCAGTTCGGCCACTACCTGGATGACCCCTACACCGAACGCATCGAGCGAGAACCAAAGCGCGACCATGTGACGTTCGCCTTCGTCGGCGGCGGCTTCGCCGGCCTGGTGACGGCGGCCCGCCTGAAGGAAGCGGGAATCGACGACGTTCGCATCGTCGAGAAGGGCGGCGGCTTCGGCGGCGCCTGGTACTGGAACCGTTACCCGGGCGCTCAGTGCGATACGGCAGCGATGATCTACATGCCGCTGCTCGAGGAGACCGGGCACATGCCGAGCGAGCTCTATGCGCACGCGCCGGAGATCCGCGAGCACTGCGACCGGATCGGCAAGATGTACCGCCTCCATGATGACGCCCTCTTCCACACCGAGGTCACGGAGCTGGAGTGGGACGAAAACCGGGGCAGATGGATCGTGCGGACTAGCCGCGGCGACGAGTTCACAGCTCAATTCATAGGGATGGGAACGGGGCCGCTCCACGTGCCCAAGCTCCCAGGCATCCCTGGCATTGAGTCGTTCAGCGGCCACGCGTTCCATACGAGCCGCTGGGACTACGCCTATACCGGGGGTGACCCGTCCGGCGCGCCGATGGACCGCCTCTCCGGCAAGCGCGTCGCCATCATCGGCACCGGCGCGACCGCGATCCAGTGCGTCCCGCACCTGGCCCAGGCGTGCGGGGAGCTATTCGTATTCCAGCGCACGCCGTCGTCCGTTGACGTGCGCGGCAACCGGCCGATGGACCCGGACTGGTTCGCCGACATCGCCACCCCCGGCTGGCAGCAGCGCTGGCAGGACAACTTCGTCGCCAACCTGTCGGCCACCGAGGTGCCAGCAGATGACCTGGTGAACGACGGATGGACGGAGCTGAACAAGCGGATTCGCAGGAAGCTGACGGCACCCCGGTCCGAGCCCGCCAGCATGGAGGAGTTGCTGGCCGACTGGGAACTCGCCGATCACGAGAAGATGAGCGAGATCAGAGGCAGGGTTGACACGATCGTCTCGGATCCGGTCACAGCGGAGAACCTCAAGGCCTGGTACCGGCAGTTGTGCAAGCGCCCGTGTTTCCACGACGAGTTCCTCAGCGCTTTCAACGAGCCGACTGTTCATCTCGTCGATACAGGCGGCAGGGGAGTGGAGCGGATCACGCCCGCGGGCGTGGTCGTGGCCGGCGTCGAGTATCCCGTCGACTGCATCATCTACGCCTCTGGTTTCGAGGTTGGCACGGCCCCAATCCGGCGGTACGGCTTCGACTTGACTGGCCGCGACGGCGTGCGGCTGTCGGAGTACTGGTCAGCCGGCATGCGCTCGATGCACGGTGTCCACGTGCATGGCTTCCCTAATGCGTTCCACGTCCAGCTCGCGCAGGGTGGCACGTTCGTGGCCAACGTGCCGCACAACCTGATCGACTCAGCGAAGTCAGTCGCCGCGATCGTCAGGCACGCCACCGGCCACGGCTTCCGCCAGGTCGAAGTGACACGCATCGCCGAGGACGGCTGGATGGAGCAGCTGATCTCCAACCCCGTCCAAGTCTCGTTCCTCGCCAACTGCACGCCCGGTTACTACAACAACGAAGGCCAGGGTGCCACCCCGTTGTTTGCTGCGTATCATCTGGGCGCGCCTGCCTACTTCAGGTACACGGAGGAGTGGCGCAACTCGGGCGAGTTCGCTGGCCTGGCGTTCCGCACCTGACGGGGCGTTGACAGTGCGGTTCGCGGGCTGGTTGTGCCTGGTGCTCGGAGTGGTGGGCTTGTGCGCGGCGACAGGGCTCGGCATCGTCGCGATACAGCAGGCTACGGAGATTTCCGCGTACAACCACGCCCGGCCATGTCCGGCAGGCGAGGCTCCCAACGCCGACTGTCTGCGGACCGTCGACGGCTCGGTCGTCGCCGTGACCGAGTATCCGGGCGCTGACCGGATACCCGCGGACTACGCGCTCGACGTGCGGACTGCGTCGGGGACTTTGCATCTCAGGTTCAACGCCGACAGCCCGATGCTCAGCTACGCGGTCGACGGCGACCCGGCCGTCGTGACGATGTGGCGCGGCCGCTCCGTAACCGTGTCGACAGATGGGCGCTCGGCGGTCACGACGTCGGTGCCCGAGACAGCGCTCGCCCACGATCTGGGCAACGGCGAAGAGGCTGGCGGGATCGGGGTGTTCTTCGTCCTCGGCGCCGTGGCGATTCGCCGGAATCGCAAGGCGGGCGGCATGCAGCCGGTGACCAGTCCGGTGGTCGCGGCCGCGACGATGGCACTCTTTCTGGGCGGCATCATCGTCACGTTCAGCGGCTTCGCCCTCGGCGGCAAGCCGTCCAGACTCGGACCTGACCTGACGGCCACCGGCGCAGCGCTTGCTGTCGTTCTCGGCCTCTCGGTATGGCTTCGCCTCATCGGCAAACGCCTGGTGAAACAGTCGCTGGCACGTCGGCCGCCGGCGAGCCGGACTTGGGTGCACGACGTGGCGAGCGCTACGCGCGACCTGCACGCGCCTGTGCTGGCCGGCGCCGCTGCAGTCACGCGGCGGCGGCGAACTCAGCTGCGGGCGCACATGCACCCCGCCAGCGTCGCTCGCATGCTCGGCACGGTGGCGGCCGTCTGGCTCGCGCCCGCATTGACAGTCGCCGTCCTATTCGGTGTCTTCTTCACCGGCCATGACGGGCCCGCATCACGCGCGTACCGCCAGGCGCCTGCGTGTGTGGGCGAGACGAATCTGAACACCTGCGCCGGGAACTTCACAGCCGTGATCAACGGTGTCCGCAGTCCGGCGAACGCAGCCAACGGCGCCGACATCTCGTACGTGACCCAGGACGGCGGCATCAACACCTGGGCAAGCTTCGGCGGGAACTCTGCCGCTGATACGCGCTTGGCCCTCGCCGACGAGCACGCCCGTGCGCTGCTCACCATCAGAGTCTGGCGCGGCTCGATCGTCGGCGCAGATTTCGGCGGCAGCTGGCACTGGACTTGGGGCAATCCGCCAGGCAACACAATCCCGACCATTTTCCTCGCGGTCGGCTTCGCGCTTCTCGTGCTCCTAGTACGGCTGGGGATCCACCACCGCCGCGCGCGCTCCACGGCGATCACGAGGCGGCTGCTCGTCGATGACCTGGGCCAGGTCGTTGCAGCCGCATGCTCGGTCGTCCTGCTCGCGTACGGCTTCTGGCCCGGCGCCGTCCTGGCGCTCGCCACGCTCGTCTGGCTCGCCCTGTCCGCCGGGCAAGCCGAGCGCCGCAGGCGAAGGCACCTGGCTCCGCAGCACGCATCGTGACGATCCTGAGCCTGCCTGGTCAATTATTCGCGGCTCAGCACGACCGGTTGCGCGAGGTCTGCATGAGCAGGGGGCTGAGGCTCAGGCCCGGAGCCCGCGGGGGGTCGGGGCGGGCCTGAGCCGGCGCGGCCCTGGCCGGGACAGGGCCGCACCTCGGCGGCGGCCAGTCTGGGGACCACGGCTGGCCGCCAGAGCAAACGACGGCTTCTGCAGTGAGACCTGCACGTCGCTACGCCGCGGCTTGCCGGCCTGGCGAGCCATTTTTGGCGGGTCTTATGGTCCAGCCCTGCGCGCGGAGCGCGGCCTTGAGCTGGGCGGCGCAGTGCCGGCACAGGTACAGCTGGCCGCGACTCACGGCACGGTAGTCGGCCCGGACCGCCGGACCGCATCGATCGCATGTCTCGTTCATGACGTGCCCCCGTTCTCATGACGTGCCCTCGTTCGGTGTCCTAGGCGCGAGCCGGCGAGCCCATCGCATCCGCACGACTGCGGCTTCGGGGTGGTCGCCGAACTCCTGTGCCATCCGGGCGGCACAGCCGCACGTACCGAACCGGAGCATTGCGGACACGATCGCCCAGGTGATCATGTCCGCGGTCGGTGCGTCGGATGGCTGCAGCGCGGAGACGAACAGCGCTTCGCACCGCGCGTCGCCAGCTGGCCGCAGTGACCGCTCGAGTCGTGTCCTGCCGTCCATGTCGCATCGTCACCTGCCTCGCTAGGCCGCGTCCACCGGCAGTTGTTCGCGGACTGGCCGGGGGGACCGGTCGGATCGGCTTCCAGCGTCGGTCTGGTGGTAGAGCAGACCATGATTGGTAGCTCTCGTATATTTCTACGTCGGACCGCAGCGCACCGCTTGAGCAGCGATTGCTCATCTTCTCGGCTCGCGGTACTCAGCTCGCTCACCATCGCCCCCGCCGATGCCCATATCGCTAGCAGGCGAGCGGCTGGATCTACGGGAACGATTCCGTCAGCAGCAACAATCGGCGCGACGGTTAGCCGTGCTTCGCTAGCACGGCTTGGACCGCGGCGTTCGTCGCCGCCGGGCTGAGGTCATCGGAGAAGACGCCGCCGGGGTACTGGACGACCCACACGTGCAGCATCTGCGCTGTGTACTGGTCTTGCCAGGTGGCCGGATTGCAGGGTTCCCGAAGCCGGATGCCGAAGCCCGCGATCGTCTGGTGGCCGTTGACACAGGTCACGAGGTGCGAGTGCCACCGGGTGAGCCCGCCGCCGATCTGCGGGCCGTTCTGCTGATCACTGCCCATGATGTACATCGCGCCCAGCAGGATCGGGGCGTGTTGCGGCACGTTGATCGCGTACACCAGGGACGAGGGATGCTGCGGGTTGAGGCCCAGGTAGCCGGGGTTGACGCCGTTGTAGAGCAGGTGCTCTTCGCCGTTGGTCTTGAGCACGTAGGTGTAGCCCGCAGCGAACGCGGCCTGGACGTCCGTGTAGCGCTTCAGGCTCGCGTCGGTCTCCTGAATCAGCTCGGCAGCAGCCTGGACTTGGCTCGCGGTCGGCGGTGCTGCCGAGCCGTACATCTTCATGTCCGGCTGGCCGTCGGTGCTGCCCATGTCGCCCATGCCCGAGTTCACCGTGCTGGCGGAGTGAACCGTGCTGGCCGATGAGTGGGCGCGCATACCCGATGCCATGCTCTTCGGCCCCTCGGGTCCCGCCCAGCCGGGCGTCATGACGGCGGCCGTCACCGCGATCACTGTTGCAGGAAGGGCGGCAAGTGTGGCTACACGGGCGACAGCACCCAGGCGCGACACGGGCCGGTCGAGCAGGGACGGTCGCCACAGCAGTGCTGCGCACCCGGCGAGCAGCCCGAACTCCAGGACGCAGCTCACCATGTCGAGTGCGCCGACCGGTTCCGCGTGATGCACATCGGGACCGAACGGGAGGCCGACGGTACGCGACGCCACGTACACCGTCATGACGACGGCATTCCCGGCAATGCCGAGCCACAGCCAGACCCGCGACGGCCGCCAGAGCAGCACGGCGGGCCAGATCATCTGAGCCCACGAGATCACCAGGAAGAAGACGCCGTACAGGGTGTATTCCGCGAAGTGCTCGAACACGACCGCGAAATGGATGCCCGCGGCCCCCACTGAGAACGCCGCGAGGCTACCCAGCAGGTACGGCCGCGCAGTGGCCGACCGGGCACGGACTTCTGCACCCCCGAGGACAGATGTGCTCATGACGCGGATGCTAGCTTCGCTGTCACGCGGCCCGCATCACCCGCCAGGCCGAACTCGACTACATCTAGCGGTGGACCATAGGTGCCCAGCCCGGCCATTGACGCACTCGAATCAGCTGGCATCGCTTACCGTGTCATCCGGCATGGCCCGGTGCGCAGCCTGGCCGAGGCTGCGAATGCGCGCGGCGTCGAGCCCGCCGATGTGGTGAAGACAATGGTGGTGCGGCGCGGCGATGGCGACTTCGTCTTCGTGCTCGTGCCTGGCGACCGCAGCATCTCCTGGCCAAAGCTGCGTGCGCTGCTCGGCGTGAGCCGTCTGTCCATGCCCGATGCCGCCTTGGCCAGGGAAGTCACCGGCTATGAGCGCGGCACGATCACCCCGTTCGGATCAACGACGGCCTGGCCGGTGATCACTGACGAGCGCGTGCTCGGCCGCGAGATCACTTTGGGCGCCGGAGAGCACGGCGTAGCGGTGGCGGTACGCGCCGAGGACGTGCTGGCGATGCTCGGCGCAACGGTGGCCGACGTGACCGAGCCGCCTGGGTGAAGTCCGCGTGTCCGGCGTCTTCGTGCAGCGGCTCGCTGCCCGCTGGCCAGATCTCGAGAGCGGCATAGGCGGGCGCCCACTGTCCGCGGTAGGCGGCTAGCAGCTGCGGGGGGAACTTGCCGAGGATCTCGCTCAGGACCTC
>Ga0126378_10001193_pt1 | contig 19415 bp, 17 predicted proteins | sample PanSoiMetPlot_23_FD_92587 | JGI IMG/M metagenome (GOLD analysis project Ga0126378, IMG submission 92587) | Tropical forest soil microbial communities from Panama - MetaG Plot_23 | ecosystem: Environmental > Terrestrial > Soil > Tropical forest > Bulk soil | place: Panama | collected 2016-02-17
ACGCGACGAACAGCGTTGTCAGATTGGCCACCGAACATGATGGGCACCGAGTGCCCGTTGACCGGGCGCGGGGTGACTACCTCTCCCGTTCCAGGGATCGTCTCACCGCGCCATGCCCGGTGCATCAGGTCGAGCGCGGCATCGAGCCGCTTGCCTCGATCATTGAAGCCGTAGCCAGTGACGCTGAAGTCGTCCGGACGCACGCCTGCCCCTATGCCTAGCGTGAACCGGCCGCCCGAGATCTGATCCAGCGTCGCCGCCTGCTTGGCGAGCAGCACCGGATCCCGCGTGGCCGCGAGAAGGACGTCTGTCATGAGTCCGGTCCGCACCGTTACTGCTGCGGCTGCGCCCAGTGTGATCAGCTCTTCATACGTCGGAAAGGCGATTCTGCCAATTGTCCCCAGCGTTGAGAAGCCGAGCTCTTCGGCACGGCGAGCAATGTCAACGAGCAGGCGGCCGTTATGCAGGCTCTTGTCCGAGTTCGGCAAACCGAGTCCGATGTTCACGCTGCTCAAGATATCGGGGAGTGCGGCCATGCCGGCCACTTGGAGATGGCGCCTCGATCGAGCCGCTGAGCGGCACAGGCGTCGAGGGTCAACCCTTGGTTGATCCTGCCGCCAGTCCGGCCACAATCCATTTCTGGACGATCATGAAGAGGATGACCGCCGGAACGGCGCTGATGATGCTGGCCGCCATCAGCTGGTTCCACAGCGGCAGCGTGTTGTCCGCGATGTAGTTCTGCAGTCCGACTCCGATAGTGCGGGTCGAGGGCGAGGTGAGCACGCTCGCGAAGAGCACGTCGTTCCACGCGAGCAGGAAAGAGAAGATGAAGGTGACAACCAGTCCAGGAACGGCCAGCGGGAAGGTCACGTAGCGCAGCACCTCGTACCTGTGCGCGCCGTCAACGAGGGCCTGCTCCTCAATCTCCTTCGGGAGGCTGGCCACGTAGACGCTAAGCATCCAGATCGCGAAGGGCAGGGCGAAGGTCAGGTAGGTCAGGACCACGCCGAAGTAGGAGCCGACAATGTGGATCGCAAGGGTGTGCTGGATGACGACGTAGATCACGAAAAGGGGGAGCAGCAGCAACACCCCGGGGACCGCCTGGGTGGCGAGCAGCGAGATGCGAAACGCGGTCCTGAAGCGGAATCGGAAGCGAGCCACCACGTAGGCGGCGCCGAGCGCGAGGACCGATGCGCACACTCCGGTGAGGGTGGCGATGGCCAGGCTGTTGCGCAGGTATAGGCCCAGGTCCACGGTGCTCCACATCTCGCCAAAGGTCTGCCAGTGGATGCTCTTGGGCACGAGAACGGTACCCGCGCTGACCGAGTCCTGCAGTGAGACCAGGACCATGTACAGGACCGGAAGGAGCACGAAGGCCAGGTAGCCCATCGCGGCCGCGTAGCGCCAGGCCCAGCCCCGCGACCGCCGGGCTGTGCGCGGCCGTCGAGCGGGCAGTGCCACGATCATCTCGACTCGTCTCCGACCCTCGCCGCTCGTAGGTAGATCACGGCCGGGGTCAGCATGATCGCAAGCGCGACCACTGACATGGCCGCACCGAGGCCGAAGTTAAAGGTGACGAACGAGTTGACGAAGATGTTCAGCGGCAACACGTTCACCTGCTCGGGTGGGCTGATCCCGAACATGACGTAGGGCAGGGTGAAGTTGTTGAAGTGGTTGATGGTCGACAGCACCACGGCCAGACCCAGGGTCGGGCGGATCAGGGGCAGCGTCACGTACAGGAAGCCGCGCGCTCCGTTGGCTCCGTCGATCGTGGCCGCGTCGTAGAGCTCCCCCGGGATCGTCTGCAGAGCGGCGAGCGACATGAGATAAACGAACGGCCAGGCGGCCCATACGTCCGCGATCACCATGGCCCAGAGTGAGTTGGGACCGATCAGCCAGAAGGTCTCCCTAGACCCCAGGTGCAGAGCAGACAAGAGCTGGTCCACCACGCCGGTCTCGTTCATGAAGACCTGCCGCCAGAGGATCGCGTTCACAAAGGTCGGGATGATGTACGGAATCAGCATCATGGTCCTGAAGAAGGTGCGGCCGGGAAGCGACTGGTTGAAGAGGAGGGCCGCGCCCAGGGCGATGGGCATTATCAGGGCGGTCGTGAGCAAGGAGAAGGCGAGGCTGGCCTTGACCGAGTTGAAGAGCGAGCTTGCGAACGGGCCCTGGGGCTCCAGCGTGTCCATGTAGTGGCGCAGGCCGACAAAGGGGGCGCGGAGCCAGTCGCCGATGGTGTACTGGTTCAGGCCGGTCAGGCTGATGTAGAACGCGATCAGGATGGGCAGGAAGACAATGAGCGCCAGCAGAGCCACGCTTGGCGTCATCATCCAGTACGGGGCCCGGAGCGCCGAGCCGGCCGGCCGGCGCGCCCGCACGGGCCCGTGCGGGACCGCGACCGCGGGGCGCGCCCTTTCTGGCGTGATCATGTAATCGAGGCCGCCAGCTGCTGGTTGGCCTGGGTGAGCGCGGCCTTTAGAGCGTCCTTGCTGTAGCTGCCCGTCACGCCGATCTGCTGGGCGATGGTGTTGATGGCCTTACCGAGGACCACCTCAAGCTGCAGCCATGAGCCGAAGAACGGCGTCGGATAGGACTTCAGCTCCGCGTCGTACAAGGCGTCCCAGGGAGCGACCTTGGCCTCCGGGTGCTTGGCGAACGTCTCTACCACCACTGGCTGCTGCGCCCGCAGCTTGAACAGCTGGTACTGGATGTCGGGGCTGGTCATCGTCTTGATCAGCTGCAGAGCCAGCTCCTTGTTCTTGCTGTACTTGAAGATGGTGAGGTACTGGCCTGAAACGAATCCCTGGGCGGGCTTGCCCTTGGCCGGAAGCGAGCTCATGCCGTGAGGCACGGTAGGCCCGACGACGTACTCGTACTTGCCCGCGACTGGGCCCTGGTCGTAGGTGGGAATGCCGCCCGGCCCGGTCATCACCTGCATGCCGATGTTGCCGGAGGCAAAGGCCTTGATCTCGTCGGCTCCCTTGTAGGTCGCGCACTGCCGGGAGGCGATCTTGAAGCTCGCCATCCAGTCGAGCCAGAAGGCGCACGCCTCGACCGAAGGTTCGGAGTCGAGCAGACCCTTCTTGCCCGACTCGTCCATCAGCGGGGCACCCATCTGGGTGGCGAACAGCCATATCTTGTGCCAGGGGTCGAACCCGTCTGCCGGCGCCATCGCAGTGCCCCAACTGTCCTTGCCATTGGTCATCGCCTTTGCCGCATCGACGAACTCGTTCCAGGTCTTGGGAGGATTCTTGATGCCAGCGGCCTGAAACATTGCCTTGTTGATCACGAGGGCATAAGGGTTCCCGCTCCAGGGGACCGCGATGAGCTTGTCCGGCGACGGTCCGCTCATGGCCAGCTGGGGCTGGAAGAACGCCTTCTTGCCCCCGAGCTCGTCCCACATCGAGTTGGTGATCGTCTCGAACGCGCCACTCGCGTAAGCGGTAGGGACGACCGTGGAGCCGAACTCGAAGATGTCCGGGCCCTCGCGGGCGGCAACGCCCGTCTCCAGCTTGGTCTGCTCTTCAGCGGCGGATGCGTACGTGTCCCAGGTGAAGCTGGAGCCTGGGTTCTGCTTCTCGAACGTCTGCTTGATCAGGTCCATGAGCTGGTTCTGTTGCTGCGGGTGTGCAGTGTCCTTCGAGATGAAGAGCGAGAGCGTTGCCGGCGACGGCTTCGACGAGGTGGTCGCCGGCGTGCTGGCCGCCTGAGCGCAGCCCGCCATGACGCCTGGCATAGCGACCGCGGCGGCGCCCACGCCGGCGACCTCCAGGAACCGGCGGCGAGTAATCGTGCTCTTTCCCACGTCGATCATTCCTTCTCTCCTCCCTAAGGCCTTGGATCAAGGCCTTGCCTCATCAACCAGCCGCCGGGTGGCGGCAAGGGCAACGGTCATCCAGACAGCGGCGATCTCATCTCCGGGAGCGCTGATGCGCCAGAAGTCAGGCACTCGAGATCCCCTCCAGAACGAGCCGCCTATGCGACTCGCGCAGGATCAGATGCGACTCCAACACCAGCCGCTGGCCCTGGCCCGAGTCACCATTCGACGCCATCAGCAGGCGTGCGGCGGTCTCTCCCAGCTCGGCAGCGGGCTGCTCGACCACGGTCAGGGTCGGTGTCACGAGCGACGCCCAGACCACATCGCCGTAGCCGACCACGGCGATGTCCTCCGGCCAGCGAAGCCTGCGCGCGCGGAGAGACCAGATCACGCCCGTGGTCAGGATTCCGCTGCTGCTGAAGATGGCGTCCGGCCGCTGTGGCAGCGAGAGGAGGTCGAGCGTTCCCTGGCGGCCGTGCTCGACGGTGAACGGGCCCAGCCGGACGTACCTCTCGTCCACGGCAAGCCCCGCCCGGTCGAGCGCGTCGCGATAGCCGCGCAGGCGTTCACGAGCAGTGGACACCTTCTGGAGTCCGTTGACCAGCGCGATCCGCCTGTGGCCGCTTTCAATCAGGAGCCGGGTGGCCTGGAAGGCACTGCCGTAGTTGTCCATCACCACCCTGTTCAGGTCCGTGGATCCGCCTTCCCGGTCCATAAGCACCACTGGAACACCACGTGACGAGAGGCGCTCGACCTCGACCGGCACGTCGGCGCAGGGGGTGACGATCAGCCCGTCGACCCGAGCCCGAGCGAGGGCCTCCAGCGCCTGGAGCTCCCGCGCGGGGTCGTCGTCGCTCGAGGCGACCAGGAGCACGTGCCCTGGCTCACTCAAGATCGACTCGGCCCCGGCCAGAGCCTGCGAGAAGAAGGTGTTGCTGGCGTCGGGGACGATGGCCCCGATCGTGAGCGACCGTGTCCGTGAACGTCCGCGGCCACCGGCCCTGTACCCGGTGTGACGGATGGCCGCCAGGACGCGCTCGCGCGTCGCCTCGGCAACGGGCTTGGGCCCGTCGTTGAGAACGTAGGAAACGGTCGCCAGAGAGACCCCGGCAACTCGCGCCACGTCGCGCATCGACGAACGGTCTGAACTCATCGTTCGACTCTATTGTTCGACTCAATCGAGCCTAGCACACTGTCTGCGCGGTTCAATGACCAAGCTCTGGACTTCATCAGTCAGGGACATGTTCGACTTGTGTTCGAATGGGTGGAGGTAGGCAGGCTTCGGATGGTCGCCGGCCGCCGTGAGGACCTGGTTGGAGACATGATCAGCGCCGGCGTCAAGGTGCGCGTAAAAAAGGCCGGCGGCGATTCCGTCGGTTGTGCCACGCAGGACGAGGGTGTCGATCAGACGGTCGCTTTAGCCTCCGGCGATGTCGTCGCCGGTGTACCCAGCTGATCGGTCGTCACATGCCGGGCTCGGGAATGTCGCGTCAGCCGCACAGCTACCCATGAGCGGGTGTCCTGGCTCGACGATGTCGAGGCGCTGAGGGAGTCCCGCGAGCCCGTCTACCGATCTACCGCGAGCATGGTGCAGCGGAGGTCCGTGGCCCTCGGCGCGCCGGGGCGGGAGGCGAGGACCAGCCGCAGAATGGCGTCACCGCACGCCACGCGGATCGCATTGCTCCCTGCGTCGCAGTCGAGCACGAGCCCCGGCGGGTGCGGGGTCCCATCGACCTCGACAAAGCACCGGTCCACGTGGAAGGTCCTGCCATCCGACCTGAAGAATGCGCCGGGCGTGTATGGAGGTCGCACCGCGCGAACGAGATTACGGATCGCGTGACCTGGCTGGCTCCACTCGATACGCCCGTCCTCCTCGGTGCGCGCGCGGTAGTAAGAGGCAAGCCGCTCGTCCTGCGGGGTCGGCGTGAGGAGGCCGGCGTCGAATAGCTCGAGCACGTCCGGGAGCCATGTTCTGAGAACCTCGAACCCACGTACGAACACGTCGTTGATGTCGTCGTCTGTACCGACGGGAAACTCGCACTGGGCGTAGATCGGCCCGGTATCGAAGCTCTCATCCATGGCGTGCAGCGTCCAGCCCACATGGCGCTCGTCGTGGATGATCGCCCAGGCGAAGGCATGGCGTCCTCGGTATCTAGGGAGGAGAGAGTTATGAAGGTTGAGTACGACGCGGTTCCGACGGATAACCTCTGGCTGGATGCGTCGCGTCCAATTCATAACGAAAGCCGTCTCATCGACAAGCTCACGGACTTCCGCTTCTGTTCCAATGATGCGGCTGATGATGCCGCGGAGCAGCAGTATGGAAATCAGATCCCACTCTTGCCGGCCGTCCCCCGGCTTGAGCCCCGTAACGAGAAGGAGGGGATTCCTCATACGGACCTCCCGGCCTCGCGAAGCGGTAGCTCGTAGGATTCGTAAGTGCAGGATCCCGCGCCAAAGGATGTCTTGTATTGCTGGAGGCCTTCGTTGAGCACCGTGCCGTGCTTCTCCGTACTGATGCCGAAGTCGTAGTACCGTCGGCCTAGTCGACCAGTGAGTTCGATGCAGTGCTCCACCACGAGATCGAGGCCGGAGAGCTGGCGCCCGCGATGGCTCGTTGCATTGTACTGAGCGTGGACGACTGTATCTGTCATGAAGAAGAGACTTCCTGCGATGATGTCATCGCCGAGCCGGGCGACGAGGCATTTGATCTGGTCGGGAAACCTTCCCGCCAGCAGTTCGATCTCTTGCAGTGAGTGAACTGGGCGCACCCCGTGGCGGTCCATCAAGTTATTTTCGACGACACTCCAGAACGATCGGAGGTCGGTGCACTCACCGATGACGATGCCGGCGCGGGAAGCCTTCCGCAGCTTCTGGCCGCGCCTAACGGTACGCATCGGGCGCCGCTCGATGTCCACAGTAGCTGCGAGGCCAAAGTCGTGTCGTATCGCTCCGAGTCGATGCAGCCAATAGACGTCATCTTGGGCCGGGATTCGATGGTAGATGTAAGGCACTACTCGGTAGCGGAGCTTCCTCTTGCCCTGTAGCCGGAACAACTCGGCGGCACCCTCGATCGCGTACGCCATTTGGTGGCCGCGCAGCGTACCGTCATGTACGATCCCCCCGTATGTGGCCCCTGGATGGCTGACCACAGTGCGGTCGTCTCCCGGGTCCAGAGCCGCCGGCAGCACACCCACGATCGCGCCTCTCGCGGTTGTGAAGACGACCGAGCAGTCACGGAACCGGTCGCCGTGGTAGCTGAGGAAGCGTTGGGAGTGGAGGAAGGTCCCATTAGCCGACTGTTGAACCAGCTCTTCCCATCCTTCGGCGTCGGCCGGTGTGAACAGTCGTGAACAGATCGCATTACGGTCGTATGCATGTGGTCGGACCACCATCGTGACGAGGCTTTGCGTATCGGGCGCGCACCATGTGACGCTGGTCCTCAAGTCGGGATGCGCTGTCAATCCTCTACCGCTGTGGAACATACGACCAGCCTCCGTTGCAACTATTAAAGGTGAGAGCGGACCCGCTCCTCTTGCACCTGTTCATCACATTCGCCTTGATGGCCCCTGAGCTTCATCACGGTCCTGCATTGCTGCAGTAGACCAACCCGAACTACGATTAGTAGTAACAGCGTGAAGATGGCGACCAGAACGTCCCTCACGATCGCGGCGACGCCGTCATGGTGTACTGCGATCAGTGCGACCTCGAGCGCGCAGCCTGAGACGAGGAGCGGGATGAACCAGCGGTCACGGACCGCGACGAAGAATTGGACGGCCAGGTTCACGCAGCTCAGCCCGAAGCCGATCAGGCCCGCGAGTGGCGCCAGCGGCACGGCACTTGCGAAGCCGGGCCCGAACAGCGCCCGAACAACCGGAGATGGCGCAGCAGCGAACGCCGCCATGGGGAGCAGGGCGAGCAGGCACAAGACGCCCATCGACTGCAGCAGCACGCGACCCTGAAGCCCTCCCGCGGTGCCGTACGCCACGACCTTCGGGAACATGACCTGGCTGACACTCAGCGTGAGGAAGTAGACGACGCTGCCAAGCTTGTTCAGGCCTGCGTAGATACCGGCGTCACTGGGGGCGAGGTAGTGCTTGGCCAGGATCACGTCGAGGTTGAAGAGCATCAACACTCCGACTGTTGCCGCAGTGGCCGCCGCCCAGGGGCCGGCAATGCTGGGACGGTACACGGGTGCGGCGGCCGGTGACGGCATGCCACGCAGCGAACCGACACCTAGACAGAGGGAGAAGAGAGCGCCGGCTAGCAGCGCCGCCATCGCCCCTGAGACGGCGAAGCCTGTGAGCAGTATTGGCACGAGGCTGAGTGACCGCACGACCATCTCGGACGAGAGATTGGCCGAGAGCGCCGTGAATCGCTGGATCCCTTGGAGCGCGCCGTGCGGGACAGCAAGCAGCCAGGTCGCCGCCACCACGATGCCCAGGATGACCACGGGCATCGGTGACCCCAGTCGAAGGAATCCGGCCACCGGCGCTGCGAGCATTATCCCCAGGGCGATCACCGCGAGGCAGGGCAGGATCAACGACCTACCCGCGGACAGCACGAGGAGACGGACGCCGCCCGGGTCCTGCTTCGAGGTGAGCGTGGCCGCGTCGTGGGCAAGGATGAGGGTCAGGACCTGCGTGGGCGTCATCGCGATCGTGTAAACGGCGATAAGTGAGGCGACCTCCCCGTACGCCACCGGCCACAGCATGCGGGCGGCAATGGCGTGATAGGCGAAGCCGCCAGTCCCTCCCACGACCCCTCCTACCAGCATGACGACGTTCGCCGTCAGCAGGGTGCCCCTGCGACTGGACACCGCCGTTTCTTGCAGATGCTGAGGATCGAAATCGCCGGCGCCGCTACCCATGACGCATGCGTCCGGCCGGGAGCCGTTCGCGAGGACGCTTGTCGCCCACATGCAGCGCCCACCAGACGCGGACCACGTCCCTGAGTGATCCGCTCAGGCCGGCTGCACTGATGCCATGCGATCTTCCGGTTCGTCGGGGGTTGGTATCCACGGGAACCGCGGTGATGCGATAGCCGGCTCGAGCAGCACGGATCATCACCTCTGCTGCCAGGAAAGGGGACCGTGATATCACGCGATCAGGGAATAGAACATCTCGCCGGAGGAGCTTGGTGGCTCCGGCGTCGTAGGTCCTGACGCCGAAGAGCACCCTGGGCAGTAGGTTGAACAGGGACGACACGAAAGCTCGGAACGGCCCATAGAATTTGTGCCTCCGACTCGCCACGATGATGTCCCACTCGTCGGCCAGCGGCAGCAGCTCGAGCAGGACCGAGATCGGCCATTGGCGGTCCACGCCGTCGATGTATACGAAGTCCTTCTTGGCCGACGCGTAGAGGTCCTGCTGGGTCCTCGGGATGCCCATATTGCGTTCGTGGTGGAGTGCTCGGACCGACGAGACTGACCGGGCGACCTCGTCGGCGATAACACCGGTTGCGTCGTCGGAGCCGTCGTCGCAGACGATGATTTCGTAGTCCAGGTCTCTGGCCGCCAGCAGTGCCTCGGTCTCTTCAAGGACCTGACGTAAGGTGGTCTCCTCGTTGTACGCCTGGTAGCAGATGGAGACGCTGGGAAATGAGGGGGTCCGATTGCTGGTCATTGGTTCGCCTAGCTGATTGAAGTTCCGCTCGGGAGCATTGGTTCACGAAATTCGAAGAGATGGACTGCGGCGCGCCAGACGCCGAGGTTGTTCGAGGGATAGAAGCTGAACGGGATCACGCCACCTCCTCTTCCCAGTCCAAGGCGACTGGAGCGCCGTTTTCGTGCATGGACCTCTCCGCCGCCTCCAGGATCTTGACCACTCGAAGGCCAGACCAGCCGTCGGTCTGCGGACGCGCTCCAGTTCGGATGCAGTCGAGGAAGTGCGCGGCTTCGATCTGCAGTCCCTCCGTCATGTCAAGGTGGGGTGCCCAGACGTCACCGCGGCGGTAGCTCACACGCGGCTGATGCTCGATGTCCGGCCCCTCGGTGAACAGGGCCGCGCAGTCGTAGATCTTGATCTTCTCGCTCGGTTCGATGTCGTCGTAAACCACCATCTTGTCCCGGCCCCCGATTAGCGTTCGTCGCACTTTCATCGGAGCAAGCCAGCTCACGTGTACGTGAGCGATCTGCCGGTTTGGGAAGCGCAAGCACAGGTACGCGATGTTCTCGCGCTGGCCAACCACGTGCCTCGAGCCCAACGCAGAGACGCTGAGCGGTCGCGCGGGCATTAAGGAGTCGATGATCGCCAGGTCGTGAACCGCGAGGTCCCAGAGCACGTTGAGATCGCTCTGGAAGAGGCCGAGGTTGATACGAACCGAGTCGTAGTAGTAGAGCTCTCCTAGCGAGCCGGAGGACACAAGCTCGAGCAGCTTCCTGACCGCGCCGGTATAGAGAAAGGTGTGATCCGTCAAGAGGATCCGATTGCGCCGAGCGGCCTTTGTGACCAGTGCGAGCGCCTGGGCCGAGCTGGTCGCGAGGGGCTTCTCTACAAGCACGTGCTTGCCGGCATCCAGCGCCTTCGAAGCGAGCTCGAAGTGGTTCGCAGGTGGCGTGGCGATAGCGATCGCGTCCACCTCGGGTGACTGCAGCAGTTCGCGCGCGTCCTGTGTCGTTGCCACCGCGGGGAAACGCCGTCTTACCAGGTCAAGACGGTCCAACCGACGGTCGGCGACCGCAACGACCTGTGACCCCTTGACCCCGCAGAAGTTTCGGACCAGGTTTGGGCCCCAGTACCCGTAGCCGATGATGCCGATCCGGATGGTCGGCCGCAATTCGCCTCCGTTGATCTCTGCCGCCTGTGCGCGCGTCGTGGCCCTCATCTGTTCACGTCACCGTCGTTGAACCTGCTCGAGCGTCGAACGGACGCGGTAGAGCCTCCATACCCCAGGATCTCCCGCGGCCCGGAACTCCTTCACGAAGTCAGCAATGCCTGCACCTGTCTGGTACAGGCTTGGATACCTGCGGTTGAGAGCGTCGAGAGGTTCGTCAGGTGGCACGAGGAGGTACGCGACCTCAGTGCCCACGGGGTCGGCCAGTCTGACCGGGAAGTCGCGATCAGATGTGATCACGAATTGCTGCGGATTGTTGGAAGAGAGGACGACCGGAAATCCGGTAAACGTGTCTAGAAGGACTTTTCCTGGTCCGAGGTGCAGGCTGTCCAGGTCCTGGGCTGCTTCCCTTGCCGTCGCGTAGTACTGGGCGACGCCGGGCGGGTCGTAGAGTTTGCGGAGACCAGCGGCCTCGAACGACAGTCGAGGGTTGAGCATCAGCCAGGTCGCGGACGGGAACGAGCCCGCCAACGCCGCGAGTACGACCAGGGCCACGAGAGCTCTGGCCACCCTGGTCGGCACGTCTCGCTGGCCCGCCCCGATGGACCATCGGGTCGGGCTGGCAGGTGCCGGTGCCGTCGAGCTGACCGGCGTCGCCCAGGGGAGAACGCGCCGAGCCCCACCGTCGCGCGAGGTCGCTTTTCGTGGATGAGTGCTGCCGGCTCGGCGGTCCTCGGTCTTGTCCGCGGCGCGCCCACCGCGACTCCCATTCCATGCAACCACCTGTGCAGCCAGCAGGACTGCGAGCGGTATCGCCCAGATGTAGTAGCGATTCGCAGGCCCGATCGTGTTGTTCGCCGTCGTTCCCACGGTAAAGAGCAGCGCACCACCGAGCACCGAAGCGGGCGCGAGCACAGCGGCGTCGCGGCGTAGCCACACGACAGGAAGCAACAAGGCCAGTACCACGGGCAGCAGAGGCTCGAGCAGGAGGACCCGGACCAGCGCCTGCCCCAACCACGACGCCAGCAGCGGGGTCAGGATTCCCACGTCGGCGGTGACGACCGGTCTTGGCGCCCCGAAGTACCGAGCCTGCGAGCTGTTGCCATACACCGACTGGAACTGTTCGAAGGGGTGCCCGACTATGATCCAGCTCGCCATCGTCCAGATCACGAACGACAGCGCGAGCGGGCTGCCGCATATGGTGAGGTCGTAGAGGGCGCTGACGGTCCGCTGGTGCCGATCCCCTTGACACCGGAGGAAGCTGACCACGGCGACGCACAGCAGGGCTGTCATGCCGGCTGGAAGGGTCTCGTAGCGTGCGAAATAGCCGAAGCCAAGCCCCGTCCCAGCCAGTACCAGATCAGGCATCTCGCCGTGGCGGAGCCAGCGGGCGAGGTACCGCACGGTGAAGATGAAGAAGAGTAGAGTCGGAGCCTCACTCAGGCCATTTGCACCGTGGTACAGGACGAGCGGGTGCAGGGCGAATAGGCCCGTGAACACCAGGCGCAAGGGCCGGCGAAGGCCCATCTCACCAAGAGCTCGACTGAGCTGGTAGACCGCGCCGGCCATGAAGACCGCCGAGACGATATTGGCAACGAAGCCCGCGCCCACGATGGCAGGCCAGAGCTGCTTCAGCGGGAGCAGGGGCAGCATCGCGAGCGACGGAAGAGGGTTCCACACGAACCCGATTGCAGCGAGGTGCGGGTCGCGACTGTAGAGCACGTAGTACGCGTTGCCAACGCGGCTATAGGCGTCACCTTCGATGATGTTGTGGCCGAAGACGAGAGCGGAGGCAGCCGCCAGGTAGACGACCAGCGCGAGCCCGAAGATGATCTTTCCCTCGCTCGCCACCGGAACCGCCAGGCTCTCGCCGACCGCGTCCGGCAGGTGCCGCACGCCAGCTACCGACAACGGTCACGCTCCATGGCGGTGCACCGGCCTCAGCTCCTCTGCGGGGGGCGTAGGTTGGTCCAGCCCGTGCGTCGTCTTCTCCCAGTGCCAGGGGGCGATGATCAGCTGCAGGACGGCCTTCACCGCCGCGATCGACATCATCACCCAGTAGCAAGGGGTCAGCAACATCGCGAGCAGGAGACGGTCGTGGCCTGCCTGCCGCACTACCACCAGATTTGTGTAGACGACTGCTACGTTCGTGTAGACGACCAGGAAGTTGCCGATGGCCAAGCAGAACATTGCCGGGTAGTAGATCGGTCCTGGAAAGAGTGCAGCGACGAGCGCCGGCTTTCCAGCAATCCACAGCAGCAGGAGGGTCCAGAACACCGGGTTGATCAGGGATATGAAGGGCGTGCCGCCGATGATCAGATGAAAGGCAAGGAAGCCCTTCCACCCCAGTTCTCTCCACAACCTCAGCGGGTGCCGGGAGTGAACGAGCCAGGTCTGCAGGTAACCCTTGTACCAACGGGACCGCTGCTTGACCCAGTTGACGAAGTCGCTGTTGGCCTCTTCGAGCGTGGTCGACCCCAGTACCAGGGTGCGATGGCCGAGGCGACGGAGGCGCATTCCGAGGTCGGCGTCCTCGGTGACGTTGTGAGGGTCCCAGCCTCCCGCATGCTCCAGCACGTCGCGCTTGATGTGCATCGAAGTGCCTCCAAGTGGCACCGGCGCATCCTGGGCAACGAGGGCGGGCAGCAGGCCGCGGAACCACGCCACGTACTCCGCCGCGAACCAGCGAGTGAGGATGTTCTGCTCCGCGTTGTGATAGCTGAGCTGCGCCTGCAGGCAGCCGACCGAGCTGTCGAGGGCTCTGAAGGCCGCGACCGCCCGGCGCAGCTGCAGAGGTTCTGGACGATCTTCGGCGTCGTAGATCGTCACCAGCTCACCGCGTGCGTACGTGAGGCCGTAGTTGCACGCCTTCGGCTTGGTCTGCGGCGGCGCAACGGGCACCTGGACGACCCGGACGTAGGAAGCTGGCCGCGCGGCGCGAGCGGCTGCCATCGTATCGATGTCGTCTTCCTCGAGGAGCACGATCACGTCGAGGCGGTCGTGCGGGTACCTCAGTGATTGAACTGCGGCCAGGGTGTTCGCGATGACTTCCGGCTCCCTGTACGCCGGGACCAGGACCGTGTACACGGGAAGGTCCGAGTCGGGGATCGCCTCCGCCTCATCGTCGCTAACGGTCACGACTGGCGGTCGGTCCACGACCTGCCAGAAGATGACCAGCCTGTAAACAAATACGATCACATAAAGAACGGTGGCCAGTCCGCACAGGACGAGTGCGACCAGGAAGGGCCAGACGAGGACGCTCAAGAGCAGCAATGACCCGATCGCCACGAACAACGGGCGCTGCCAGGTCGTCAGCGTTCTGTACGCGGATATCTCGGGAGCGATGCGGTGCAGCCTGTGCACGCTCCGCTCGACACGCTCGGCCTTATTCAGGTCGGATACGTCATCAGGGGCGTGGGGGCTGGGATCGATGAGGAGTCGGTCCTGGATGGCTAGACACCTCCTGTTTTAATCGACTGCTGCTGCAGCTGAGGGCGGCGACCACCTCCGGTTGAGGACGCCGCGTTCGACTGGACGATCGCGTGCGCGAATGCGACGAGGAAGTCCTGCGCCGTGGCCTGGGGCCCGCGGGCGGGCCCCCCCTCGGCGTCGCCGAGCCCGTTGCTCATCAACACTCCGATTGACTGTGCGAGGCCAAACCCCTGCGTGATTGCTGGCGGCGCGGGATCGGGGACGCTGGCACCTCCGGCGGCGCTCGTGGTGAGGACGACGCGCTCGTACCTCACTCCCGAACCGGTGTCGATGGGCCACTCCCAGTAGACGGCGGACCAGATCACTCCATCGGCTCGGCTGGAGATCGCGTGCCCGACCACTCCGTTGCCGAGGTCGACGGTCCTGGTCTGCAGGATCCCGGCCCCGCGGTAGCGGTAGCAGGTCTCCACTGGATATGTGGAGAACGTGGTCAGGTCCTTCGTGGTGATAACGTCCATGACAACCGGGGATTGGTACGCGAGGCTCCTCGCCTGAGCGCCCTTTGCTCCTCCCTGCATCTCGTACTCGTAACGGGCCCAGGTGGCGCCGCTGTCGAAGTACTGGTCCGCCCATGGGTAAGTGTCGATCTGGTCGAGGAACCAGCCCTTGACGCCGGCACTCTGCTCGCTCGTCTCCTGCACCCGGGGAGCCCCAAGGTCCTTGGCGACAAGCTGCACGTGCTGGAGGCTGGCGTTCGCGCTCGCAAGAAGCCCGCCCGATGCCACGACGAGCACCATCCCCGTCAGCGGCCAGGCTGCCGTCCACGGGCCGACTGCTCGGTTGGACCCGGGCGCCGCGCTGGCTTCCGCCAGTCCGGACCTGGAAAAGGGGCGGCGATGCTGCGGAACCCTCAGTCGAAACAAGTGCATGGCCGAGACCATGAGCAGCACCCCCACGCTGAAGGTGATCAGGCCGACGAACGGGTGCAGCCCGCTCACCGCGGCGCTCTCACCGAATAGCTGGCCTGTTCCGAAGATGAGGACGATGCGGCACAGGTTCAGCGACCAGGTCAGCGCCACACCCCCGCCCAGCCACAGCACCTTGAGGGGAAGCGGGCCGCTGAGGAGCGCGGCGAATGCAACGGCGACGAGCAGGAACCCGAGGATTCCATTCGCTCCCGCGCAGGCGGATCCGACGCTCAGCAGGAACGGCTGGCCGCTGTGGGCTATCTGAAAGATCGAGCCACCGACTGGGCGAGCGAAAGTGAATAGCGCCGTGACCCAGTTCAGCGCGGCGACGGTGGCATTGGTCAGGGTGCTCAGCAGGCCGTTGCCGAGGAGCGTGTGTGGAATAGGCCACGCAAGGAGGAGAAACAGGATCGACGCGCGCACCCGCCACAGCGCCTGAACTCCGAAGAGGATCGCGACGGCTCCTGCGATGAAGAGTGGCAGGGTCAGCAGGTCGAGTCGCCAGAACCAGAACAACAGAGATAGCCGGATTGGAGCGACGAGGATCACCGACAACGCAGCCACCAGCAGCGGGAGCCCGATGATGTAGTCGACGGCCCGGTCCCGTATGTCGGGGCGGGCGCTTGGAAGCCAGCATTGTGCCGCCGCCAGGAGCAGCGCGATCAGAGGCACAAGGCCGAGGTAGGCGAGCGGTGTGTCAAGAGAAATCTGACGAAGAAGCGTGATGAGCGAGTAGTGGTATGCGGCTACCACGACCACCACCAGGACGGTTACGCGCAGCTTCAGCTCGTGTGCCATCAGGATCCGACGGCACCCGCGCAGAACGGTCTCGACGGCCGAGACCGGCCGCCCGGCGTTTCCGCCCGCCTTCACGAGCATCAGGCCCCTCTGCCACGCCTTGACCACTCGTCCTTAAAGCGCAGGAGGAGCAGTGCGAGGCTGAACAGCGCCAGTCCTATGGCGGGGAGCAGCGCCGCGTATGGAGTTTCGGGCACCGCGACCGGCGGAGGAAACGGGGCCGGCACAACGGGGCCGGCAAACTGGGCCACGACGGAGCCGTCTTGTATGACCCACAGGTCTCCCCGTAGAGAATCGACTGCCCCGGGTGGGGTTTGCCCACGGAATACCGCGACGTAGTCGCACCGCATCGAGGTGCTGGCCGGAGAGGTCGTGAACGTGGGAGCACCGCTGCTGGCCGGCGGCGGGGCCGGATAGGCTCCGCCACCGCCGATCACTTCGGGCCCCTTGTCGGTGGCCGCGGTGCCACCGACACAGCCGCTGAACGTGAACCGATACGTGCCGGTGTAGAACCGACTTGAGTCCGCGCCTGTTGCTGCCAGGGCTTGAAAGCTGTCGATCAGGACGTACGTCGTGGCAGGCGCCGCGTCGGCCAGCGTGATCGTGCCGGTCATCGTGTTGGGACTGGCTAGGGTCCCTGTCAGTGAGGTGGTCGTCCTGCTGACCTCGATGGCCAGCGCTGGTGATCCAGCTGTGGTGAGTGCCAGCAACGCGGTGCCGAAAGCAAGGGCGACTCCGCCCGCGCGGCCGTACGTCTCCCTCCTCCCTCTGCAATGTTGCTGGGAAGTCACCGGCGGTAGGGTCTCCCTCGCTCCGCTGCCCGAGCGTCGACGTCACGCTTCCTGTATGCCGCACCTAACGCTGCTAGAACGTTGCCGTATTGCTACAAGAGCGTTACCTCGGCGCTGACTGCGCCCCCGAACGTGGGGGCAGAACACTGCGCGGTACCGTCCCACCGCTGCCCGAGCGAGGACTTGTCGCCATCACAGCGTTAACTCCGCGTTACCGGCCCGTGGCCAGGCAGGTAGCTTTGCCACTGATCGAGACTGATCTGCGACGTCGATGATCTCGAGGGGGCGCCTCCCAAAGGCGGCCCCACCCGAAAACGACTCAGCGGGCGGCGCTCAGCGGGACCAGCGCGGTCAGCGAGGGCGAGGGCGCCAGGCCCAACTCACGATCGAGGAGGAAGCGGAACCGTCGATACTGGCGGACGGCGGCGGCCTGGTTGCCTTCGGCCAGGTATGTCCGGATCAGGGCGCGTTGCGCGCTCTCCCTGAGCGGCTCTCCAGCGACGGCAGCGAGCCCGGCCTCAATCGCGGCCGCGAAGTCCCCTGCAGTTGCCAGCGAATCGCACAGGACCTCCAGCGCGTGCAGCCTCAACTCCCGATATCGTTCCCGCTCGGACAGCGCCCATTCGTCGTACCAGTCAGGTAGGAGGTCGACCATCAGCCGCCGGTGAATTCCTTTGACCCGGACGACCCTGTCATCGCGATCGATGATCCGCCGCGTGAGCTCGGACGTCTCCCGGAGGTCCACGCAGACCCATTCGGGAAGGCTGAGCTGGTGCCCGATCACCTGCACAAGCCGGCCAGCCTCGCGAGGGAGCCGGGCCAGGGCGGTGCGCAGATTGGCGGCCGAGCGCTGCTCCGTGTTGTCGCCCCACAGGGTGCCAGCGACGTACGTGCGCTTGACCGGGTGCTCATGGAGTGCAAGGAACGCAAGGACCCGCTGCGACCTGAACGGCATGATCACCTGCCGGTCGTTAAGCCAGAACGCGAAGCCGTCAAGAAGGGCTAGCCGTGCCACCAAGTGTTGCACTATTGCCTTCTCGCGCCAACGCTGAACTGGGTGTCGCGGCGCCTCACTTTCCCAGAGGAACTACTAACTGAGTATTTTGCCCGCTGCCATTGACCGTGTCGCCGAATGTCCCAGTGTACGTAAAAAAAGGTGGGCATTTATCCCAAATCAAATGGGGAAAACATCCTAAAAGCGTGGATGACTCAGGCTGTGCCGTCACGCGCTGAACGTCAGTTCGCTCTAGGCACTGACGTTTACCCTGGACCAGGGTTGGAAAGTCCGACGCAGCCTGCGCTGGGGAGCATCCCTTTTTTTTGGGCTACTCGATTCGTGTTTGGGACGCTACTGCTCCACTTATGTGGAGGCATTGTCCGACCACACGGTGGTTGAGACGGGTCCCGATTGGTTTATCCGACATCCGAATTACGTAGGTCAGTTAGTCGGAGCTATGCGAGTGGCCCCCAATCATGGGTCGTGGTCGCGCCAGCCAGCTCCTCGTCATCCATCGTGGCGGTCAGCTCGGCGCTTCATGACTGCCGTCGCAACTGGAAGTGCGGCCAGCAAGCCGAAGGCGGACAGCGCCTGGCTCACGAGCACAGCCGCCGCCGTAGCGAATGCCTCGGACGCCGGCGAGTGGAGGACGCAGAAGTTCTTCTCCCGGTTCAGACAGTCGGGGAGGTCGACGGCCGAGGACGCTTCGACCGCGAGCGCGGAGAGCGCCGGCCCGAAGACAACGGCCCGGAGGAGGATCGACCTCCAGGGAGTCGGCGAAAGGCTGCAGAACGACGTGATGGCTGCCGCCTGGAGGCCCGCCAGGACCAGGGCCACCCCGGCGTACAGCTCGACGTAGATCGCCTGGTGGATCCTGAAAAACTGCGTCTGCCCGGCAGGGCCGGCGACCTGCCACTCCGCGGCGAAGCCGGTCAGCGCGACCTGAACGAGCCCGATCCCGATTCCCGCCAGCGCCCAGCTCATGACGATCGCCAGGTGAACAGGCTTGAGCCGCATCTCCCAGGGAACGCTGGCCGGGTCGGAAGCGTTTCTGGGCCTGCCCGGCATCGACTAGCCAACCCACCCTCGTGAGGAAGGAGCCCTGCAGCTGCTCGGCCGGAAGGCCACGTTGCCGACCGATGCATTGCCGAACCGATTTCAAACGAACTCGCCGTCTGTCGGAAACTTCCGTCTAAGACTCCGCCGCCGGGGGTCTCGTCCCGGACCGGCGAGCGCGGCGCGAAGTCGGGGCTGGGCAACGACAACCCGGATAGGACGCCCAACAGTCCTTAACAGGCAGTGTTCCCATCCGGGCTGCCGGCCTCTAGCGTGGACCTCGCAGCAACGCAGCGAGGAGGACCGCCGTCAATGCCCACTGAATCCATCCAACCGATACAAGAGATCCTCAACCGCTGGATCCTCATCGGCCAGGCGCTCGTCGGCTCGATCGGCGCCTTGGCATTTGTAATCGCCTTTCTGTGGACGAAGATCGGACGTTTCAAAGCGCGAACGAATGCTCCGAGCATCGACGCAGGTCAACCCAGCTGACCGCCTCTGGCCGCATGTTCGGTGAGCCGTCGGCTACATACTGCCCGCGACGACGCCACTACTGGCCATGATGGAAGCGCAGATCACGAAGGTCGCTGAGCTACTCCATTGAGGCGGCCGAGACTCACCACGCTGTCTGTAGGATCGTCGATGGTGCCGACGACGATTGGGTGTCCTGGTACGGGAATTGGTTGGTCCGCCTCTCGCAGTTGCCGCAGCTACTCGGCACGCAGCCGATTCGGAGCGAGCTGGTCTACGTGCTCGTTGGCTTGGACAAGAAGTACGTCGAG
>Ga0126378_10001194_pt1 | contig 19410 bp, 9 predicted proteins | sample PanSoiMetPlot_23_FD_92587 | JGI IMG/M metagenome (GOLD analysis project Ga0126378, IMG submission 92587) | Tropical forest soil microbial communities from Panama - MetaG Plot_23 | ecosystem: Environmental > Terrestrial > Soil > Tropical forest > Bulk soil | place: Panama | collected 2016-02-17
CCTGATTCGCATCTACCATGAGGCGGCATTTGTCGCCGATCAATTGCCTGACAGCGCGAACTCGTTCCACATCTTGCTCGATATCCGGCCGTCCCACTTTCATCTTCACCGTCGTGAAGCCATCTTTAAGGTAACAATCCATTTCGGCGAGCAACTCGTCGAGGGAGTAGGAAAGCCACCCGCCGCTGCCGTAGACAGGCACTTGCGCCCGATTCGAGCCGAAGAGTTGACAGACCGGTACCGCGAGTTGCTTGCCCACGAGGTCCCACAGCGCGATGTCAATGGCGGCAATACCCCACGCGGCCACGCCGGCTTGACCGATGTATTCACAGTGCGCGTGGCACAGCTTCCAAATGCCGGCAATATCGCGCGGATCCTGGCCCAAGAGGAGTTTTCTCAGCTCGCAATCAACGATCCCGCGCAACAGGTCGGGACCGTAGTCAAACGTGAGCATGAAGGAGTTGCCCGTCAAATCCCCGTCCGTGAGGACTTCCACCAGGACCCACTGAATGCGCTTCAGCACATGGGTGGAATCAGCGATGGGAGTGTTTAACGGAACCGATAGCAGCGTAGTGCGGATGTCCTTGATTTTCACGGCTGAGGCACCCAGCTGTCGAACGTGAAATACGGCGTCTGATCGAGAAAGTTTGGATAGTTCGTTGCATTACCAGCTTCGTCGACGGCGTCGAAATAATAAAGGATTCCTTGTGGCGTGAGCGGTACATCAGCCGAGTAATCGCCAGTACTGTCGGAAGCCATCTCCAGTTGTCGCCACTCGTAGTATGACGGCATCGGCTTGTAATAGAGGTGGACGGACTTGATCTTCGACTGGTCCCGCACACTGACGCGTAGCGTAACCGAATTTCTGTTTGCCGGTGCAGTTGGGGCAGTAAAGGAAAACGCAGGCCTCGAGTCAGATTGGCTGACGGGGACGTGAAAAGGCTGGCGGTGCGCGATGGTTTCGTCGTAATCGCCCCATCTGCCAGAATTGCTTCCAAAGTAGTAATCCAGGAAGCCAGGAATGATCTCTTTGCCCGGGATTGTCACCGACCAGGTGCGAGCAGGATTATCATCCTGTTTCAATTCGAGCCGATTGTAAGCCTGACTCTGCCGGTTGCGATAGAAGACGTAAACATGCGGATCGTCGGACTCGGTTGCGTACGTGACGCTGAGGGTAACGGCCTGCGATGGCGGAATTCTCACCAAAGGGACGTGCCCGATTAACACCCCAAGTCCCTCTTGTTGGGGCAAACGGCGAAAGGTGGCTTCGAGAGTGTTCAACTGGTCTAGATCAACTCCCAGGCTTCGGCCCTCATCGCGCCAGCGAAACTGTTTGACCCCCATGCGGATGTATTCAGGCACCCATCCAAAATGGGCCTCGGTAATGTCGGAAAGCCGGTCCCAATCGGCGGCAGCGCCGCTCATGTACGCGTAGGCCTGTGTGAGTTCTGGGTGATCGTATGTCATTTCGTAGAACCTGAGGTGCGTGGCCGAGAGGATGCGGTCTCTGTAATACCGGGCGAGCCATGCAACTGCGTGGATATCCATGCGAATGCAATCAAAATTCTTCACCGACGACGGATTCCGCTTGGCGGCTTCCTCGATCTCGGCCTCACTATGGGTTGCGGCAGCATCCAGATACTCGGCCGCTGCGAATGGACTCATCTTGCCCGTCACTCTGCCGTTGAGCAAATCATCCACGTAGACTTCCGGCGAAGCCATGGCGTTGCGATCGAGAGTATTGACGCGCAGGAAGTCGTCATTGTTCCCTCCATAAGGCACCAGCCGGCTGCCTTGCCAAAGCCGCGAACGGGCGCCAAATGCGTGATCTCCGGTTTCAAACTCGGGGGCAAAGTCCTGATGGTCCATACCGATGTTGTGGTATGCGTACACGAACGGAATGATCTTGCTGCTTTCGGCCAGCGCTGCAAAAACCCGCGGCCCGGCTGAACTGCCGAAGTGTCGAATAAATTCGTTGACGAAAACCTCGTCCGGAACGTCCGGATCATAAGCCGTTCGGCCCCAGATCAGGTGCCAGACCCACTCCCGCTCGACCATCCACTTATAGAAATGATGGTCGGTTCGGGGGTTGTTGTGGAGGTAGTCGGCGCCAGGCATGTAAGCTTCCATTGCTTCCATGGAAAATCCTGCGCCATTGCCGAATTTGCAGCTGCGAACGGTGCGGCGGGCAAACTCTGGCGATCCCCAATAGAACACGCGGTGGGTTCCGTGTGCCCGGATTTGCCAGATGATGGAATAGTTCTGGGGCTTATCGGTGTAGTTTTCGTACGAGCCGCTGGGTGGATATTCGCGGCCCCCCAGCGTAGCTTGATAGGGCAGGCCTAATTGCTCTCCGTTGTACTTGGGCTCAATGTAGATCGGATTCTTGGTAGAAGCCGCCAGTTCGCGCACTTTCTGCGGGTCCGCGATCCAGGTCCGTAGATACACCTTCTGCGTAGGTGGAAGCTCGGCCAGTGCTGCCAGATAAGTCTTCTGGTAGAAATCCTCGGGCTGGCCAGATTCCCCCACGCGAAACCCGAACATCCATAGACCTGGAAGTTGCTTGAGAAAACTCGACACCGCTTCTCGCGTGTATTCGACAAGCCGGGGACCTTCGAGGAACTCTTGCGGAATCTGTGTCCAGCGTTCGTCCACACCGACACGCCGGGTTTGCCAGGGGCCAATCGGCGGAGGCGCTTCATAGTTCATGTACCCGACCTTGATGCCACGGTCGGCCGCCATTTGAATCACTTGTCGGAAACGAGCAATGTTCCTGGCGGCCCGCTCCGGGCCTACTCCCACTTCCCGGAAATCGGGCAGGCTCAGAAAGTACGAGAAGCCGTTTGGAAATGTGAGTGTGACCGCATCGCATAGGCCATGGATGTCGAGGAAGTTGTAGCGGTCGTGCGCCATCGTGTCCAGATACTTTTCCCAATAATCGTCCGACCAAAAGGCGCCATCGGGATTGTCCACATCTTGCACGGTCAAGAACATGTTGACCCCGCGAATCTCGAGAAAGGGCGACTTGTCTGCCGGCTTCAGCTCACGCTCCCAGTTGTTCGTTGCCGAGTTGGCGATCTGTTCTGCCAGCTCGAATTCTCCATACATCAACCCCGTGTCGTCGCTGCCGTTCACGTAGATAGAGTGATGATTAGAAGAAAAGGAGATCGCGTACGATTCAGGTTTTTCCGGAACTCTACCGCTAGGTTTGCCATTACTGACGCGAACGACTACCTCTAGATCCCATGCCACGCTCTCACTGGCTATCTTGACCTGCAAGCCTTTTTTCGTGAAGGCTTCGCTGAGGGCGGCGGCGCCGTGTTTGACTGGGGCGGCAGCATCTCGCGGCAGCACAAGCGAGACCGTTCGTGACCCCTGTTCGCACATGGCACTTTGGGCAACAGCAACTGAGAGGATGATCACGAGTGCCAGCCGGCGCCAGTACAGGCGCACATTTCCGGCACCGATCGAGCCAATGTCACACCAATAAGAACACCCAAGGAAGTGGCTCATCGACGAGATTTCTCCTCGAGTCCGCAAAACGGATAACCTGAAGGTCAGGGCTTTGTTCCTGTAAGCTCGCGATATTGGCTGGCTTGAACCGCGGCCGGCCCCACCAGCGCTTCCAAGCGATCGATATCAAAATCCTTGTAAAGATCCAGGCAAAAAAGCTCAGGTGCCTGCTCAAAGGTGACAGGCTTCTCGAGCACGTAACTGAAGCTGCGAATCCCATCCCGAACCACAAGCTCGGAAAAAAGGCGAGGCTCAAGTGCGGCAGCAACGAGCACAACCGCCTGACTTCGGATCCCGGAGCTTTCCAGGCGGACTTTATTAACATTCGCCTTTTGCCCGGCCCATTGCGCGATCCGGATGAGTTGGGCGGCTTCCATGCCGAGTGAACGATCGCCCAGCGAGTCCAGCATCTGCGCAAATAAGAAAGGATCTCTATCCTTCCAGGCCGAACCCATAAACATCAAGTCCAGGGCCAGGACCTGCTCACCTCGGCTGAAGGACTGCAACACCGTCTGGGCACTGGCCTCCTTGCCGTCGTCATTCAGCACAATAGTTACAGGTGAGCGATCGGAACTTTGAAGGATCGATCGCAACCAAGTGCCGCTAGCGCTCGGGCTATGGTTGAACTGAAATAGATAGGATATCGACTGTAAGTCCCGGTGCTTCGTCATAGCCACTGTCCAGGTATCCTGAAGTTCCACCGGCTTGTAACGAACCACATCGCGAAGCTTGCCTCGTTCGGGTTCAGTCCAGGCCGCCCGTTCCGCAGTGCCGCCTGGAACCGGCTCGCGTTCGATTTGGCGGCCAAGTTTCCGAGCCAAATCGAGTATGGTCAGATTGTCGGCAGGCAAAGTCGTTTTCAGTTCGTCATAACTCTTCAGTTGGGCGGGGACGCCGTCTTCATTTTCGATGGGAGGGAGCCCGAATTCCCGGGTGAAGAAGCGGTAATCTACAAGTCGGTTATCCAGTTGATAGTTGTGATTGCCGGGATCCCGGTTCTCGTGCCAGGTGAACGAATCTTGCTTGCCATAGAGCTTAAAGAAGGGTTGGATCGCGTCGAAAATACGCGGTTTGACCAGCATGGCGCGGAAGCAGCAGTCGTCCTCGCCGTTGTAAGTTAGCAGCGTCGGTCGTGGTGCCATGAGAGCGACGAGAGAGGGATAGTCGGAACCTTCGAGGAAGTCTGTTCCGGATTGCTCGACATCGCCCATGTCGCCGTAATCTTTAACCTCGACGCGCGACCGAAGCGAGGAGAATCCCGCAACCGGGTTGGTGGCTTTAACCCGTTCATCGAGAGAGCTGAGAACGATGGTTTGCCAGCCGCCGCCCGATAGGCCTGTAACTCCAATGCGGTTACGATCGACGCGGGAGTCGTTGTACAGGTAATCAAGCCCACGGCGCATCGCCAGATAAAAAATGCCCAAACCATTCGCGCCCACTAAATCGAGGTGGGCGGCGGACCAGTGTTCGTTACCGGGATTGCTCAGATCGCCGAACCCGAACCACTCTAGGTTCAGTGCCAGAATGCCATGCCTCGCGTAGGTGATGCAGCGTTTTTGCTTGAACTCATAGGCGTAACCCAGTGGACCATCGTGTCCCGCCAGATTAAGAATACCCGGCACTTTGCCCGTGATGCGCTCCGGCTCGTAGAGCAGCGCCGAAGCTTCAAACCCCGGAACAATTTGGTAACGCAGTTTGTGAATGCGATATCCCTCGCCAGTCTCGATCACGCCGGCTTCTTCGAACCTAGGTGCGGATTCTACCCACTCCTTGGGCCAGCCGTGGAAGACAACGCCATCAAGCAAGTGATGGCGCAGTCGTGAAGCACTGGTACTCCACTCCTCCGCGGTGGCTGGAAGTTTTGGCAACGGCGCCGTATTTTGGACGATGTATTGTCGGACCTGAAACTCAGCCACTGCCGGAGACAGAATCTCATCCTTTAGCAGTTCATGAAGATCTGAGCCTTCCCCTTGCGCCCAGGTTTGTGGTGCCACGAAAAGAGACAAAATCAGGATGGAAGTGCGACAAATACTCGAGGCAAGCGTTCGTTTTGAACAGGACACCGATTCCCCTTTTGTATCGCAAAATCAGGATTCGGCTTCGAGGCGCTTTAGCAGAAGCCGTGTGAATACTCAAAATTTGTCTGGGATTCAATAACAGACCGGCTGACTGGTGTCAACGAATTTCATATCGTTTTGAGCGAGAAGCAAATGCGCTTGCTCGCAAAATGGACGTCATTGAGAATCCGTACTCGTGCAGGGCTCGAAAAACATGAATGGACTTCGTTAGTTTCAAAAAGTCGCGCGTTTTGAGGACTCCCAGGCTTTTGTGAATGTCTCCACTTGCTATGCGCGCCTTTTCAGCGATAATATCCATCAACAATTCGCGGAGTACTAGAGGTGAGTTTCCGCACCGTGCTACACCGTCAGCCCTGAAACGTTTCGAGAATTAAAAGATTTGGTATGTTGGCGCGAGGCGAATGGTGGCGGCCGTCTTCAGCCGTTCCTTCGCAGCTATGTGGCGCCACGTTCAGGTAGATGGTAACCATCAAGTGAGGTTTAGTCGATCGAAGCAATTGCAGGTACGGCCGTCAACAAAGGAAAACCGAAAATGCGTTCACTTTTTCACGCCGCCCTTTTCTGCTTTATCGCCTCTCCAGTGTTTTGCTTCAAGGCACACGCAAGCACGAAAGACCTAAACCTTTACTTTGTTGACGTTGAGGGGGGACAAGCAACTTTGATCGTAACCCCATCCGGACATAGCCTGCTCATTGATACCGGGTGGCCCGGATTCAACGGCCGCGATGCGGATCGGATCGCCGAAGTGGCCAGGAATTCAGGTCTACAGAAGATCGATTACGTGCTGATTACTCATTATCACACCGACCACGTTGGAGGAGTACCGCAGCTATTGCAGCGAATCAAAGTAGGAGCTTTTCTCGACCATGGGGCGAACACAGAAAATGATGAGCTCGCACCAGAAGGTTATGCTGCATATCGGAACAGCCTGGGTGCGGCCAAGCATCTGGTGGTTAAACCCGGCGACCAGATTCCTATACCAGGCATGGAAGTAGAGGTTTTGACATCAGATCGCGCTCATATCACCAAACCAGTATCTGGTGGTGGCTCGCCCAACCCCTATTGCGCATCAGAGCCGAAAGCGGACGTCGACCCCACCGAAAACGCAGCTTCTGTGGGAGTGCTAGTCACCTACGGCCGTTTCCGATTCTTGGATCTAGGCGACCTCACTAAGCAAAAAGAACTCGAGATGGTATGCCCGGTCAACCCGATCGGTCACGTGGATCTGTTCCTGGTGAGCCATCATGGATTTCACTTGTCCAACTCAAAAGCCCTGGTTTTCGCGCTGCATCCTCGGGTAGCGGTAGTGAATAACGGCGCTCAAAAGGGAAACGACCCTATCGCGTGGCAGACGGTTCATGATTCTCCCGGGCTGGAGGACCTCTGGCAGCTGCACTACAAGGCTGATGCCGGGGCCGACCATAATGTCAGCAAGAGTTTTATTGCTAACCTGGACAAGGATTCGGAAGGCCATTTCATAAAGGTTTCTGCGCAGCCCAGTGGAGCTTTTCGAGTGCTGAACTCCCGGAACGGATACGAAAAGCTGTATCCCTCAAACGGTCCCTCACCTGGTAGATAGACAACCCCACAGGCAAAGGGGGGAAGGGCGGCGTTCACAGTGCAATGAGCAGTGATGAACACTGGCGCGTCGCGCTGGTGCCTCTGGATCATGCCCGCGCCACCGGGGCGGCGGCGTCGCGCAGTGCTGTTGTTGTTTCTGAGATCAGCTTCCGCAGCCGTGAGCGGATAAAACCTCATCGTAGAGAAAAGAAGAATGTTGCAGTAGCCTCAGACCACATCGAAGTACATTTCGTACGGCTCGTGGAAGCCCATCCTGTAGAAGGGCACGAATTCATCTCGACCGTTGGACGGCAACTCAAAATTGAGGCCCGACTCGGCGCCCGCCAGCTGTGCCAAAGATTTCTCAGAAAGCAGTTGATGTCTTTTCACCAGAACCGTCGGACCGTAAACCAGCGCAACTCGATGCGGATGTTGCGCGTCCACGTTACTGTAGTGAATTGCCATCGGCAGTTCGATTGAAATCTGGTCGCCGGTGTTCCACTTGCGGTCAAGGCTCGTCCAAGTTCCTGGCCTGCAAGAGATATTCTGGGGCTGGCCGTTCACGCTCAGAGAGGCCTGTTGGCACCATTCCGGAATACGAAAATGAAGAGGGAGATGCGCGCCATTACTGGTGCGAACGGTGAGCCGTGAAACTTGCGATTCGGGGTAATTTGTCTCCTGGGTGATGGTATTGCCCCTCCAGGAAACCTCCGACGGCACGAACAAATTCACGTAGAGGCCGTTATCGTCGTGCAGGTAAATCAGATTGTGATAATCGGGAACAGCCTGGGAGTAAGTCCCGGAGCAGCAGCACCATTTCTGGTCCTCGCGATAGACTTTGACGCCGCTACCAACACGGTAATCGGAATAATAAAAGGTGTGGCCGTCGGGCTGCATCGGCAGTCCCGCACCGATACCGTTATAGAGCATTTTTTCGATCCAATCGCCGTACTTGGCCTCTCCAGTAAAAGTCATCAAGTAGCGCGACAATTTAAAGATAGCCCAGGAGCCGCAACCGGTCTCGAAGGTTGCAGATTTTGTGTCTAGGGATTCTCCCAAGCTGCCGTCGGGAGGCATGAGTTCCTCGTCGGGGCCGAAACCGCCGGTCGCGTAAACCTGAGTGCGCTGGAACCAATCATGCGCGTTCACAATGGCGTCCAGATACCGGGGATCCAACGTGACCGCGTAGGTCATGGCGGCGCTGCTCAACGTGTTGCAGTGGCTATAAGCGTGGCGGTAATCCGGCCGGGGATTCGGCTGGTTGAACATCCCCCAATACTCTTCGTACCTCCAAACGTCTCCGAAGTTCTTATACCGGGGATCTCCTGTGACTTGGTAAGCGCGATAGAGATTTTCTGACAGTGTGTACCACTCCGTGCCACCAGCACTGAAGCCGCGCTCGCCCGGGTGCGCAGTGCGCCTCGTGCGGTCGAGATTTTTTTCCGCCCAGGCGGTGATCCTCTCCAGGTAGCTGATCGCCTTTTTGTTCCCTCCATATGCATACATATCGACGAGACCGCAGACAGTTTTTTCGTAGATGTAGTGAGGGAACTGCGGCTTGCGGGAATAGTAAAAATAGCCGTCGGGATCGATGGTTTTCGCCCACTCATCAATCAGGTACGAAGCCTTGTCCAGCATTGCCACGTCACTAGTAGCTTTGTACATGCGAGCCATGCCGCTGATGAACTGGCCAAAGGCATTGAAGATGTCAGGATCCTCGACGGAGGTATGACTTTCGTCGGCCCAATGCCCGCCGTACCAGCCAATGAGCGGGGTGCCAGGAGCCGGCATGCCGGCACGCTGGCGAAAACCCAGCATCAAATTGTCATTGGGTACATTGAAGAATAAGTCGCGCGCCGCCTGATACTGACCCTGCAGGCGGCTATCGAGAAGCTTGACTCCGGAGTAGTCGAAGAGCTGAAGCTTAAGTTGCGATTTGCTTACCCGCAGTTCTTGGGCTCCCGCGAGACCGGCAGCGCAACAGGCGCCAGCAGCCAATTTCAAAAAATCGCGGCGTTTCAGTGTTCCAGCCATTGAGAATGCCTCCCTTGGGGCGGTGACGTGTGCACGTTGCAGCGGTACCTGCGATGTTCCCAATAGTCCGCGACCATGTTTAACTTGGCGTTCGGATCGTTTGAGTGAGCCGACAAAACTAGGTCGTTCACTGCAATCCCCATCCCGGTTTCGCTTCGGCTTCACAAATATCCATCGACAAGCCGCGGAGTACCCGAGGTGAGCTCCTTGCGGCATTGCGATGTTATCGGCACATATGTTGTTCCCAGTCATCGGAGAACATATTCAACTTGGCGTCTGGGTTCTCTGGGTGATCCTCGAACACAGATTCGTTCACTTCAATCCCCCACCCGGGCCCAGTCGGGACTTCGTAATACCCGCTTTTTACGCGAGGAGTACCCGAGGTCAGCTCCTCACGCCATGGCACGTCGTAATCCTGAAACGTTTCGAGAATCAGGAAATTCGGAATGTTCGCAGCCAGGTGAATGCCGGCGACTGTCTTCAAAGGCCCGTCGCAATTATGCGGCGCGACGCTAACATAGTGGGCTTCGGCGAGCGCAGCAATTTTTTTGGCCTCGAGAAATCCGCCAGAGTAGGTGAGGTCCGGTTGAATTACATGGGCGGCCTTCCGTTGTAGAAGATCCAAAAATCCGAAGCGGCTATAGATATGTTCGCCCGTGGCCACCCGCAAGGGCGATCCTGCGACCACTTGCGCCATGGATTCATTGTTGTGAGCCGGTATCGGTTCCTCGCACCAGGCTGGATTCAACGGCACCATGGCGCGAGTCGCTTCGAGCGCCATGATCGGGCTGAATCGTCCGTGAAACTCCAAGAGAATATCGATGTCCTCGCCGATCGCGTTGCGCACCGCCTCGACGGTTTTGACCGCATTCGAGAGGTCTGCTCTGGAGATTTCCCGGCCGCCGGGCCCAAAAGGATCAAATTTCAATGCTTTATATCCCCGGGCAACGACGCCTTTCGCCTTTTCGGATAATTCCTTCAAATCGGCAATGCTGCTGTACCAGCCATTCGCATAGGCTTTGACGCGGCTCCGCACCTTGCCACCGACCAAGTTGTACACGGGCTGGTTGCATGCCTTTCCGACAATATCCCATAGCGCCATTTCAATCCCCGCCATGGCCGAATACATTACGGGTCCGGTATTGTGCTCAATCTGATAAAGACGGAACCAGAGGTCTTCAATATCGAAGGGGTTTTGTCCCACAATATAACGGCGCCCGTAATCGAGCACCAATTCGCGGACTGCGCTTTCTTTCCACCCTAACGTTCCTTCGCCCCAACCGATCAGGCCGGAGTCGGTCTGAATTTTCACAAACGTGTAGTTCCGCCACCCCGCCGCGATGAGAAAACAATCCACCTTGGTTACGTTCATGTCTTCAACCAGCCCCCCTTCCTGAAACCCACCACAGCGATTCGCCTATTGTGCTAGATATCCTCCGTCGATGACCCAGTTCGCGCCGTTGACATAGGTTGCCGCTCCACTGCACAAGTAAGCGACCAAATCGGCTATCTCTTCGCAACTGGCAAACCTCCGGATCAAATATTTCTCGAAAAGTTTTGCCGGATCGATCACGCCTTGGGCAATAAGGTTCTTGGTCACGTATGTCTCAACCGCTGCGGGACTGATGGTGTTAATTCTTATTCCGACCTCCTGCATCTCGACTGCCATCGCGCGAGTCATTGCGCTCAGCGCTCCCTTCGTTCCGGCATACGGCACCAGGTTCGGATTTCCGGCAAGCGCATTTACTGAGCCGATATTGATGATGACAGGGTCGAGTGGCCGCTCGCTGGCATCGCTAATTTGGCGGACAAAGTATTGCGCCAGAAAAAACGGTGCACGCTGGTTAACCGCTACCACACGATCGAACTCCTGTACTGTAACTTCCAACATTGGTTTGTGAAAGCTCCACGCAGCGTTGTTGATCAGAGTGTCTGCAATCCCCAAGGTTTTGCTCGCTTCAGCAAAGACCGCCTTGCCCGCATCAGTATCGGCCAAATCTTCGACCACCGCGAAAGCTCTTCCGCCAAACTCCCGCTCTTCAACTCGGGAGAGAACCGCACGATCGGCATCTACAAGTAGAAGATGCGCTCCGTCTGCCGCGAAACGGCGCGCGATGGCAAGCCCCAGTCCATGTGCTGCGCCGGTTATTACCGCCCGGCGGGCCGCGCTTCTATGTTTATTCCCGGTGATTGTCCCCAACCTATGCGCCCTTTCCTGACACGATCTAATTTTGGGAGTGAACAGTCGATACCGAAATGGCCGTTCGGAACTATCCAGTGCGACACGACCTTCCGCGATCCTGCGATCCAAATGTCCGGAGCGTTGGCCGGTTCCAAATGCACACATGCGGCCACTCGCCTACCGGACGGATAACTCTTCGCACAACTCGCGCAATGTTACACCGCCGGGGCGGCCTACGATCTCGCACTCCACCAGATCAGCCCCGGGATAGATCTGCATGCTGAGATTTGGCCCATTCTGCCTGGCTGGGCTTGCGTATTCCGATATTCTTAAACTGCTGGCTGGCATGTTGCAGGCCTTGCACGAGCAGAAAATGATCGTCGGCGCAGGTTACCATTCTCGCGCCTCGGTCCAGTTCAATTTGGGCCTGTTCCGGGGTTTCCGTTACGGTGCCCCACCATTTGCCGTTCTTTTCCGCAGCGTTCGCCACTTTATCAAAAGCTCGCTGCATGTCCGGATGTTGACGCTGAAAGGGAATACCAAAGCTGATGCTTAAGTCCGCAGGGCCTACAAAAAGCACATCCACGCCGTCGACTGCTGCGATTTCATCTACAGAGTGCACGGCTTCCTGATCTTCGATCTGCACTGCCAGGAAAATTTTGCTGTTTTGGGTGTGCAGATACTCAAGCGCGTCGGTCAGGCTGTAATCCGCATCCGCGCCGGCGCCGTCGAATCCGCGCTTTCCTTGCGGCGGAAAGCGGGTCCAGTCGACCCACCGACGTGCTTCATCTGCGCTACAGCAGTGGGGAATCATAATCCCATTGGCGCCAAGTTCCAGCGCGCGCATGGAGCTGGTATAACCGTTTTTGCAAATGCGGACCATCAGATCAATGCCTGTCGCTCGACACGCAAGCGACAATCGGTCAATCACTTCGTAACCGTGCGGCCGATGTTCCATGTCGAACCAAACCACGTCAAAACCCAGCTGGCCAGCAACCTCGGCAAACCAGGGTTCTGTGACGCGGTTGATTCCAACTACCCTCACAAAGTCTCCCGCTTGTAGCTTGGTCCGCAGTCTGCTCTTGACCACCGTCACCCTCGCCTTGGAAGTGGGAAATAAAACTCACGGTCCCTGAACTGGCGCGCAATTTGCGGATGATAATGGTCGCTGACAGGGCAAGTCAATATGTAAGATGATGTCCGTATAACGGGACGTTTCGAAAATGCCCGCCGCGCGCAGGATCTCAGCGATAGAAGTGGACTGAATTCCGGGTTGCGGCTATGATGAGCCACTCTAATCCGGTGCGATGTCCAGCAAGCGTTAAGGAGTGAGAAGTGTCTAAACGGCGACCGAAGGAACCACGGCGAGTGCAAGCCGACAAGAATTACATCGAAGTTATGGGAAAGATTTTTGCGGTGCTCGAATATTTTGTTGAAAACGGCGGCTCGCAACGGGCGGTTTCATTCGCGGATCTTGCCCGCTCTGTTCCGTTCGCGCGCAGCACGGTGCACCGCATCCTTTACTCGCTGGAAAAACTCGGTTACGTTCAAAAGGATGAATTCCGGTCTCGTTACGAGTTAGCTCCGAAATTTCTCGAATTGACCGCGCCGGCCAATCATTTCCGGCGGCTGCAATCGATCTCGCGATCCGTCATGCAGCAACTACTGCTGCGATTCGGCGAAACCATTAATCTGGGCGTTCTTGATGATAATCAAGTTACTTACATTGAAGTCTTGCAAAGTCCAAGCTCCTTGCGAATCGCCGCTGTTCCCGGAGAACGCAACCCCGTCCATTGCACCGCACTCGGAAAAGCGATGCTCGCATTTCTCCCGGAAACCGAGATTCATAGGCTGTGTGAGCATAGCCCTCTAATTCGTCGTACTCCGAAAACCATAACTCAGAAGAAACATTTGCTTGAACATCTCTCCTCTGTGCGCGAGCGTGCTGTTGCTCTGGATATGGAAGAAAACGTCACGGGAGTGATTTGCATTGCCTCTCCCATTTTCGACCAGCAAGGAAAGGTCATTGCTGGAATCAGCGTTTCCGGTCCGGCGAGCCGGATGCTGCCCAAGCTGGCCCCCGTGCAGGAAGAAATTCGCAATGCCGCTCTGGATTTGTCTCGCATGTTGTCCCCCAGCGCTCTCTCCACAAACATCCTTTCTCACTATCGCCGCACGGGTTAAAATCCGGCATCGCACGGTTTCGTTTTGTGGTTCCGTAATACGGACGTTGTTCCTGTTGTCTTTAAGCTCGTGGGGCAGGCCGGGAACCACGTGACGACTACGCTTCATCGAGCGACAGTCGCGTCCATTGTGGATTGATCAAGGATATCCAGATTCGCTGGCTGAGCGGGATCAGACAGCAGCGGCATAAGGTGCAGTTGATCCAATCCTCACAGTCGAGGAGCCGCGGGCTTAACTCGATCGCCCTACTTCGATTCGCGGTCGGCGTTCGGGTGAGGATAATCAACCCTTACCGAAACGATCTCGTACGGATGCACTGGGACCGCAATCTGCCCGGCTTTGGTTATAGGCAACGATTTCTCTTCGGGATGTTCCATCAGATTTGTGAGGTGGGCAGCAGCAGCTCGGGATGGAACAGTAATATGTACCTCGCCGTCCTTACCCGCCCATTCATAAAAGCGAAGTAGCAAAGAATCGGAATCTTCGGTCTTCTTCACAGCCGTCAAAACAACATTTGGCTCGTTAATATCCACAAAGGAGTGTACGCCTCGAAGAGTTCCGGTATGAGCTTCGACCTGGGTGGCTAGAAGCTTGTAATTGAATTCGTACCCACGTCGAACTGTCAGAGCCTGTTTCCAGTTTCCACTGTGCGGATAAAGCGCATAGTTGAAGGTATTATCGCCGCGGTCAGCCTCGGGATCGGGCCAGGTTGGGGAGCGGAGCAGCGATAGGCGCAAGACGTTTCCTTTGGCATCGTAGCCATATTTCGATTCATTAATGAGACTGAAGCCATGTTTTTCATCGCCGAGATCAGCCCAGCGCAGCGCCGGAACCTCGAATTTCGCATCCTCAAACCGATTGTTACGAGTTGTGGGGCGTTCGATGGTTCCATAAGGAATCTCGTATGTTGCTTCGCTACTCGATGCGACCAGCGGAAACGAAGCTTTCAGCAAAATGTGGTTTTCATGCCAGTCGAAGCGGTTGTGAACGTCGACTTGATCGAGTCCGTCGTATAGAGAAATATCCTGAACAAATCTAGAACTTTGCCACCTGCGTTCGACTCTTATGGTTGCGCGCAAGGGACCGTTTTCAGTGACTTTGACCGAATCGGCCATGTCAAGTCTTGTGAACTGCTGCTCGAAATCGCTATCGACGTTCCAGGCATCATAAGCTTTTGGGGTATCTTTGAAAGCGATCAGCTCGTTTCCACATCCCTTTGCGGCAATTGACTCGAAGTTGGAAAGCTTGTCATAAAGACTCGTGATGCAACCGCTTGTCGGATCGACTGTCACACGAAGTTTTGCATTTTCCAGCGTGAGTCCGTGAACCGTCAAATCGGTATGAGCCTTCGCTCCGCCTGCTCTTACGTGAAGCACGCGATAACCGACAGAAGGCACATTCCTGGCTTCCACGAGTAGTTCATAGGTGTTGCGCACCGGATCGTGTGAAAGAACCTGAAATGGCTGGGACTCACCCGCCGAATTTACGACAGCGATACCTTTCCACGCTTCCGGTGTCTGCACATTAAAGCTCACCAGATCGGTTCTTTGCCATGCGAGCGGGTTCAATATCAGAACCGGCACCCCCTCACCGCTTGTATCAGCCTGGCTTGCGAGCGTGCGGAGAGCTTGCGAACTGATGTCCTGCGTTGAGAGACGTACCAGGTCATAATCGTGCTGCGCGTCTTTATATATCTGCGCAACACCCGAACCCGCAGCGAGGTCGTGAAATTGATTGAATAAAACTTTTTTCCACGCATCTGTCAGTTCTGTGGTCGGATAAGCATCTCCCGAGAGCCACGCCAGCGAGGAAAACCTCTCGGCGTTCAGAACCTGTTCTTCGGACTCGCGCATGTTACGCTTGTGTTGTGCCTGAGTTGTAAAAACGCCACGGTGATATTCGAAATAGAGCTCGTCATTCCACACCGGCAGGCTGAATTTTCCCTCCGCAGGAGTTGGCAGTTGCGTGTTGCCCGCCGCGAGCGTCTTGTAATTCCACACCGGCGGCTGGTCAGTATCTGCCCTCGCCTCGACGTCTGAGAAAAATTGCTGCGCCACGCCGAAATTCGCTTTCGGGTAAACCACATCCGGGCGGGTCCAATGCATGCCCTGATCCAGCATGGCGCGGGTCGGGCCACCGCCATGATCGCCCACTCCGAAAAGATGCATCATTTCCGGTACCCCGGGATTGAGCGCCCGCGCAGTGGCAATATCCCGCGCCATGCTTAGCGGCTCGATTTCATTGCCGTAATCATGCGGAAAAAATGCGAGCACGCGGCTGCCGTCGGGTGCCTGCCACCAGAAAAGCTTGAGTGGCAACTGATTCGTGTCATTCCACGCCATTTTTTGGGTTACGAAATAATCGACACCAGATTTCTTATAGATTTGCGGCAGTTGCCAGTTGTAGCCGAATGAATCCGGATTCCATCCAATGCGCACATCCACGCCAAACTTGTCTTTGAAGTACCGCTTGCCAATCAGCAATTGGCGAACCAGAGATTCTCCATCCGGCATATTTAGGTCCGGCTCGATCCACATGCCGCCGACCATTTCCCAGCGCCCCTCTTTGACCCGGTTTACGATTTGCTCGTGAAGCGGCGGATATTTTTCCGCCATCCACTGGCTGTACGCCGCGGCAGATTGCGTGTAGGTTGCTTGTGGATATTCTTCCATCAGTTGCAGCGCGGTGCCGAAAGTTCGGCGCACTACATCGACGGTTTCAGTCCACGGCCACAGCCAGGCGGCATCGATATGCGCGTTTCCGGTGAGCCGTAGCGAAGTTTGTTGGAGAGCGGGTTTAAGTAGTTCAATTTGCGTTTGCGCTTTAGTCAGCGAAGAATCGAAGGCTGGCTGATCCCCCCGTTCGAGGGCGCTCCAATCGACATCGCTAGCGGCGGTTTCTAACTGAGACCGGAGCTGTCGAGAACCGGCAGCTGGGGCGATCAGAATTGAGAGTGCTCCCAGCTCACCGAATAGGGTCGCGGGACTCGGCCGACCGGCAGGAAAATCAATTCGCAGGCGGACGCCGTTAAAGTGCTTTTGATCAACCGAGCGTAACAGCTTTACCGCAACTATGATTTTGTCGCCGGGATGCGCTTGCTCAAATAGAACGATGGGCTCAAGGTCATCGCCCATGGCGGCGCGGCGGCCATTGAAATAGACGACTTCGGTCACCGGTCCGTTTGCATCGTATTGAAAGTCAAACCAGATGCGGCTGCCGGTTAGATCGTATCCGTTCAAGGTTTGGGGAATTTCTACCAGCCGCCGGTACCATACTGCTCCGTAGGGAGCCACGCTCCCCGCCTTTACTTCCTGCCACGAGCTGTCATCAAGATCGATCGCTTCGCCGTGGGGCACATCGCCAGTGTGAAATTTCCATTTTTCGGCCGGGAGATATTCGAGAGACTGCAGACGTTTTGCGACACTCTCGACCGTCTCCTCATCTGAGTCCGTGCGATGCCAAGTGACCTGCTGTTGTTCAGCTTCGAGCGACCACGTTCCACTAATTTCCTGTCCGTCGCTTGAAACCGACCCCACATAAGAAATCATTCCATCCCGAAATTGAATTTTCGAATTGTCAGCCGAAAAAGATTCGACCAGCTCGTCGAAGACGAAGCTTTGCGGATTGTCGAGAGCGGCGGAGAACTGGTCGCCCTGCTTCATTACGTGGAGAACATAGGAGGTTGGCTGGCCGTGCTCTTGGACTGACGCCTGCCAGCGGCCTTGAATCTGCTGGGCTGAGCACGTCGCGAGAAACAGAATCGGGAAACAGAGGAGTCTTAACTTCATTTCAGCTCCACAGCGATATCGGCCCCACGACTCCGTCGAGGTACAGAAACAAAGTGGTTTATGCCGGCCGCAGTTCAATTGGTGCGGCGTTCCATGCGGAAACTCGAACCACCAGGTCCCGCTTTTTCGCCACAGGCGGGTTTGTGATCGTATCGAGGCCACTCATGTCGAGCCGAACCGTGCCCTGAATCGTAATAGTTTCGCCGGGCGCAAGCCAGAAATAATTGTCTTCCCAAAGCGTGGAATAAGTATCGGGCTCGAGCTCAATACGTAGCGGATATGCCGGCACTTTTCCGTCGTTTATGACGGTGATGCTTACGCTCGTCTCTTTCGGGGACTCATTTTCAAACTTGGCCGTTCCTCGTAATGAGGTTGAAGTTGCCTGCACTTGCGGTTTCAGCCAGGGCCCGGTCTGCGTTACGTTTTCCGGGACAGGTCCCGCCTGCCAGCGTTTGCGGGCTTCCGGATCCCCAAGCGCCTTCAGAATGCGCAGCCAATACATTCGACGTGAAGCTCGATTTCCCGCGCCATCTGTTAACGTCACTTCGAAGAAAAGATAGCCTTCTGGAGTATTCGCAGGGATTGTCCAGGAGACGTGTTGAGGCTCGCTGGAGCGTCCGTTGGGCGGCAATTCCACGGGCCATTCCTGTTGGTACACCACTTGCATCCGTTGATCAAAAATTCGCGCGCGAATGCAGTTGTTCTTAATGCTCTTGGTTCCATCGTTGAGCGCGAACACGGATGCCGTAAATGTGCTACCAGGTCCCCAGGAAAAAAATCCGCAATCTGCTAGTACGTGAATCGATTCGTTCGCGCGTTTAGCGGCATAGAAGGGAATTTGCGGCTGCCCGCACCAGTCGATCAAGTGCCAGCTGTTCGAAATCGGCCCCAGCGAGTTGTAGGTCCACAACGCTTCTCCGCCCATATACGGAAACTGCGCGCGCCATTGTTCGAGCACACATGCCATGTTGTGCTCGTATCCCATCTGGCTACATTCGACCAACTGCTCGAGGTTGGTTTTGCCAAAATCGGCATACCACGACGCACGTGCCCAGCTTTTAATAAAGGTGTACCAAAGCTCCGCACTGCGGTCGCGAATGGTGGGATACCGGCGCTTGAAGGCCTCGACATCGTACCCTACTGGGCTGACCGCCAATTCCTCGGCAGGAATGATTCGTTTCAGCAAAGACATGTTTGCGAAGCTGCTGAACGACCACTCCGAGATGAAGTTGTGTCCCCGGTCGAAAATCTTGTGATACCAATTCTCGTCCGCCGTATAGATTTCCTGGGGATCGTAAGCGTGGTAATCGCCGCCACACGGTGAATTCATCCGGAAGGCGCGGTCGCCGTCGTATCCTGCAACAATTTCGCGAACCAGGCCGAGAAATGCCTCGATCCCGTCGGCGAACGGATCAAACTCATTTCCGCCAACATAAATTGCCGTGGATGGATGCTGCCGATAACGCAGGACGCTTTGTGTCAGCTGTTCTCGCCAGACGGCAAGAGTTGTTGTTCCAGGGGTATCTGCCCAATTCAGAGGAACTTCCTGCCAGACCAACATGCCGTACTCATCGCACAGGTTGTAAAACTGCTCCGTTTCGAAAATCGACGTTCCGCCATTCAAGCGCAGAAGATTGAAGCCGGCAAGTTTGGCAGCACGAATCATCCACTCTTCACGCTCCGGTGCCAGCGCCAGCACATCGTCGCTTGTCATCCAGCAAGCACCCTTGGCATAGAAGGGCCTGCCATTCACCACCCACAAGTATTTGTAAGCTTCGTCCTCGAGGGTCTTGTCACTGGGAGTTGCGCGCGGACTCTCTGGGCTCAACGGATTCCGCTTCAGCTGCAACGTGCGCACGCCAAACCTGCTGCTGACGCGATCTTGCTGCGTGCTGTCTTTTACCAGCTTCAATTCGAGGCGATAGAGCGGTTGCTCACCCAACCCATTCGGCCACCACAACTTTGGATCGCTGAGCTCGATCTCCTGCTCCCAAAACGAATTTCCACTCGGAACTTTTTGTCGCGATTCTCTCTGCCAAACGGATTTTCCCGTCGCGTGGTCAACAATTCG